>ERZ841116.494-NODE-494-length-29532-cov-4.774672_pt1 | contig 29532 bp, 29 predicted proteins | sample MGYA00519875_ERZ841116 | MGnify/ENA primary metagenome ERZ841116 (study PRJEB31850, sample SAMEA3708889) | human gut metagenome | biome: human gut; feature: human-associated habitat; material: faeces | place: China | collected 2014 ... | reverse complement strand
CAGTCAAATGTGAGAAATGCGGAAGCTATATGATCGAAAAAGGAAAGAAGCTTGTATGTTCCAATAAAGAATGTGGATTCGTATGCAGCATGCCAGAAGAAGCAAAAGAGAAAGAAACTTCCGGGGAGTCAGTTTCAGAATAAGGAGATAAAATATAGATGAGTAGTATACAGTTACTAGATAAAACAAGAAAGATCAACAAATTACTTCATAACAATAATTCACAGAAAGTTGTATTTAACGACATCTGTAAAGTCTTAACAGAAGTTATGAATTCCAATGTCCTTGTGATCAGCAAAAAAGGAAAGATCCTAGGAAAAAATGAAGCAGACCACATCGAAGTCCTTCATCAGCTGATCTCAGGAAATGTCAAAGATTATGTTGATTTTTCATTAAATGAAAGACTATTAACGATCCTTTCCACAAATGAAAACGTCAGCCTTTCCACTTTAGGATTTGAGTCAGATATTGACGATTATTATGCGATCATCGCACCAATCGATATCGCAGGGGAAAGATTCGGAACATTATTTATGTACCGCCAGAGGGAAAATTATTCCATTGATGATATTATTTTAGCAGAGTATGGAACAACCGTTGTCGGACTTGAAATGTTAAGATCCGTAAGTGAAGAAGTGGAACAGGAGCGAAGAAAGAAAGGAATCGTAGATTCCGCGATCAGTACTTTATCCTTCACAGAACACAAAGCAGTGCTTCATATTTTAGAAGAATTAGAAGGAAATGAAGGAGTCTTAGTCGCAAGCAAGATTGCAGACAGATTCGGGATCACGAGATCCGTTGTCGTAAACGCATTAAGAAAACTAGAGAGTGCCGGAGTTGTCGAGACAAGATCTTCCGGTATGAAAGGAACCTATATTAAGGTAGTGAATGACTTTATATTTGACGAGATCACAAAGCTTGATTAATTCTTTTATAATTAATGAAAAAGTTCTTGCAAAGAAGGACAAGGTCTGATATACTGTCATAGGTAAAAATAAACACGCTATTGGAATTCTGATAAGTGCCCAAGAGGTTTGTCAGAACGATGAAAATAGCGGAAGCAAAAACTAAAGGAGATTTAAAATGAGCGTTATTTCAATGAAACAGTTACTTGAAGCAGGTGTACATTTCGGACATCAGACAAGAAGATGGAACCCTAAAATGGCACCATACATCTACACAGAGCGTAATGGTATCCATATCATCGACTTACAGAAATCTGTAGGAATGGTTGACGATGCTTACAATGCAGTAAAAGAATGTGTAGCACAGGGTGGAAAGATTCTGTTCGTAGGAACAAAGAAACAGGCTCAGGATTCTATTCAGGCTGAAGCAGAACGTTGTGGAATGTTCTACGTAAACCAGAGATGGTTAGGTGGAATGATGACTAACTTCAAAACAATCGAATCTAGAATCGCTAGACTGAAAAAGATCAAAGAGATGGAAGAAGACGGAACATTTGACGTACTTCCAAAGAAAGAAGTTATCGAACTTAACAAAGAAAAAGACAAATTACAGAAGAACTTAGGTGGAATCGAAGAAATGGGTGGACTTCCAGACATGATCTTCGTTGTAGACCCTAAGAAAGAAAGCATCTGTGTACAGGAAGCACATACTTTAGGAATTCCTCTTGTTGGAATCGCAGATACAAACAGCGATCCTGAAGAATTAGATTATATCATCCCAGGAAACGATGATGCGATCCGTGCAGTAAAACTGATCACATCTGCTATGGCTGATGCAGTTATCGAAGCAAACCAGGGAATCGATGCAGACTCTGAAGAAGTTGCAGAAGACGCTGAATAATTTATTCACATTTTCATTTTAGGAGGAAAAAGAATCATGGCTATCACAGCAGCAATGGTAAAAGAATTAAGAGAAATGACTGGTGCCGGAATGATGGATTGTAAGAAAGCTCTTACAAACACAGACGGAGACATGGACGCAGCAGTTGAATTTTTAAGAGAAAACGGTCTTGCAAAAGCAGCAAAGAAAGCTGGACGTATCGCAGCTGAAGGACTTGTTGCAGTAGCAGTATCTGAAGATGCAAAAGAAGCAGCAATTGTTGAAGTTAACTCTGAAACAGACTTCGTAGCTAAGAATGATACATTCAGAACATATGTAGCAGAAGTAGCTGATCAGGCTCTTACAACAAAAGCAGCTGATATCGAAGGATTCTTAGCAGAAGAATCTAAAGCAGAAGCTGGAAAAACTGTAAAAGAAGCATTAGATGGTAAGATCGCCGTTATCGGAGAAAACTTAAACATCCGTAGATTCGCTAAAGTATCTGCAGCAGACGGATTTGTTGCATCTTACATCCACGCTGGTGGAAAAATCGGTGTATTAGTAGAAGTTGCTACAGACGTAGTTAACGACGAGATCAAAGAGATGGCTAAAAACGTAGCAATGCAGGTTGCAGCTATTTCTCCAAAATACACAAGCAGAGATGAAGTTTCTAAAGATTACATCGAGCATGAAACAGAAATCTTAAAAGTTCAGGCTATGAACGAAAACCCAGACAAACCAGAAAACATCATCGAAAAGATGATCGTTGGACGTCTGAACAAAGAATTAAAAGAAGTATGTCTGTTAGATCAGGCTTATGTTAAAGCTGAAGACGGAAAACAGGCAGTTGGAAAATACGTAGAACAGGTTGCTAAAGCAAACGGAGCTAATGTTACAATCAAAGGATTCGTTCGTTTTGAAACTGGTGAAGGTATTGAAAAGAAAGAAGAAGACTTTGCGGCTGAGGTTGCTGCTCAGTTGAAATAAACCTTTTAAGCAAATTCTTTTGCGAACTTTCATAGAGAACCGCATAAAATGGAGTTTTTTCTTAGATAAATTAGATATGGTGAAGAAATTGGCGAAACTACCAAAATATCGCCAATTATCGCCGTATATCATAAGCTATCAAACAGTGAAGATTTAGTTCTTCACTGAAACTTCAATAAAATTTTATATTGTACAAGTGTAAACTACAACGTAAACTTCAACAGGGTTAAATAAGACTGTTGTTGAAGAATATTTGTATTTAGATCATCTTGGGTTCTGACATTAAGGCATATATCAATTTAGATATGTGCCTTTTTTAATACTCAAAACTGGCTGTGCTATCGGCCATATACGGGCTCCTCAATGTTTAAGATTAGGGAATCGGTAATCATACATTATTTAATTTATATCGTTTTTTACTAGATACTCCCCAAATAGTATAAGATTCCCTAATCTTCCCCCTTATAAAATTGTTAGTAATTATAAATTAAATAAATATAAAGGAGTTCACTATGAAAGAAAAAGTAATTGCAATCGTAAATCAAAAAGGTGGCGTAGCAAAAACAACGACAACATTAAATCTAGGTGCAGAGTTGGCCAAGGCGGGGGAAAAAGTGCTATTGGTCGATTTTGATCCACAATCTTCACTTACTATCGCATTAGGGCAGTTTGATGAAAACATTTCATCCATTGCTGATCTCATGCAGTTAGAGATTGAAGATAAAGAATTATTAGATAAAGAAGATATTATGATTGATATCTATGGAATGGATTTGCTTCCTGGAAGTATTGTGTTAGCTTCCACGGAGCTTTTTTTGATTAATGCTACATGTAGAGAACAGATTTTAAAAACAGTCTTGGCAAAGTATAAGAAATATTATGATTATATTTTGGTTGATTGTGGACCTTCTCTTGGAATGTTGACAATCAATGCATTAACAGCTGCGGACAGTGTGATTATTCCGGTAGAGGCTGAATATCTATCTGCAAAAGGTATGGAATTATTATTAAGATCTGTTGCCATGACAAAACGAAAGTTAAATCCAGGATTAAAAATTGATGGAATCTTGATTACCAGAGTTGATAAAAGAAATAATTTGTCAAGAAAGATCATTCAAATGGTTCGAGATGCTTATGAAAGCTTGAATATCTTTGAAAGTCAGATTCCAGAAAGAATTGCTGTAGGAAAATCTCTTAGTAAGCATGAATTAGTAGGAGAATTTGAAAAAAATTCAGATGCAGCGATCGCATATAAGAAATTAGCACAGGAGGTATTAGCAAAATGACAGAGAAAGAGAAGTTAAAACCATTAAATGAATTATTTGGTGTGGATGATATCGAGGATACACGAGATAAAGTAACCGAAATTCAGATCAGTCATCTAAAGGATTATCATAAAGGAAATTTGGGAGAAAACAGATATTCAAAGCAGGATTTGCAAGATCTTGTGGAATCTATAAAAGTTAATGGAATTATTCAGCCATTGGTTGTTAGACCATTAGAAAATGAAGATTATGAAATTATCTTAGGTCATCATAGAAGAGATGCAGCTTTGCTTGCAGGATTGGACAGGGTTCCTTGTCTGATCAATGATGATATGGATGATGATGTGGCCGAAATAGTTTTTATGGATTCCAATTTACAGCATGGATTTGAAAAGATGTCTCATTCAGAGAAAGCAGAATTAATTTATCGTAGAAATGAAGCATTAAAGAGACAGGGAAGACGTACTGATTTAAATCCAGATGATGAGACAAAGAGTGTAGATGAAGAATTCCATTTAAGCAGGAGTTCAATTCAAAGATATTTAAGAATCTATAAACTGTCAGACGAATTAAAACAAAAACTGGATGATGGAAAGATTGGAGTAAAGATTGCTGTTGATTTATCATTTATTTCAGAAGATTGTCAAAGATTTATTTCAGATTTGATTAATAATGAAGATTTAAAAATAGACAAAAAGATGTCTGAAAAGATGAAAAAAGTAGCAGAGAGAAATGCTTTAGATGAAAATACAATACTTAAGATCATCAATGGAAAAGAAGATGATAAAGAAAAAACTGAAAAAACAAAGTCAAAAAAGAAAGCAATAAAAGTAAGTAAAAAAGTTTTGGAGAAATACTTTATTCCAGAGCAGGATCAGAAAGAAATAGATAAGGTAATTGATGAAGCATTAAAGTTGTATTATGGAAGTGATAATGCGGAAGAATCATAGAGAATCGTTTCTAATGAAAGGAAACTAAAAGAATGAGAAGAAGAGCAATGACAGTTACTATGGCAGCATTTTTTGCAGCCATGATGCTTTTTAGTGATGTTGAGATATTTGCAGATCAGGAATCGTCAACAGAAGTAACTACGGAAACTCAAGTAACAACAACAGAGCAAGTACACACGACAGAGACAAAAGCTGACAATTCAAAAGAAAAACCAGAGACAAATAAAAGAAAAGAGACTAAAAAGAAGGAAGGAAAAGAAAAAAAGAATTCACACAAGAAAGTCCGTTCAAAGAAAAAAAGGACAGAAACTAAAAAGAAAATATATAAAAAAGAAGAGATAACTTCCCAAAATTCATTTACAAAAGACCAGAAAGGTCAAAAAGAATATTTGGGGAGTTATTTCTATTTTAATCAAGCAGATGCTATGTGGAATCATAACAATTTGTCATTGCATTCTTCAGGCTGCGGTCCAACAGCGGTTGCAGTCTGTATTTCAAACTTAACACATCAATGGGTTACACCGGTAGATACAGCTTCATGGGCTGAAAAGAATGGATATTATTCTGTTTCGGGTTCATTACACAGTGCAATACCAGCAATGGCAAATCACTGGGGACTTGAATGTAAAGGATTATATAAAAATAAGATTCAGATAGAAAAAGCTTTAAAGTCTGGTCATATGGTAGTAGGACTTATGGGATCAGGATATTTTACAAAGAAAGGACATTTCATAACATTGTTAGGAATGGATAAATCCGGGAAAGTAGAAGTTGCTGATGTCGGAAGCAGATCCAGATCACAGAAGAAATATGAGCTTTCTTTTATTATAGAAAATTCAAAATCAGCAGATGCAGGAGGTCCATTCTGGGAAATCTGGAATCGTAAAGAAGATAAAAAAAGTAAGAAAAAGCAAAATAAAACGACTGATCGGATTCTAAAGAAGCAAGAGATAATCCAAAGATTTTATGCAGACTTACAATCAGATTTAACAGAATTTGAAAGAGAGATTCCTATGGAAGAATTATTATTAGGAGTAAAAGATCAGACTTTTCAAAGTCACTCAAGTAAAATTAATCGTCATTTAAGGAATCTAGGTAAGCAGTTAAATGATGAAAAGCTTGTAAAGATTAGTGAAACATATAGTTTTGGAATGGATGGAATACCTGTATACGATGAAAAAACTTGTTTTTCTGTTCCGACTTATTTAGAAGGATATTGTAATTATTGATAAGAAAGATGGTGATTAGAGGAAATATGAGAGTTATAACAGTGATTAAAATATTAGTAGCAGGTATTTTTGGATTCCTTATAGCTAAAATTTTAGATGATATAGCTAATTATATTCAGAGGAAAGATGTGAATAAGCAATCTGTTTTTTTGGCAATGGTTATTGGTGTGACGATTTGTTTTTGGTGTATCATTTTTTTAATAATGTGGGGAATGCCCATTGTGAAAAAAATAATATTAAGATTTTGAGAGGAGGATAAATGTGTTACATATTCCACAAAAAGATATTGAATGGTATACAAGAAGACCAGGATACTATGAGATGGTACAAGAAAATTTAAAAAAATTAAATGATACTTTAGGTGATATTGATATGACAGAAGATCAAGAAAAAACTTGGGTATGGTTGGCAGGAAATGAAGCTAGAACAATAGACAATATAATTAAAGTAATAGAAAAGTTAAAGCAAGATCAGAAAGAATTATATGAGGGAGGTAAGAAAAATACAGAATCAAGAAATAATAATGCGTAAGGTTGGCAAATTGTGACTTTTATATTTGTGATAGGATGTTTAGTATAGTAAGTTTTTTTCAAAGTACTTGTTATAGGACACCTTCTATGATAGGATAAAGTTGTAAAAAATGATTAAATAATTAAAAGAAATGGGGAAAACAATATGAGAAAGATTAAGAAAAGTGCAGTAGTTGCAATGGCATTGTTTTTTTCAATGACCATGATTCCAACAAATGTCGATGCAGCGAGTAAGAAATTAAAAGTCAACACAGTGTATGACACGACAACAAAGGTAAAAGGAAAGACAAAAAAACGTTATAAAGTCAAATTAAAAGTTGGAAAGAAAACATATACAGCAAAAGCAAATAAAAAAGGAAAATTTCAGATCAGGATTCCAAAACAAAAACCAGGAAAGAAATTAGTAATTAAGGTATACCGCAAGAATAAATATTACACTAAGAAAAAGATTTATGTAATTGCAAAGAAACCAGTGATTAAACGTTTTTCTATGAATTCAAAAACAATAACAGGTTATACAAGAAAGAAGTATAGTGTTGTTGTCAGAATGAATAAGAAAACATACAAGGTGACAACTAATAAAAATTCTGGAAAATTTACTGTGAAGATGAAAGAAAAAGCTGGAAAGAATACAGTAAATATTAGAATTTATAAAAATAAGAAGCTTGTGAAATCATTGAATAAGAAAGCATATGATATAAAAAATGATCAGCAAAATTCTAAACCAGTTCAGATGCCGCCAGATAAGGAAAGTCAGATAGATCTTGATCAGTTAAATAAGGATTTGGAAACAGCTGCTAAACAAAAGAAGTATGTGTCTCGATATGATTTAAAAGATGATGGTTATATTAATAATTATCAGTGGTTTGTAGCCTATCAAGATGATAAGTATCCGAAAAAAGGTGAGGAATGGTTATCAATTGGGAATTTATCATATTTTATGGATACAGATGCAAATGGAGATCAGGCTTCAATTAAAGCTCTGCATGGCATAACACTTTATGGAAATGTCGGGGTAGGAAAGATGTCAAATGTGAAAGAACCTACAAAAGATGATTATGACTTTAAGTTGGAGTCTGGTGAAACAAAAGTATACTATGGAAAAGATTACGATTACAAAGAAATTCCTGACTATAATTTATATTATAAAGTAAGGGGATATAAAGATGGAAAATTAATTATTATGCAGAATAGTAAGCTATATTTACTGGGACTTAAAGGTTGGTATTAATATTAGCAAATAATTAAGGCAAAGTAAGAGAATATTTACTTTGTCTTTTTTTATTGTGAAAATTTAGAGAAAGGAGTATATATGTGCAGGATCAGAAATCCATGTTATAAAATAGAAAGACCTTATCGGCACCGTAAGGTGCTTTTTTTAATGAAAGAATATGAGGAGACGATTTATGAGAGAAAAATATTGGAAAGGAATTTTAAATCTATGCAGACGTGTAACAGTATATCTGCTTACGATGATCTTGACGTTGTCAGGATTGATAAGTCAAACAACACCTACTTTCGTTCAAGCGGCTGCTGTGGATACCAGTAAAGCAGTAAAAATAAAGCAAGGAACAACCGAAGGAGGTAATTGGGTAAAGAATAGTAATGGTAAACATAGATATTCGTCTTACGCAGATAAAAAGAACAAGGCTCTAAAGGTTGATGCAAGCTATGGATTCCGAATTCAAAAAACAAAACAAACAAAAGTAACAGTAGTAAAAGGAACTGCTTGTGCAGCTCCATCAAAGTATAAGGATAGAGAATTAACGCTTGAAACCTGGTTAAAGAACTACAAGTGGTTTAAGACAGCGAATAACACGGCAAATAATATCCAGATTAAGATCAGTAATCTAAAGTTATTTCAATGTAACGCAGATGGCTCTAATGGTCGTTGGATCACATTAGACCTTGTTCGTACTGTAACCGGAATTGCTAAGTGGAAAAGTCAAAATGGCTATGTGGCATTAGGGACAGGAATCACAGATGTTGCTTATATAGGAATCAGTGAGATGACGGTAAAATCACAGTTTTACCAGGCAGGAACAACAACTCCAGTAACAGTTAAAACAAATGTTTCTCTAACAGATATTGACGCTTGTCAGTATGTTGGTGTGAAAGCAGGAAATTTGGCAGGAGAATATGTTTCCAGAGATACACATTTAGCTTACATGAAAACAAGTGGTGGATTTAGTATTTATGCTGAAAAAGATAACAAACTTGCAGAGAATGATGCCTGGTCAACAGCAGCATTTATTTTTTCTGGTAATAACTTTGTCTATAAGTTTGGCCGTATGGACAAACGCCCCGGTGATGATAGTTCCAGCTGGGGACCAACACGAGTTCAACAGTATGTGGGAACAGGACAGGTTATGACAACATTCAAACTTTCCAATCCAGTCAAAACTGTCAGTGATTCTAATGAAACAAATGTGAAGCAAAATACAGTAGATCATTTGGCTGAAAACTGGACTTACTCTGTAGAGCAGCCAGTACCAGATGGAACACCGGAGAATTTCTATTATGACAGTTTTGCTTTTGAAGATCAGGTTGAAAGCTGTATGAAGATTAACAGTGTCAAAGTAGAAGCAGACAATGCAAATGCAGTAACTAAGGATGTCACAAACATGTTTACCATCACACAGACAGGTAATAAAGTTGTTGCAAAGCTGAAGAATCCGAAAAATGCAGCTTTTTATAATAACACAATCTACCGTTTGAAGATTAATGTAAAGATGAATATTCCAGACGATGTGACAGAGGAACAGCTTGAAGCACTGAAGGCTACATGGAAAGAACATGGACACTATTCAGAGACAGCAAAAACGATCACTATGAACAATAGTGCAAAAACAATCATTGATGGTACAAATCTTCCATCGAATGAAGTGAAAACAATCATCAAAGGACCTGAAAAAACTGTTTCAGATGCAGATGAAACCAATGTAGTGAAAAATACAATCAGAGATCTTGGAAGCAGTTGGACTTATTCTGTAAAACAGAAGATTGCACAAAATGCTACAGAGAAATACAAGAGTTTTGTATTCAAAGATAGTATTGAAAGCTGTATGAAGATCAATAGTGTAAAAGTAAAAACAGACAATGGAGCTGATGTATCAAGTTGGTTTGATATTGTAACAGCTGCAAATGAAGTCAAAGCGACACTGAAAGATCCGACAAAAGATGATTTTTATAAGAATGCTGCATACAGTCTCGAAATCAATGTAAAGATGGATGTTCCAGACAATGTGACAGAGGAACAGCTTGAAACATTGAAAACTACATGGAAAGAACATGGACATTATTCAGAAGATCAGAAGACGATCAAAGAGGATAATACAGCGATTGTTGAGATCAATGGAATCAACATGATTACCAATAAGCCGGAAACACTTGTTGAATTATCTACAACAGAAAATGGAGATCCTGGATTAAATGTCAAGAAAACTGTAAATCGTTATGAAAACGAAGTGAATGATACGGTTCATTACACAGTAAAAGCATACAATTCCAATAAGAATGCTGATACAGCATATTTTACGATCAAAGATACAAGTTTACCAGACAGCATGGTCTTTGATTTTTCTAGTATCAAAGTCAGTGGAATTGACAAAGCAAATTATATGATTGAACAGTCAGGAAATGGATGGGTATTAAAATCAAAAGGAAATTATGCACTTCCATATGGAAAAGTGATTACAGTGGAGTATGATGCAAAAGCATTAGTAGCTTCAAATGGAACAGTGGTTGATAATACAGCAAGTGCTGCAGCCGCAGGAATTCCAGAAAAAGAAGATACAAAACAAGTATATATTAACAGTCCAAAAGTAGATGTTGAAAAAGTTGCACCAAAGCAAAAATTTAAAGTCGGTGATACAGTTCCATATACTGTTACAATCACAAATCGTAATCCTGGTACATTTATGAGGGATCTAGTACTGAAAGATCTTGTCAAGACAGAAGGACTTGAAATTAAGGAAGGTACTGTAAAGGTAATTTCTGATGGACAGGACATTACGAAAGATTTAGATATTAAATATGAAGAAGGTGGAAAAGGATTTACGATCAATACAGCATATAATTTAAAAAATGCCGATATACCATGTATTAAAATTGAGCCATATTCAAGTCTAAAGAATCTGACAGATAAATTGGAAGTGACTTATGATGCGATTATAACAGATAAAGCAGCGTTAGATGGACAGTTAGATAACAATTTTACCGCTCCGGCAACAAAGAATACGAATGGAGATGTAATTAAAGATGATCCACAGATTCCTTCTGGTGGTGGAGAAGATGACGAAGACATTACAATTCAATCACCAGTTTTGGCCGTTGAAAAGAAATCTGACAAGAAACAATATGAGGTAGGACAGACAGGTAAATATACTCTTAAGATCAAGCAGACAAGAGAAGGACTTACAGCAAAAAATGTTGTAATTACAGATCAGTTTGTACAGGAAAAGGGTATGAAATATGATCAGAAGAGTATGCTTGTAAAGCTGAATGGAAAAGATGTTACAAAAGACTGCAAGGTGGAATTTACAGATAACAGTTTTAAGATTACAACCGGCAAGGATTTATCTGATAAAGACAATATGGAAGTAAGCTATGATGTATTCTTTGATGAAATTGGAGAATATACAAACACAGTGGTGGCCACAGCAGATAATACGAACATGGATCAGGCTACAAATGTTGTCGATGTGAAAGAAGCAACACCAGAATTAACAATTAACAAATCCTCTGATAAAAAAGAATATGCAGTGGGTAACACTGGAAAGTATACACTGATTGTCAATCAGAAAAATAAATATGCAACAGCAAGAAATGTGATCATCAAGGACAAGTTTGACAGTAATACAGTTGATATTGATGCTGACAGTGTAAAAGTTGAATTAAATGGATCAGATATCACAAATGATTGTAAGATTGTTTCAAATGGAACATATTTTGCAATCGAGACAGGAAAGAACATGACATCGGATGATGAAATGAAAGTTACCTATGATGCTGTCTATAAGAAGATTGGGACTTATAAGAATACAGCAACAACGCAGGGAGACAATGCAAAAGAAGTATCTGATGATAATTCTGTTAAGGTTGTAAAACAGGATGTTGATATGAGAAAAGATGCTGATAAGAAACAATATAAAGTAGGAGACATGGTAAATTATAGTATTACGGTTTCTCTGAAAAAAGAAAATTCGGTATCAAAAAATGTTGTGATCAAAGATAAGATTCCTACAGGTCTGGAATTACAGACAAGTAGTATAAAGGTAACAGGAATTTCTGATTACACAATTAAAACATCAGGTAATAAATTAGAAGTGAAGATTCCAAGTCTGAAGTATGGTGAAAAAGTAATTGTTACTTATAAAGCGAAAGTTTTAAAATCAGCTGAAGGAAAGACACTAATTAATAAGGCGACGGTAAATGGTGAAGGAATTCACGATGGAAATTCACAGGCTAAGATTAAAGTTGCAAAAACTCCAGTAACAAAAAGTAATAACAGCGTAACATCTCCGAAGACAGGAGATAATGCAAATATGCCATTATATATCGCAGTTATGATTGCTGCACTGGCAGGAGCAGTTGTGATTTTCTTAAAAAGAAGAAAATTAAAGAAATAATAAAATGGATACTTTTATATACCACAAACATAAAAGAAACCATGACGCATAAGAAACGTAAGTAGTAAATAATAGCTGAAGAAGAGGTTGCCGTAGGGCAGCCTCTTCAATTTTGAAATAAGAAAAGTGCAGAAATCATTCTGTATTTTTCTTATTCCAAAAGAAAATAAAAATGGAAAGGATGGTAAGTAGAAATGGAAAAGATGATATTGATTACTCAAGATGATGAAGTAGAAGAATTAGAATATCCTCCCAAAGATGATTGGGAACAATTAAAAAAATACATAGGAAACGGATGTCGTTTGATGCAGCATGTTCAACCAGTGAGATTATATACGGAAATTGGAGCGGGACATGTAATTAATAGATATGAACCTGGAGAAAAGGTAAGCATGATGGTAGATGAAGAATTTTTATTTAATCCAAAGGCAAAATTAAATAAAATTGCTTCATACTTATACAAGACAGACATTCACGGAGAGGTGATTTTAGGAAACGTACTGATCGTTGGAGAAAAATATGAAAATGATGAAATAAGTTTATGTGGACTTTCAGATAAACAATTTCATATTATTTTTCCGCAACTGAAGAAAATAGAAGAACACTTAAAGAAAGAGGGGAGAGTATGAGAAGAAAAAGATTTTCAAGAGAACAGATTTTAGAAGCTGATTTAAGAGATATTTTAGACGTGGCAAAAGAATTAAATTTACCATTGGAAAGAAAAAGAAATACATATAAAGTATCAGGATATGGTGGTTTATATATTACACCTGAAAAAAATGCTTTCAATTGTTTTTCTGCAAATCTTGGAAATGCAAACAATTATGGTGGTGGTCCGATACAGTTAGTGATGTTCATTCAAGGCTGTACGTTCATTGAAGCGGTATCTTATCTTTTAGGAATTAGAGGTCTTGATACATATAAGAGAGAACCGGTGAAAAAAGAAACCGTAGAATTTTCTCTTCCGGAGAGAGCTGAAAGTTTCCGGCATATTTATGCGTATCTTATAAAAACTAGAAAGATCGATCGTTGGGTAGTCGATAAGTTTATAGAGAAAAAAATGTTGTATGAAAATAGGTATCACAGCTGTGTATTTGTCGGTTATGACTACGAAGGTGTTCCAAGACAGTGTGTAATCAGGGGTACAATGACGAATAAGCCATTTAAAGGAGAAGTGCAGGGAAGTGATAAAAGATTTGCAGTTCATTTACCAGGAGAAAGTAAAATATTGCATGTGTACGAAGCTCCGATAGATTTAATGAGTTATTTAACACTTTATCCAGAAGCAATTAAAGATCATCATGTTGCACTTTGCTGTCTGGCAGATACAGCATTAAAAGAATATCTGAAGCATTATGATATTCAGAAAATATTTTTACATCTTGATAATGACAAATGGGGACGGGAACAGACTAAGAAATTAAGGGATTGTTATGGTTCAAAGTATGATGTTTGGGATGAGGCTCCATTTAATGGCTATAAAGATTTTAATGAGCAATTAGTAGGTAAAAATCCATGAAAGACAGAAGAAAAACAATCCGAATGAGTAAGGAAGAAGAAAAACGTGTTCTCTTGTCATTAGAAGATACAGGGTTGAATTTTTCAGATTATGTAAGAAAAGCAATCAACGATCATCCAGTGATTGTAATTTCTGGAATCAGAGATTTACACATGCAGGTTGCAAAAATTGGGAACAATCTAAATCAGCTGACAATGCTTGCTCATGAAGGACGAATTACAAGTGTCAATCTGGCCGAATGTTTAGAAATGTTGCAGTTAACATATGACAAATTAAATGAGATCAGTGAGGTGATAAATAATCATGGCAACCGTGACCCAGGCACAGGATAAAGCAGGAAAATATATGAAATACAATACAAAGAGCAAAATGAATTATATTCTGCATTACGTGCATAATCCAGAAAAAACAGATCAAGAATTGCAGGGTGGTACGTTTCTGATGAATACATCTGATCCGGATAAGATATACAAAGAGTTTATGCTGACGAAGGGATTATGGGGAAAAGCCCAGGAAGGAAAAAGAATGTGTATGCATTATATACAATCTTTCAAGCCTGGAGAGGTTACACCGAAACTGGCCAAACAGATTGCAGATGAATTTGTAAAGCAAAAAAATTTTGAAGGATTTCAAATATCATATGCAGTACACACGGATAGAGATCATATCCATACACATTTTATTGTAAATACGGTAAATGTAGACGATGGACATAAATGGCAGTTGGCAGATTTGAAGATTTTAAGACGTGTTTCGGATCGATTATGCAAGGAGCATAATCTTTCAATTCTTCCAGAAAAAGAAGTAGTAAGGAATAAGTCACCAGCAGAAAAAAACGCAGAAATGAATGGGACAAGTTGGAAAAAAGAAACCCAATTGGCCGTAGATGCAGCACTCGATATTGCAGAAGATCATATGGAATTTTTTTCGCTGATGAATAAACAAGGATACCAGGTAAGATGGAGACATAAAGAAAAATATGTATTATTTACGAACCCATACGGTAAAAAAATGAGAAACAAGATTTTTGAAAATCCTGAAAATTATACGAAAGAAGCAATGCGAAAAAGATTTATGGACAATTACAGAAAACATTGGAAGAAAGATCCAGATAAATTAAAATGGCCTATGAGTTTTAAAACAGAAACATTTTTTATTGTTGGGAATGCAGCTTATAAAGCAACGTCGAAAGAAGAATTTATTGAATTAATGGGACAGCAAGGATATCATGTACGATGGGATGACAATCATAAATATATTTCCTTTTTTAAGGAAGGGCATCAGTCGATTAGTAATAAATCTTTTTATCCTCAAGAAGCTTACACAAAAGAGGCCTTGGAAGAAAAATTCAAAAAAAATAAAAAAAGATTAAAAGAGATTTGTTCTGGAAAATATGAGGCAAAAGATATTGGAGAATTGCAGAAATTGGATAGATTGTTTTTGCTTTTTTCAATCATAGAGGGATTCAAAGGTAATTCATATCCACATCAGACAAATTTACAAGAGTATTCTGCGAGAGCTATTGATGAATGGCAGAGAGAAGAAGAAAAGGGACATGGAATGGATTGGGAAAGATAGAAAGAAGGTGTTTATTTGACAAAAGAAAAAAGTGACAGTAGTTTTCTGAAAAAAATTATATTTAGGGTATTAATAATTGCAGTTGCAGTATCTATATTATTGTATATTAGTTCATTTGCAGCAATTTTTTTGGATAGTGTATTAAAAGATCCAGAGCATATAAGGTTTTTTACAAATCCATTTGTAATGAAACAATATACTTTAAATCATGAACAGGTAAAAATGTTTACACTGTTCTTTTTTATTATTCTGATTTTAGGAATTATAACATTATCAGTTAGTAACACTTCAGCATTTAAGGTTGATACTATTGAAATTACACCACAAATTCACACGCCTGCACCGTCAGGTCATGGCCAACATGGTACAGCGAAATGGCTGAATAAGAAAGATTTTGATAAAGTATTTGATTCAGTTATTATTGATTCAAAAAAACTAATGGAAGGAAAAGAACATATCCCTGCAGGTGGATTAGTAATTGGAAAAGAAGATATCAAAAAATCCTTTTTCTCAAGGAAAATAAAAGAAAAAATATATCTGATTACAAAAGATTTACATGCACTTATTATTGGAGCAACACGAAGTGGTAAGACAAGAAATGTGGTTATAGAAACGATAACTATGCTGATACTTGCTGGAGAGAATGTTTTTATACCAGATTTGAAGGGAGAAATAAGAGATTATACGGAAGATACAGCCAAAAGGTGCGGATATGAGACGATTTGTATTAATTTTATAAATCCTTATGAGTCAGACCGAAAAAATTTTCTTGAACCAATAGTTCAGGCACTCCGAAGGAAAGATATATCTCGAGCAATTGAAGAAACATGGAGTCTGGTAAGTCAGCTAGTAGGAGAACCACCAGAGCATGGTGATAAGCTTTGGAATGATGGAGAAGCAGCGACGTTAGCGGCATCAATTATGGCTGTTTGCTATGATAATCAGGATCATCCAGAATATCAAAACTTGACCAACGTGTTTTATTTTATCACTGAAATGTGTTCAGAATATCGAGGAGCCCTGCCTTTACAATTTTATATCGATTCTCTTCCAGAGGATCATCCAGCAAAGATCTTGTTAGCAGCGACAAAGGTTGCAGCTATGCGAACAAGATCTTCTTTTTATGTATCAGCAATTATGACATTGAAATTATTGACAATTCCTGCGATTAACCAAATGACGAATGCTAGTGATTTTGACATTGAAAAGCTGATAGAAGAAGGAAAGAAAGTAATCGTTTATCTTTGTCTGCCAGCAAGAGACAAAACATATTTCCCATTGGCGAGTCTGGTACTTCGTCAATTATCAGATCAAATTGATTACTTAGCAGATGCAAAGTATGGTGGACGTATTCCAAAAAGATGGACATTTGTAGACGATGAAATTGGAAACTTTACCAAGATTACGAATATGAGACAACAAACATCATTTGGAACAGGAAAAGGAATTCGTCATTTTATGTTTATTCAGTCTTATGCACAGTTGGATGATGTATACGGTGAAAAGGTTTCGCAGATTATTCAGGATAATGCGGATATTAAAATATATCTTCGCAGTCCGAATCCAGCTACTAAGAAGAAAATTTCAGAAGATCTTGGAAATTATACAACACGATCTTATTCTAAAAGCAGTAATACTCCATCAGGAACATTTACGAAAAGTGGAAGTGATGGAGAAAGTTCTAATCTCATGGGCAGACCTTTATTGTATCCAGATGAAGTTGGAAAGTTACAAAGACCTTATTCATTAGTTATGTCAGATTCAGATCCGGCAATTATGTATGCTCCAGACTTATCAAAATATTCTATGAATGAATTTCTTGGAATGGGAGATGAAGAACACAATAATCAATTACGAAGGAGAAAGGCAGAAGAACATAGAAAGAATGAACGTCCTCATAATGTGAAAATGGAGCTTTGGGGAATTTGGGATGTATGGAAGAAGCGTATTGATGCAGAAATCTTAAAACAACAGTTAGAAAAAGCAGCCAAGGCTGCAGCGAAGGAAAATAATAAAGGCAAATAGGAGGTATGTATTATGAAAAAAACAGTAAGAAAACAGATGATAGTAGTTGCATTGAGTTTATTAATTGTAACAGGTATATGTGGAAATGGAACAAATGAAATCAAGGCTTCCAATTCCTTAACAAATAAGACTGCTGTAACAAAAATAGCAAAAGCAAAAAAGAAAACACGAAAACCTATTACAGTCAAACATTATCAAACTGTAAAAAAGGGAAAAACTTTTTTTGTTGGAATTGATTATCTGGGATTTTGTCCAGATACATATAAATGGAAAAGCAGTAATCCAAAGGTTGCTACAGTAACAAAAAGAGAGTATAAATCAGGTGATCACAAAGTACATGCTAAGAGAAAAGGAAAGGCTACGATTAGTTGTGTTGTGAAAAGAACATATGGACATTGGGTAAAAGGTGATGTTCATAAATGGGTTATTACTGTTAAATAATAAGTTTTCTAAGGAGATTAAAATGAAAAACAAATTAAACAAACTGAAAAATAAACTAGGTGTAATTGTATTTAATATAATGATTTGTTTTTGTATGGCAGAAAATTATGTGTTTGCTGGTGGAATAGGAAAAACAAAATTATTTACAGGTACAATTCAATTATTTAAGGATTTGAGAACGCCACTAATTAGTGTTGCTACAGGAATTGCAATAGTTATGATCATTATTAATCTGATTCGTATAAAAATATCAGATGAGATGGATTCAAAGATTTACACAAAAAAAATCAAAAATATAATAATAGCTCTTATACTAGTAGTATCTGTAGTGGCCCTTATACCAGTTATTCTTTCTTATTTTAAGTAGTAAACAGAGAGGAGTTTTATGGTAAGTGGATTAATAAGTAGTTTTTTAGAAGATCTTGTGAAAGATGCAGTTGAACAGTTAAATAAATTTTTGGTAGATCTATTGGATATTGCGTTAAACTGCCAAAATTATATAACAAATAAACATTTGATCAAGGGATTAGATTTTAATAAAATAAATGCGGTAATTGTAAAGTATGCAATTGGATTACTGATTTTAAAATTCGCATTCAAAGGATTTCAGATTTACATACTACAGTCGGATGGAGATCCAGATCACGATCCAGTTACAATCCTGACAGGATTTTTTGAAGCAGTGGCAATATCTGTGACATTCTTAGGATTATATACACCATTGGTTAATATCTTTAAAACATTTACAAAAGAAATTCTGAAAGCCATGGGAAGCAAAGAAGAAATCGATGCAATTTCAAGTCAACTGATTGTATCTTTGATTGGAGCAGGAATTACAACCTTACTATTAGTACTTGTATTCGTTATTATAGTTATATTTTTGTATGTAAAATTGATTATGAATGGAGCTGAGTTAATGGTCTTAAAATTTGCAATTCCTCTAACATCGGTTGGATTGATGGACTCGGATGGAGGTTCATTTAAGGTTGCCGGAAAGAAATTTTTGCAGATAGGATTTGCAAGTTCTCTTCAAATTATATTATTGCGTTTTGCCATGGCATTGTTATTTACGAAACATCCAATATGGGCGATTGCGTTTGGTGCATTAGCATTAAGAGGTCCACAGCTTGTGCAGGATTATTTATTTATCCGACAAGGAGGTGGGGGAATGTCTAGTAAGGTACAAGCATTAGCAAATATAAAGAGAATATTTAGATAATAACAAGGAGGATTTAAATGAAAACAATAACAGAATTGATAAAAGCAATTATGTTATTAATAAATGCTGGTGGCATAGCTAGAATTATGATACTAATTATGAACATCATAGCTGATCCAGATACGATTAAGCAGAATCTTCTTCGAATCAGAAATGTGGTTATATTCATGGTTTTTACGATACTAATTTACAGTTTAAAAGATGCAGTGCTGGAATATTTTAAATAATGACAGCAGAGCCATAAAAGTTAGAAAGGAGAAAACAGATGGAGCAAAAAAATCAAGGAGATTTATACATACCGGCATATGTGACAGCTAAGCATGAATATTTTCCCGGATTTGGAAAAAAGGAATTATATATTACCATTTTCATGTCAGCATTTATCATTTTTTTTTCAATTATAATCTATGGAATTGTAAGAGATTTGTCGATTCCAATCTTAACAGTTCTGATAGGAATTCCAGCATGTGCAGGATTTAATACTAGGATTGAAGGTAATATTTCGATGAGACTGTTTATAATGCTTTTTATTGCTTATTTAAAAGAGCAACAGATATATTTATATAGATATATAGATGAGTGGAAGGTAGAAGAATGATCTTATTTTTAATATCAAGCGATTTAGAACATGTTGGAAAAGAATTAGATATCCTTCATCGTAATTACATCAAATGGAATTGTAATCTTTCGGATTTTTTGAAAAAGGAATATGTAAATATTGATACAATGAAGCCTGATACGATCGTGATCGATCAGGCAGCAATTGAAGATTCTAATGATCTGATGGAATTTCAAAAAAGCTTTTCTGACATAAAGATTGTTTTTATTTTAAGACATGAAGGCAGTTTTCAGAGTACAGATCAGATAGAAATTGTAAATTATGATGATAATATCCTGTCATCATTAAAAAAAGTATTAGAAATTCCAGAAAAAGAGGAGCAGCCTGAAGAACAAGAAGAAATGCAGATAGGCTTTCTATCGAAAAATAGAATCGATGCAGTATTAGTTGCTTTAAGCTTTACAAAGGAATTATCTCGAAGAGAGAAAAATATCTGCTATTGTGAAATATCGAAAGATCCACAGCTTCCCAGAATTGCAGAGGAATATAAACTTTCAAAAATAGAAGAAATTTATAAATGGAATGGCATTTCATTTATGTGTAATGTGGCGAATGATGCTTTTTATACAGTCTGTTCTTTTTGCAATCAGGATCAAGTTAAAAAAATGTTTGAGTGCTGTAAAATTCAAATATTCATTGAGCATAATGACAATGAATATGTATTACATTATAAAGACAGGGATATACAGATTCAGATTGAAAATCCGTTTCAAGAGCAGCATGCACAAGAATTTCAGAAATTACTAGGAACAGATTTTTTAATATACATAAAAGAAGAAACAGAAACTAAGGAAGAATCTTCGAATGATTTGATATCCGAGATTCAGGAAGAAGAAAAGCAGAATAAAAAGAAAAATAGAATCGATCGATTAAAAAAAGCAGGATTTGGAATGATCTTGCTTTTTTTGATTGTATTCATTGGAGTTGGCGTTTCATTGATTGTATTGAATAAAAATGCAGAAAAGAAAAAACAGCATTTAAAAAAGGAAGTACAACAGGAAACGAGAACAACTCATGCAACGACACAAACAGTGACAGAAAAAGAAATAAAGAAAGAAGTAACAGTAAAAAAGACGAAAAAGAAAAGTCAAAAAAAGCTTACTACAAGTACAGTAAAAAGACAAACTGTGACGACACGAAGAAGATATACAACAACACAAAGGCAGAGAAGTACAAGAAGATCTGTACGAAAAACAAGTCGTAGAAGAACAACAACAGCGAAAAAACATGCAACAACCAAACGATCGAAGAGTACAACTCAAAAAAAGAAAAAAAAAGAAACGTTCAATATGGAATATAAAGTTGAATAAGAAGGTGGAGAAAATAAATGATCAGGGAAGAAAACAAGTATAAAGGAGAATGTAAGAATGTTAGACAATACGATCAAAGTAAGGATTACAAATGAGGAATTATACAGATTGGGATTTGAAAAGGTTATTTACAACGGAAAAGAATATGTTGATAAATCACCACTTTTTTTGGATTCAACATGTCCGTTATCCCAAGCTTATTATGAGTTAGCCGCCCGTAAAGCTTACCGTCAGCAGAAAGTATATGAAGCAAGAAAAGAAAAAGAGAAAATGAAGAGAAAGAGGAAGTAATGCATGAAGAAAAAAGAGAAGAAAAAGAAACTTACGAAAGAGCAGGAAACAGCACAAAAGTTTACGAATGTTCGAAATATTCAAAATAACTTTTTATACACGAATGATGATTATGCCATTGGATATATAAAAATATTGCCAGTAAGTGTTGGCTTATTTTCACACCGTGAAAAACAGACATTAGTAAAGCAATTAACGTCAGAGATGTCAGGAGAGAAAGAACCTTTTCATTTTCTGGCAATATCTCGGCCAGTCGATATGCAGCCGTTGCTGGAGTACTATGATATCTTGAGAAATCAAGTTACAGATCCTTATCGAAGAGAGCTCTTAAGAAAAGAAATGGAAAATTTATCAGATTTTATCTTTGGAGAAGAAATTGTGGAGAGGCAGTTTTTCTTCTATATATCTATGAAATTAACAGAAGATGTAGAAAAGGACTTAAAAAAGAGAGTGCATGATTTTGCAGAACATTTTGAAACAGTAGGAATTAAAACGGAAATCTTAAAGAATTCAGATATTATCAGGTTATGTAATCTTGTAAACAATCCAGCAGTAATTTCTTTAGAAGATGAAGATACGAAACCAACGATACCAATATTAAAAGGAGTACAATAATGGCTAAAAAAAAGAAGATAGAGGAAAATGCTTCATTATTAAATATCATATCACCAATAGCCATGAAATTTGAAGCGAATCAATTCATACTGGGTGAGAACTATTGTAAAGGATATGGAGCAATTAAATATCCACCAAACCCAGACTATGGCTGGTTGACACGTATCACAAATATTCCATCTACAATGGTTTCTTTTACTTTTACACCGAACAATGGTGAGATTTTAGAAAACATTAATAAGAACGTAACAATGTTGCTAGGTCAGGCAAATTCTGAAAAGGAACCGTTGAAAAAACAGCGTGCCAAAAAAGGTGCTGACGATGGAATCAATCTGTTACGGCAGATCGATGAGAATGGAGAAAGTGTAGGAGAATTGGCAGGTACATTAATTCCACTGGCATCAGATAAAGAAACATTGAAAAAGGTGGAACAAAAGATGAGGGGAACGTGTGCTATGGCCAATTTAAAGGTACGGCCATTAACTTTGATGCAAAAACACGCAATGCAGCATGTCGCACCATTCTATACGGATACACCATTGATTCATGAAGTAAGTAACAGGGTTATGCCACTTCGAAGTTTTGTTGGAGGATTTCCATTTTCCAGTTCAGGACTTAATGATAACGCTGGATGTTATATTGCAAAGGATGCAGATGGTGGTTTGGTGGTTTTAGATGTATGGTTACGTGAAAATGACAGAACAAATAGTAATTTTGTAATTATGGGTGTTCCTGGGACAGGAAAAAGTGCAAGTACAAAGGATCTAACTATTTCATTATTTATGCTTGGTACAAAATTTATATTCATTGATCCAGAGGGTGAATATAAAGATTTATGTAGGAATCTGGGTGGAAATTGGTTAGATGCAGGTGGAGGTGCGAGATCGCGAGTAAACCCATTACAGATTATGCCAATTCCAAGAAATGATGTTCCAGATGAAACAGAACCGGGAATTACAGATTACTATGATAAAGAAGATGATGGAAATGGACTTGGAGATCTGGCTTTATATATTAAACATTTAGAGGTGTTTTTCTCAATATATCTGCCGTCTTTAACTGATAAGCATAAGGCAGTTCTAAAAATGACATTGATTGAGCTATATAAGGATTTTAGAATTGATTGGAATACAGATGCATCAAAATTAAGACCAGAAGATTTCCCTATTATGTCAGATTTGTATAACAAATTGAAAGAAAAACAGAAGCTATATAAGGAACAAAAAGACACTAAGGTAGATATTTATGAAGATCTTGTTCTATATTTAGAAGATGCTGCAAATGGAGCTGATGCTGCATTATGGAATGGTCCAACTACATTAGAAACTAACAGTAATATTACAGTATTAGATACATATTCTCTGCAATCAACATCAGACAATGTGAAACGTGCACAATATTTCTTATTGCAAACGTGGTCATGGAATATCATGAGTAAAGATCGAACTGAAAAAGTAATGCTCGTTTGTGATGAAGCATATCTGATGATCGATCCAGATGTACCACAATCGTTAGTATTCTTAAGAAATGTAGCAAAACGAGACAGAAAGTACGAAGCAGGATTGATTATTATCAGTCATAGTGTGGTCGATTTTTTGGACCCAAAGGTTAAGATGTATGGACAGGCATTGCTTGATACTCCATGTTACAAGATTTTGTTTGGAACCGATGGAAAGAATCTGGAAGAAACGAGTAAATTGTATAACTTGACAGAAGCAGAAAGAGAACTTCTGGAAAGCAAAAGAAGAGGCCATGCTTTATTCATGGTAGGTTCCAAACGACTACATGTAAAATTTGATATTCCGGACTACAAGTGGGAGTATTTTGGAAAAGCAGGTGGTCGATAGTGCTTGAGAGATACTTATTGATGAGCTTTTTTGACGAAGAAAGAAGAAAGAGGCTCTTGATTATTGTATTAGCACCGATCATCTTTTTTCTTGTGATATTCATGTCTGTTGCTGGACTTGGAACAACTGCCGGAACTGCAGCCTCTCCATTATCAAGGGAAGTCGAAAAATGGAGACCCACTGTAAATAAATATTGCAGTCAATATAAAATTGGAGAATATACGGATTTGGCATTAGCATTAATGCAGGCTGAATCAGGTGGATGCGAACCCGATCCCATGCAGGCTGCCGAAGGTGCGTATGGTCTGTATTGTTTAAAAACAAAGAACAATGGTGGCGGACACAGTCACAGTCCGAATGGAATTCCTTCAGGACATGCAGAATGCAGCATTAATGCAGGTGTTCAGGAATTAAGAGATGCGTTGAAAAAAGCATCGGTAGAAAGTCCATATGACATCGATCATATAAAAGTTGCAATCCAGGGATACAACTATGGGATGGATCGCTGGATCAGTTGGATTAAGAAACATGGTGGAAAATATACGTTAGCACTTAGCAAACAATATAGTGATACGATGATGCCGGCAGGTGCGAAGGGAACACCAAATCATGCAGAAAAAGTAATGAAATACTATTCAATCGCAACAGGAGATTCTTCAGCAGAAATTTCCTTGTTAGATGGAAATTGCGGTCTGAAGGTTGTTTACTACAATCAGGGCGATGCAGCCTGGCGATCCCTTCCTTACAGCACAAGTACGATTGGAAAGTCGGGATGCGGACCTACATCTGCAGCCATTTGTATATCAACGTTATCTGGAAAGAAGGTAACTCCAAGACAGACATGCGAATGGGCAGGCAAAAATGGATATTATGTGTCTGGAGCAGGAAGCAAGCATGATGTAATTCCGGCATTAGCTAAAAAATACAAGTTAAAATGCAAAGGTGTAGGAAAAAATAAAAGTGAAATTGTTAGTGCCTTGAAATCAAAGAAACTTGTAATTGCGATTATGTCCCATGGTCACTTTACAAAAGGTGGTCATTTTATTGTTTTGACAGGCATCAAAAATGGAAAAATAACAGTCGCAGACTGCGGATCACGAGAGAGAACTAAGAAAACCTGGAGTTTGGATCTGATTGTAAATGAATCAAATGGAAGTGCAAGTGCAGGGGGTCCATTTTGGGTAATATCAAAGTAAGGAGGAGAACGGAATGGATTATAAAAAAAGACAATTGGTTTCCATGGTGGTTGCCGCAATTGCAATGGTGATTGTAATTATTCTGGCAATTATCGCAAATCAGCCGAGAAAGTCAGATCACAAAAGAACAAGAAATAACGCAACAGTAACGACAACGGAGCAAATAAAAGAAACGGAGACTACCGAAACGACAACAGAAGAAGTAACGGAAGCACCCACAGATACATCTGACTGGGAAATGCAGCCGGCAGAAGAAGATACACCAGATACCGGAGAAAGAATTAAAGATTAATTAAGATAAACAGGAGAAGATAGTATGGAAATGTTCACAAGCTTTCAGAAAGTTATGGCTGATCCAGACATTACAACAGCTGGAAAAAGTGTATTTCTGAATCTTTTAAGCCGTATGGACAAAAAAGGGTATTGTTATCCGGCCGTAAATACGATGGAAAAAGAAATCGGATTTTGTGAACGTACCATTCAAAGACAAACAAATGCATTAGCGGAAAAAGGATACATTGTAAAAGCAGAGCAGAAAGCAATGGGAAAACAATTTACCAATCGATACTATCTAACTCCAGAGGAACAAAGAGAGTTTTTTTTCAATGATAATGATATAAAACAGTGGATTCAGGAAGAGGAAGTATTTCAGGAATTCTTAAAAAAAGAGGAAGTTATAGTCTCTATTGAATACAAGTATCTCTGTCTTCAGATTTTATATCGAAGTATGAAAATGAACAAATATGAGAAATTATTACTCGGATATTTGATCATGCGTGCAGATAAAGAAGCTTTTACATATTTTTCAATCGAAAGATTAGCTGCAACATTAAGAATTCCATTTTATAAGACTCGCAGAGCATTGAAAACACTGATATACAGGAAACTACTTCATATTTCACAAAAGATCATTCATGGAGAATGCGTGATGTTTGTCAGGATATGTTTGGAGAAATTTAATCTTGGCCAGTTTGTGAAAAGATGTTACAGAGTTATCCGACATGTATACAATATGACACAAATTAGAATTGAGCATTTTATGGTGGAAGTTGAGATGATAAATACCTGGAAGGTGCTAAAAAAGAAGTATTGTGACAATCAAATTTTACGAAAATTACAACAGATTCAGGAACTTGATCGGCACGTTCTTATTTAGGTAGAAATGAATGTCACCCTAAGAAGACAATAGTAATTTAAATAAAATATATCATTGGAAAAAACAATATTATATACACTCTAGATATCTATAGTATTTACAGGGAGGTGAGCAAATGAGAAATCATAACCAGGATTTGAAAGTTCAGGATATTACATGGATTCAGAAAATGATTGCAGGTCCGGAAGAAGCAGATGGACTTGATTGGGTCGATGAAGATGAATTGACAGGTGAAGAAATCAAAGATATCAGTCAATTGTCAGCATTTGGAGTCACAGAACAGTCACTAAAGGAATTTAAAAAAGCAAACAGATAAACAAAGGGACAAGATGAGAATCAAAGTCCTTTTTTTAGTTGGGAGGGAAACAGATATGGCAAAGTCAAACGCAAAGAAAACCGCTTCACAGATTGTTTCTGACTCAAGAAAAAAGCTGGTGGAAACACTGATTCAAAAGATGCAGGATGGAGTCCATCCTGTTCGTGAGATGTGGAATAGTGTTGGCATGTATGGATTGCCACATAATCCGATCAGTGGTGCAAGATACCAGGGAGTGAATTTGTTAAGACTTTTGATGGCATCGGTAGAGCAAAAGTATGAAGATCCTCGATGGATGACGTTAAAACAGGCAAATAACCAAGGGTATCGAATAAAAAAAGGTGCAAAGTCAGTGCTGCTTGAAAAATGGATATGGTCAAAGGTCATTGAAGAGGAAAATGAAAATGGAGAGATTGAAAAAAAGATGATTAAGCTAAGAAATCCATATGTAAATTTTTTCAGGGTTTTCAATGCAGAACAGATCGACGGAATCGGACCGATACCAAAAGTGATTCCGATGGAGAAAAATGAAATGCTGCAGGTTGCAGAAGAAGTGATCGCTTCCAGTCAGTGTGAGATTGTTGAGGCAATGCAGCCAAGAGCATATTATTCTCCGACAGAAGATAAAATCATGCTTCCGCCAAGAGATCATTTTAAGAGTCAGGAAGCGTTTTTAGCAGTTACATTGCATGAGATGTCTCATTCAACAGGGCATCCGGACAGGTTAAATCGACAATTAAACAATAAATTTGGGACACCAGAATATGCAAAAGAGGAATTAAATGCTGAATTTGGAAGTGCCTTTTTGCAGATGGATCTAGGAATTCAATTATCAGATGAGGCAGTAAATGATCATGCAGCGTATCTACAGTCATGGATATCAGTTCTTGAAAATGATCCAAACGAGTTATTCCGGGCAGTACATAATGCGTCGGAGATTTCTGATTATCTGATAGAAAATTATCAAGAATATCAGGAAGAACAGCAAAATACACAGCAAAAGCAGATTTCACAGATACAGAGTGAGGAACTAAGTAATTTAGGAAATGCAAAATTAAAGGTTGCAATAAAACGAGCGGTAAAAGCAGGCAGCATCGAAGCAGGGATTAAATATCTTGAAAAAAGTGAATTAAGGCATCCGGATGATGTGGAAGGTCACCGGCTGGTAAAAGAAAAATACTTAGAAAATGTCAAAGAATTTTTGCCAGAGCAGCAAGAAGCAGAGATGCAGGAGGAAAAAGAACAAGATGTATTTCCAGAAGAAGTAATAGCAGAAGCAGAGATGCTTGGTTTTAGCAGTGTGGAAGAATTGCAAGATAAGATCAAACAGGGAATGCCAATAAAAAACTATGATACATCGGCGTTGATACATCAAGTATCGGAAGCACTGGATGGAAATTATAAGCAGGAAAATATCTGGGAAGCAGAACAAGAAAACTGGTCTGAAACATCCACCTATGAACAGGAAAATTACACGATGCCAGGTAATGAATCTGTGATCGAAGAAGATATAGAGCTTGAAATTACAATGGGTGATTAAGATAAAATAGTAAATCCTCTTAGTATATTACAAATGCTTGCAAATGCAAGCTTAAGAAAGGAGATTAATAGAAAATGAATATTTCTTCAGATGACATCATATTCAGAAGGGCAGTCATACAATTATTAGATGTCGAAAATGGAAATTTTGAAGCAGCCAGAGAACTATTGTTTCTGAAAAATGACATTATGGAATTACTTAGAAAGCAATTAGTTTACATCATGCAGGCAGATGAAGTAAAACAGGCAAAATGGAATAACGATTCCAAAGTCATGAACCGTATTGAACAAATGAATGAAAACAACGTTGAAGCATTTATCAGAACCAGTGCAGAAATAGCGGAGGAATTATATGACATTATGTGTGACAGTGCAGATATTCCATCCGCTGATTTATTGTGTTTGAGTTTCCAGATTGCAGGAAGTCTTTATTATGGACTGATAAAATTGAATTTTTCAGCAGGTTTCATGCATGAAATCTGGAAAGAAAATGGACAAGGACAAATAAAAGACATCCGGCATCAAAGAACTTTGCCGTTAGGTAAAAAACCAAATGAGGTTATGATATTTAACCTGTCAGAACATAAAATATTACTGCGTGAAAAAAAGTATGAAATGCTCAATGGAGATAAGATCTTTTACTTGTCCGAACGATTTCTTAAATGTTTTACCGATATCGACGTAAAAAGAAAATATCAGATTTTAAGCAGAGTAGTAAATGATATTAATAAAAAATATCCAGAAGACGGATTACAACAGCAGATGAAAACAAAGAGTGATTTATATTATCTATTCAAGGAAGACCAGGAATTTAAGGTTAATAAAATCAGTGATGAGCTGTATGGGGACAATCCGCAAAAGAAACAAGAATTTGATGAAAAAATGGAACATTACGACATGCAGTATGATTCATTTACGGTAGAAAAAGAAGATACGATAAAAAATTTGGCTTATATCGATCTAAAGACAGAAAATGATATACAAATAAAAATCCCAATCGAAGAATACATGACGAAAGAAAATATTGAAGTCTGGGAAGAACCAGGAGGAACTAAGAAAATAACGATTAAAAACATTGAGCAGGTAACTGTACAGTAGTTGCTTGTTTGATGTTTTTTTCAATGATAAGGAGATAAGTAAAATGAAAATAAGAGATCCTCCGAAAGGAAGAAGCAAACAAGAAGGAACATATATTACCAGGGAAAACCCGGAAAGGAATAAGGCATAATATTATGAGAATTAAAGATTTTATGAAAAGAGCAGTCGTTGCAATGCTAACAGCAGCAATGATGGTAACACCAATCGCATCAGTCCATGCAGCTACAACAGACGTGATTGATACAAGCAAAACAGCATCCTTAACAATCCACAAATACGACATGACAGCAGCACAAAAAGGTGGCGTTGATTTAAGTCAGTTCACAGCTACAGGAAAACAGGATGCAAAAGCAGAAGAAGCTTTAAAGAAGTATCCGATCAAAGGTG
>ERZ841116.474-NODE-474-length-30298-cov-10.241378_pt1 | contig 30298 bp, 26 predicted proteins | sample MGYA00519875_ERZ841116 | MGnify/ENA primary metagenome ERZ841116 (study PRJEB31850, sample SAMEA3708889) | human gut metagenome | biome: human gut; feature: human-associated habitat; material: faeces | place: China | collected 2014 ... | reverse complement strand
CTCAGGATGAGAAGATGCAAATCGAAAAATTAGTTCAGCATAAAAACTATCAAAAGGGTAAAGTGATAATTAATCCAACGATAAATGATAATTTAGTAATTGTCGCTGATGGTAACGCTAAGCAGTACACCTTAGATGAAGACGGCTATGAGAATGTTTTGCAAATCTTGCATACAGGTGATTATATTGGTGAGAATTGGCTTTTTGGTCAAAAAAATATCAATAATTACGTCGAGGCTACGGAACACAGTGAAATTTGTTTATTAAAACGGCAGGATCTACTGAAGCTGATGCATAAACAGCCAGAATTAAGTATTCGATTATTGGAACTAAATATTGTTAAAGTTTCGGAAATGCAAAAACAAATTCACTTGTTGGCTTTGCCGAAGGTTGAAGACCGGTTATTAAAGTATTTACAAACATATGCAGATGAAATTGGTAAAAATAATTTTACCTTACCCTTAAAAATGAAGGACTTAGCCTTATACCTTGGAACAACACCTGAGACCCTGTCTCGTAAATTTGCTTTATTAGAAAAGCAAGGTCAACTGAAACGTCAATTACGTCGAATTGAATTATTCGAAAATTAGTTTAATTAGGCAATTATTGCTTAGTTGATAATATACACGTTATATCAGTTTAGAAAATAAGAGAAAGGCGGGTCATATTATATGCAAAGTGAATTTTAAAAAATTTTTCAAGAAATTCAAGCAGATCCTGATAATGAATCTTTTACAAAGCAAGCGATCAAGCCACTTTACTATGCTTCTTCATCTGCCAGAATAAATATCATTGGTCAAGCAACAGGACGAATTGCCCAAGAAAAAATGAAATTCCGGGATGATCCTAGTGGTGATCGTCTTCGGACCTGGTTAGGAGTTTCGAGAGACGTTTTCTATTATTTTGTCAAAAATTAGAAAATGCAGACTTACAAAACTTTTTAAATCTTGTAATAAGCCACTGCGTAATGATATCGAACACAATAATATTCCCCAGGGAGTGAACTCTAAAACTATGGTAAATATGATACTCAGTGAAAATACTTGGAATCTTCTTAAAAGTATAATTCACAAGTATCCTCAAGAATGCTTTTTTGATCCTAATCATTTTACTAATGAAATATATTTATCGATTTATCCAGTACTAAAATCTTCAATGATTTTTGGGAGAAAATGTATTAATTATGTTATGCAGGGTTTTGATCTTCATTGGAAGTTTCAAAATATAAGTAAAGCGGAAGAGGAGAATACTTTTCACCCTGAACCAAATTCAGTGAGTAAGGAAGGTGAGAATTCTTTGTACTTTACAAGGTACTGGTTACCAATTGAAAGACAGAATAAGATGGTGATTTAAAATGAGGGATGAATTTTATAAAGTGGATGACGGTACCACACTTTGGAGTGATGACAAAAAGTATTACTACGACAATGATTATTACCCTAATGTGAGGTTAGTTCGTAGTGGCAATCTTTTAAAAGATGAAGATCACAATAAGACGTATGAAATCGTAAATGGCAAATTTATACATTTAAGAGAAGATAATTTTCAACATATCGACGGCAAACCTTATGTTTGGTACAGGTAGCATCTTGTTAGAGTTTCTCACAAACTCACTGTCTTGATTTATGGCACCAATAGGTTTCCACAGACTGATTAAAATTCTTAACTCTGAGTAACGTTGAAAATGCTTAAGTCCATGGGTCATAACGGTGGTGTGGATATAAGAGCTACCATTACACAGATATAGTCAACCGCGCCACATGACCGTTTAGCCCCAATGTGCAATTGTCAGAAACCAGTCACTGCATGTTGAAGTTGTAGCAGTACTGGAGAAGAAATAACGATTATTAAAATAAAAAAATGCTGTATGCTTTGTAAAAAACATGCAGCATATTTTTTTGTCTCAAAAGGGTTGAGGATCTTGATATTCAAGAATTACAATTAAAGAAAGATAATAAACGAAAAAGCTCTATTAAAAACTGGCATAACACGAAAAGGAAAATATTATGCATCATCTAAAAAAATTTGTTCTATATACTATCATGGCGCTTTGTGCTTTTTCATTACTTTTATTTGTAATACCGACCGATAAGATGAGTCCAGGAAGTCGAAATACTCCGAAAGAGCTTAAAAGCTACATGAAGTCTCATCATATTAATGGGGTAATGTTAGTCAGTGGCAAAGATGGAAAACCAGTTGTAGTGAAAAATAACGAAACTACTAATAAAGAAAAGATAGTGAAGGCTAATCAATTGTTTCCTACAGCTTCTTTGCAAAAAATTATGACAGGAACTGGAATTTATCAACTTCAACAAAAAAAGCAGCTCAATTGGAATACTCCTTTATCTAAATATTTCCCTCAAGTTCCAGGTAGCAGTGACATAACGATTCGGGAATTAATGAATCATACAAGTGGATTGATTAATAATGCTCGCCCAAACGAACCTCTCAAAACGCAACAAGAGCAAATTGCGTATATGCTTGATCATATGCAATATGATCATCTTCATACTTGGGATTATCAGGATGTGGACTATGAATTATTAGCAGCAATTATTAGTCGAGAAAGTAATTTAACTTATAATAATTACATTCAAAAGCAATTTGCTAAGCCTCTTCATCTTAACCAGATAAAAGATTTTTCCGAAGTTAATAAAAAGAAAATTCCGCAGCCGTTAAACGAAAATGTTAGCTGGCATACAGTAACAGTGACGACGTCTTCTGACTTTGGAGCTGGAAATTTATTTATATCTCCAAATGATTATTGGAAATTCGTTTATAACGAAGTTTTAAAAGATCCTAAGATGATTAACCAATTTTCTCAGCAAACTAAAGGACAAGAAGTAGCCTACTTTGGCGGAGTATATTTTAAGGGAAATATAATTCGCGCAGAAGGTAGTATCCCAGGATATAATTCATGCTTTGTGGCTGACTATAAAACTAAGCAAATGATAATGCTTTTCTCTAATAATATTGACTATCTAACTTTAAAGAGAACGTCTGACTATATTTTGCATCATTATTATGGAGAGTTGTAATTATTACTTTTGTATACTTCATTTTTACCCATAGGATTAAATATATGAAAAAAACTTTAATTACTCAGATTCCAGAAGATCTACCAAAGGAGATTAAAAAATTTATTTCTGGATCACTACTTTATGACAGCTCCTCTTCACCTGAAGCAAGGGTCTATTTTGTAGATAAAGATGAGGGCTATTATTTAAAAAGAGCTAGACTGGGAAAGTTAGAAAAAGAAGCTAAGATGACGCAGTACTTTTATTCAAAGGGACTTAGCGCAGAAGTATTAGATTATACTGCAAATGATTATGATTGGCTTTTAACAAGGACAGTGAAGGGTGAAGATTGCGTTTACTCAGAATATCTCGCAAATCCGGAACGCTTATGTGATACCATTGCTTGCGAATTGAGGAAACTGCATGAAACAGATTACGCTGATTGCCCAATTATGGATAGAACGATCGAATATTTGGCAACTGCTGAACAGAATTACCGAACTGGGAATTACGATAAATCGGCCTTTCCTGATAGTTTTGGCTATCGCTCAGCCGAAGAGGCTCACCGAGTTTTAGAAGCAGGTAAAGATGCTTTGCAGGACAAAGTTTTACTCCATGGCGATTATTGTTTACCAAATATTATTCTTGATAACTGGAAGTTTTCAGGCTTTATTGACTTTGACAGTAGTGGGGTGGGAGATCGACATATTGATTTGTTTTGGGGCATTTGGACACTCTGGTTTAATTTGAAAACTAATAAGTATCGTGATCGCTTTCTTGATGCATATGGAAGAGATAAGATAGATGAGTCGCTATTAAAGGTGATTGCGGCAGCAGAAGTGTTTGAGTAAGAGTGTATAGAAAAAATGATTTTGCGGTCATATAAAAGTAGTGATTGTAAAGAGTTAATTAATCTTTTCTATAATACAGTTCATACTGTGAATGCAAAAGATTATACAAGTGAGCAGCTTGATGTTTGGGCTCCTAAAAATATAGATTTAAGAAAATGGAATCATTCTTTTAGAAGACATAAAACTGTTGTAGCAATCGAAGATAATAAAATTGTAGGATTTGGAGATATTGATAAGTTCGGATACTTAGATAGACTATTTGTTGATAAAAACTATCAAAATCAAGGGATTGCAACAGCTCTTTGTGAAGAGTTGGAAGCTAGTGTAGAAGGAAAGAAAACTACGACACATGCTTCTATTACAGCTAAGCTATTTTTGAACAAAGAGGTTATCGTATGATTAAAGAACAAAAGGTGCTACGGAACGGCATAGAGTTAATTAATTTTGTAATGGAAAAATGAGTATTGAAATTCCAAAAAGTACAACTGAATTTGAACATACATATTACTACAAAACTGATCTAGTAAAAATCTGCAAATCATTAAGTTTACCGGCTTCTGGAACAAAAGCAGAGTTAAATTCTTATATTACAGCTTACTTAAATGGAACGCCTGCTACTCAAATTAAATATAAGCGTAGGCAAAAATCTAGACGATCTTTAACTCATCAAGAAATTAACTTAGATACAAAATTAGTTGGTTCAGGATTTTCATTTAATAATGAAGCAAGACGCTGGTTTGCAAATTATTTTGGTGTGAAGAATTTTTCTTTTAAAAAAGAAATGGCAATTATCAAAAGAAAAGCTGAAGCAGAGAATGATACTAAGATTACTATTAGAGATTTGATTTATCACATGGAGCATTGGAAGCAAGAAGAAATAGGATCGGTTGCTGAAGAGCAGACGTATCAGTGGAATAACTTTGTACGTGATCTTTTCGAGGATCCAGCTACTGAGAAATATCAAGATCGTTTAAAAGTAGCTGCTATTTTGTGGAAATTAGTTCGCGAGTCTAGTAACAATAAAATATATTCGCACGGTCTGTTAAAATAGTATGAAAAAGAAATTCGCAGCTATAAAAAGTAATGATATAATTTGTAAAGACTAACATCGAGGGAAAGAATATGAAACAACTTAATCAATACCGATTAGATTGTGCTCAAAAACAAAAAAGAGGTTTACATTTTATTTTGGCTTCAGTAGTTATTTGGTGTGCAATGACTGCAATTTATCTCTCCGCATTGCCAATTCTTACTAAGAATCTTTTTGCCTTTATTTGTACGGGGATGTTATTACCACTATCATTTTTAATTTCAAAAATAATTAATGTTGATTTTCAAAATAAAGATAATCCTTTGTCCAATTTAGGCCTTCTTTTCTCACTAAATCAATTGCTTTATTTATTAATTGCAATGTGGATTTATCCTACAATTCCTGAAAAGATGATTATGGTATTGGCAATTATTTTTGGTGCGCATTTAATGCCGTTTAGCTGGTTATATAGATCAAAAGTATATTTTGTTTTATCAATTATTATTCCATTTTTTGCATTAATCATCGGACTTAATTTTGATCCTGCTATTTTGTCAATGAGTATGGTAGGGGTTGAAATTATCTTTTGCGTACTTTTAAGTATAGAAAATCGAAGGCTGAATTCTTGGATTGCTGATTACAATTAGACTATAAAAATAGCATGATTACTGAAAGTTAGAGTAGTCATGCTATTTTTATAGTCTCAGTTTTATGTATAAATATAAATTATGTGAATTAAGGGACAAAAATGTCTGTTGAAATGGACATTTTTTTACTTTCGTGACCATTAGCAATTGCTAAACTTAAGGTAAGGAGGGAGGAATGATGTCTAAAAATAGCAGTAAAATTATTAGCATTTTAGTAAAGTCTGGACGTTTTATGACGTCACAAGAATTGGCCCAAATTATTGGTGTTTCATCTAAAACCATTTATCGAGCAGTGAATAAAATAAACCAAACTTACGACTTTCCGATTATTAAATCTGAAAGAGGGAAAGGATATCTTTTGGATTATGAAAAGTATCTGGAGCTAAGTGATGGTTTTCACGAAAAGCCCCACTTAATGATTCAGTCACCTTTGGAAAGACGAAATGAAATAATCATTAAATTGCTTTTTAGTGCACCATTGTCGGTTAATATCAAAGACGTTTATGCTTCATATTATGTAAGTACCGAGTTGATTCGCCAAGATTTACTTACAATCAGCGAATTATTAAAAAAATATAGCTTAAAATTAGCCCATGAAGGTAATTACGTAGTTATAAAAGGTGAAGAAGAAAATATACGTAGAGCAATTAATAATGCACTTATTCAAAGTAAGGCAATGAATATGGAAAGTATCAGTGATTTGGCAAATGAATTTGAAGATTTGAGTAGCTATGATAATCAATTTTTAACTACACAAATTGAATGGATTCAAAAATCACTTCATACTACTGTTCCTTATCCCTATAATGTAAATATTTTTTCTCATTTATATATTTTAATCAAAAGATTTAGAAGAGGAAAAACAGTTCAGTATAAAGACAAAATAAACATTGGAAATAAATATCATCACTTAAAAGAACATAATTCTATTTTTTGGAAAGTTAGTAATGACGTAATTCATAATACTGCTGATTATGTTCACCGAGAAATACCTACTGCCGAAATCTACTATTTATTAGAGTATCTTATCTCTATGCGTTACAATCATGATTTTGCCATTGATGATAAGATTTCTGCAGATTCAAAACGTCTAGCTAATTATTACATTGCAGGTTTTAACTTAGATGTGAATAATCCAAAAACAAAAGCTTTAAAAAGTGATTTGATTAGTCATATTCGTCCAATGTATAACCGTCTAAATAATCACATTATAATTGCTAACAAATTACTTGATGATATAAAAAGCGAATATAGAGAAACATTTAGTAAATTAAAGACCTTAAGCTCTAAAGCTTATAGCAATAAATATTTACCATGGAAAATTAGTGATGATGAAATTGGTTTTCTAACTTTGTATTTCGCTAAATACTTTGAAGAGACTAATTTTACAAAAAAAGCTATCGTAATGTGTGCTAGTGGGATAGGCACTTCAAAACTACTATATGCAAAGATTCATCGAAATTTTCCCGATTTAGATTTAATAGGAACTATTTCTAAAAATGAGTATGAAAAAAATTCTACTCAATACGCTGATCTTGACCTTATTATTTCAACCATTCCTGTCCTTCCTCAAAATAATGAACAGGTTATTCTTTCCAGTGCTATGTTCAATGCTCAGGATAAAAATAGATTGAGTAGGTATTTGAATGAAAATAAAGTTAGTGAAACTAAATAATATTAGCAATTATGAACAATGGCTTCAGCAAACTATTTCCAGTCTTGATCTTTCATCTGGACTAAGCACTAATTTATTAAACTTACTCCATGAACGGGATGCTCTAGGAAGTGTGCAGATTTCTGAACATGTAATAATGCCCCACATAGTAACGCATGAAATTACTGAAAGCATAGTAATCGTGAGTCAATTGAATAAACCTGTTAGCTATTTTACTAGTAATGGTATCAATATTGCTATTTATATATTTTCATGCCCTGATGATAGTTCAATCATATCGCTAGTTAATTGTTTAGTAGATGAGAAGATAATTAGCAGTCTTCAAGACCCTACATTATCTTCTAAAGAATTAGAAAAATTATTTAATTTAAGTGTAGGAGAAAAAGATGCTTTTTGATAAAAAAGTTGTACTTTTTGACAAAAATCCTTCGACTAAAACTGAAGCATTGACTGAATTGGCCGATGAGTTATACAAAGTCGGAGCTGTAACTAAAGAGTACACACCGGCTATATTAAAACGCGAATCCAGCTTTCCAACAGGATTAATGACACAAACGATGGGAGTAGCCATTCCGCACTGTGATCCAGATAAAGTTATTGTTCCTCAGATTGGATTTATGCGTTTAAAAGAATCAATTACCTTTCATCAAATGGGAGACAATACTGAAATTCCAGTTAATATGATTTTTATGCTGGCTTTGAAGCAATCAGATAGTCAGCTTACTATGTTACAGAAATTAATGGCTCTCTTTCAAAATCAAGAGGCCATGAATGCTCTTCAAAGTATTACTTCAATTGATGAATTTATTTTAGTGATGAAGAAAAATGGCATTATTAATTTAGATTAAGAGGATAAGATTATGAATGCGATTAGTTCAGGTTTGCAATGGTTTGTTAACCTTGGAGCTAGTGTTATGCTCCCGATACTTTTATTTGTTTTTGCGTTAATTTTACGAATAAAACCAGGTAAAGCTTTTAAAGCAGGCTTAACTGTTGGTATTGGATTTGTAGGACTGAATTTAGTAATTGAATTGCTAACAAAGAATTTAGGGCCTGCCTCACAAGCTATGGTTAAGAATTTTGGCTTACATCTTTCAACATTGGATATTGGTTGGCCAGCAGGCTCTGCTGTAGCATATGGTACGGTACTTGGAAGTTTAGCTATTCCAGTTGGAGTTATTACAAATATTGTTTTACTTTTAATTGGATTAACTAAGACATTAGATGTTGATGTTTGGAATTATTGGCATATAGCTTTTACCGGCTCGATTGTTTACGCAATTACAAATGATTTTGCACTCGGAATTTTTACCATGGTAGTGCATATCATGATTATTTATCTGCTAGCAGACATGTCGGCTCCATATATTCAAAAACAATATGGCTTACCCGGAATTTCATTTCCTCAGGGAGCTTCTGATCCAGGATTTTTACTAGCCTTACCATTAAATTGGCTAATGGATCGTATTCCTGGAATGAACAAGATTAAAATTACTCCTAAAACAGTTCAAAAAAGAATGGGAGTTTTCGGGGAACCTTCTGTTATGGGATTGATTATCGGAATTGTTATTGGAATCTTAGCAAAATATTCAGTAGCAAAAGTTCTTCAACTAGGAGTAATTACAGCTGCAGTTTTGGTTTTAATGCCGCGAATGGTGTCACTTTTAATGGAAGGACTAACTCCAATTTCTGAAGGTGCAAATGATTTTATTAAGAAACGTTTCCCTGGTAGAAACTTATACATTGGGATGGATAGTGCTTTAGCTGCTGGTAATGAGACAGTTCTTTCCTCAGCTTTGATTTTAGTACCAATTACTTTGTTAATTGCAGTTATTTTACCAGGAAACAGTACCCTTCCATTTGGAGACTTAGCTACTATTCCATATATGATTGCTATTATGGCAGCTGTATTTGGTGGAGATATTTTTAGAACGCTTATTGGAGGAGTAGTAGATATTATCATTACTTTATACATCGCTTCTTGGGTAGCTCCATTTGTCACAGCCTCAGCTAAAGCAGCACACTTTGGCTTACAAGGTGCTAGTTCAATCACAGTTATGAGTGATGGTGGTGTATGGACTACCTGGTTAATTGTTGGTCTTGGAAAGTTAATGACCTGGGGCGGAATTGGCTTAATTGGAATAGTAACGTTAGGTTTTATGATTTGGTTTAACAAATTCCATAAAGCGAAAAATGAAAATACGCTATAAGTTAGATTTTACAAGGAGAAATTTATTATGAAGACTTTAATGGTTGTTTGTGGTAGTGGAGTTGCTACATCTACAGTAGTAGAAGGTAAGATTCGTGATTTTTTAGAATCTAAAGGTGTTTTAGACAAGGTAAAATTGTTAAAAGGAAATATTGCGGAACAAATTAATAATATTGATGATTATGATGCTTTTGTAAGCACAACTGTAGTTCCTGATGATGTTAAAGATAAGGTGATCAGCGGTTTGCCACTTTTAACAGGTATGGGAGCAGATAAAGTTTATGATGAGATTTTACAGAAGTTAGATTTAAACTAAGGTTATAGTGATAAAGTATAAAGATATTTGAAAATTATAGATTAAAAACCTTATTAGATCTTGGTGTAATAAGCCGGGATTCAATGAGGTTTTTGTTTTGAGTAAGGTCAAAAGAGTAATTAAAATATTTTATTGGAGAAAATAATTTTCGATTTTTCTATGGCACCGTTAGTTAAGCAAAATTAACCTATTTAAAATCCGTGTAGCTTGCGTCATAATTATCAGAATAGCCTAAATTAAAAAGGAGGAATAAACATACAAGAATTAAAACTTGAACTGCAAGATACGCAGTGGCCTAAGACTAATATTGATCATGATCGGCAAATTGTTCGAGCGATTATAGTGGATGAGCAGGAGAACTATTATTTTGTAAAAGTCCATAGAGACGATATTTTTGGTACGGGTACTTTCATTGAAACATCCGGTGGTGGGGTTGAACCAGGTGAGGACCTAATAACAGCACTCAAAAGAGAGCTAAAAGAGGAATTAGGCGCCAACGTTAATATTCTTTGTAAAATCGGTACGGTAAGCGACTACTATAACTTAATTCATCGGCATAATATTAACAATTACTTTTTATGTAAAATAGATTCTTTTGGTGAAAAACACTTAACACAAGCAGAAATTGACGATTTTCACTTATCGACTTTAAAATTAACCTATGAAGAAGCAGTTGCTGCATATGGGAAACAAACTGATACCAAGTTAGGACAATTGATTACCAATCGAGAATTACCAATTCTTAAGCATGCAAAAGAATTGATAAACAATAGTATATAAAAATGAGGTATGAATATATTCGAGTTCATACCTCATTTTTATAGGGGATAAAATTACATCATTATTTTCAAATTATTCTATGGCATTATTAGTTCTCAGTTAAGTGAAATTAACTTATTTAAAATCAGTATAACTTAAGTTATAATTAAAAGATAACTTAAATTATAGAAAATTGGAGGCCTAGAATTAATATGCAAAAACATTCTCAATATCGATATGCTTTGCGTAAGCTTAGTGTTGGATTAACTTCTGTTGCTGTAGGATTAGCGTTTATGGCTGCTACAACAACGACTGTTCATGCTGATAGTGAACCACAAGTTCAAACGACTGAAAATCAGACCTCAGAAAATAAAAATGAAATTACTGTTGCAGAAAATACAAATAGTAACTCCGCAAAAATAGAAACTGTAACTCCGCAAGATAATACTCAGGATGACAAAACAAGTCAGGCAACTGCAGATACTAAAACAGACTCAGATGTAGATACTACCAAGGATGTCAACCAAGACTTAAAAAACGATCAAAATAATGTAGATAATGAAGCGAATACTTTAAAACAAGATACCAATAATAAAGAAAATAACATCTCTGATGCTACTATTAGTGACCAGCAACAAGTCCAACCAGAAAAGAAAGTTGATGCTGATCTTGTTAAATCTGTTACAGATAGCTTAAAACAAGTTAAGTATGATGCCTTTGATGGGGATCCAAAACAAGTTCTTAGAAACTGGAATCATATTCAACTAACTAGTAGTAGTTTAGTGGATAGCTTTAATGAAGTATATAATCAATTGCCTACTTTAGTACCGCAACTTCTTGAACACACCGATAATATAGATACTGCTAATCAAAGGGTTAGCGATAATGCAGGTGCTATTATGGTGGGGATGTCTTACATTAATCGTTGGTATAACGTTTCATATGGAGACAAGCAACTCTTACCAGTAATGATGTTTGATCCAAAGTCTTTTGGCTCTAATTTGGATTCAATCGATTGGTTGTCTAAGATTGGAGACTGGTCAACTGATGAACTGGCTCCTTCAAATACGGTGACTGCTTTTAATAATAAATTAGCACCATTATTAAATACTCAGTCGGACTTAGTTACTTTCTTAGGAGATTTGCGTAAAAAATGGGCCCCAGATCTATCTGATGAAGAGTGGTTTAAATCAAATACTGGCGTTCGTATTATTGAAATTCCATCAAAAGAAGCTCCCGATTTAAATCTCAACATTTATCATCGCTTATCTACAAATAAAGAGCTGCAAGAATATATCTTACCGCTTTTAAATGTTAAAAACGATGATATGTATGTTGTATCTGCTTTGGGGATGATGATATTTGGATCATATGAACCATATATTGATGTGAAATACCATAAGGATCCGGTGGTATATCAAGAAAAAGTTCAAGCAGTACATAAAGAACTTACCCAACTTTCTACTGCATGGAGAGATCATTTTGATTTTTGGTATCGGATGGCTAATGAAGCGGGAAAGAAGCGCTTAAGTAACGCAAATATTCAGATCTGGGATAGTTATAATGCGATCGATTCCAGCAAAAAAGGTGGTCGGAGATGGCTAAATAAACGTGATACCGATATTCCTGCAGTTGCAGAATTTTTCGGCCCTTTAGGTAAGATGTATGAGGCGGCTGGACTTTCGGCAGATGCTGTTGGTAATGCAGTACGCTATTATGCGGCACAAGTAGTAAATAATTTTGGTGGTATAGGAATTTTGTCACACGAAATGACGCATAATTTCGATAATAGTATTTATTTGGATGGATTTCAGCATCGTCCGGGTACGGGAGTAGAAACATACGCTACAGGACTACTTGAATCACCATGGGACCGAACATTTGCAAATTATGGCTTGAATACTGCATTAACTTTTTATGCTGATAATAATCGAACCACGAATAAAAGCCCATCACGTTTTCAAACTAGAAAAGACTTGCAAGATTATATGCATGGGGTTTTTGATGTAACTTATTTACTTGACTATGCTGAAGCTCAAGCAATGGTAGGTAAATCGGCTAAAGATAAGCAATTGATGTACTCTCAAATTAGTTATGATCCTGCTAAAAAGGCCGATGTAGTATCTGGCCCAATCAGTACTGAAATTGCTGATAAGTTAATGACAATTGACGATTTCATTGACAACAATATTATTGCTAGTCGTGGTTATCAAGCAGGAAGTTATGGCACTAATAGTTACCAAACGATTTCTATGTATGCACCAGATTATGCGGCAGTTCAGAGCTCAACTTCTGTTTCAGGTGGGATTACTTTTAAAAAGACTGCTTTTGAATTACTAGCTGCTAAGGGTTGGTCCGATGGTTTTATTTCTTATGTTACGAATAAGTATGCTAAGGATGCAAAAAATGATAAGAAATCGCTGAGTGACGCATACGCGTTAGCGAAAATCTTTAATGGTGAATATGATAATGATTACGCAACCTTCAAAAAAGCAATGTTCAAGGAGCGTATTGATAAACGCCAAGACTTTAAACCAATTACTATTACGTTGGATAAAAAGAGTATTCAGTTGAATAGTTGGGATGATTTGCAGAATTTAATGCAGACTACTGTTGATCAAGAATTAGCAGTTAGAGCTCAGGGGAAAAAATCAAGTTTGATTAATGACTTAAAAGCTGCCATGTTAATAGCAGAACTCAAGCAGACTGATGATTTTAGAAGTTCAATTTTTGCAAATGCTGAACAAAGTAAGCATGGTGAAATTTTGGATGAAGGGACTAAGTTGGAATTACCAGTTTATGATTTAGATTCTCTTAAGAAAGGTGAATCAGTCGGCGAAGGTACTAAATTAGAACTGCCAGTTTATGATTCAGATTCACTTAAAAAGGGTGAAAGCATAGGCGAAGGCACTAAGTTGGAATTGCCAACCTATGATTCAGATTTACTTAAGAAAGGTGAAACAGTCGGCGAAGGTACTCAACGAGAATTGCCAGCTTATGACTTAGACTCACTTAAAAAGGGTGAATCAGTCGGCGAAGGCACTAAATTCGAACTACCATCCTATGATTTAGATTCACTTAAGAAGAGTGAAGCAGTAGGTGAAGGAACTCAAGTAGAATTGCCAGCCTATGACTTAGACTCACTTAAAAAGGGTAAAGTAGTAGGCGAAGGGACTCAAGTAGAATTACCAACCTATGATTTAGACTCACTTAAGAAAGGTGAATCAGTCGGCGAAGGTACCCAGCTAGAATTACCAGCCCATGATTTAGACTCACTTAAGAAGAGTGAATCAGTCGGCGAAGGCACACAGGTAGAGTTGCCAACCTATGATTCAGATTCACTTAAGAAAGGTGAAGCAGTAGGCGAAGGAACTCAAGTAGAATTACCAGCCTATGATTTGGATTCACTTAAGAAAGGTGAAAACATAGGCGAAGGCACTAAATTCGAACTACCAGCTTATGATTCAGACTCACTTAAAAGGGGCGAAAGCGTAGGTGAGGGCACTAAGTTGGAATTACCAGTTTATGAGTTGGATTCGCTTAAGAAGGGTGAAACAGTAGCTGAAGGAACTCAAGTAGAATTACCAGCCTATGATTTAGATTTACTTAAGAAAGGCGAAAGCGTAGGTAAAGGTGCTCAAGTAGAATTGCCAGCTTATGATTTAGATTTACTTAAGAAAGGCGAAGCAGTAGGCGAAGGAACTCAAGTAGAATTGCCAACTTATGATTTAAATTCACTTAAAAAGGGTGAAAGCGTAGATGAGGGCACAAAGTTAGAATTACCAGCCTATGATTTAGATTCACTTAAGAAAGGCGAAAGCGTAGGCAAGGGCACTCAGCTAGAATTACCAACCTACGATTTGGATTCCCTTAAAAAAGGTGAAACAGTAAGTGAAAGTACTAAGTTAGAATTACCAGCGTATGATTTAAATTCCCTTAAAAAGGGTGAAAGCATAGGCGATGGCACTAAATTAGAACTACCAGCTCATGATTTAGACTCACTTAAAAAGAATAAGACAGTAAGTGAAGATAGCGATTCTAACTTCTACATTAATGATTCAAAAAAGAGTCCAGAATCGACAATTGAAAATTTACCAATTCAAAATAATAATTCAGTCATAAAACTAGATGCACTAGAGAATAAGCAAAATCATCAACCCAAAACTAATGATATTTCCGCTACATTATCAGCTTCAAAGTTGGAGATACCTGAAAAGAATCTAGAAATAAGCATGAATAACAAATTTACGGAGATAAGTAACCATAAAAATATTTCCTCTGGAATAAATAATAAGATGAATAATGGCTATATAGCTTCAAATTCCAGAAATAATGGAAGCTTGCCACAGGCAGGAAGTAAAAACAATAGTACTATCTTAGTTTTGGCAGGTATTAGTAGCTTGTTTACTGCACTTGGATTGAGTATCTTTAAAAAGAAAACTAAATAGAAATAAAAAGCATAATTTTCAGCAGGAAGTTTTGTTGACTAGAACGCACTAATAATAGAAAAAATAGATTATCTTGTTCTGTAATTAAAATTTTTCTTTCCAACTTTATTAACTTTTTGGTATGATAGATGTGTTCAAAAAGTTGCCTCAATGGCGGAATTGGCAGACGCGCAGCGTTCAGGTCGCTGTTCACGCAAGTGAGTGCAGGTTCGACTCCTGTTTGAGGCACAAATAAAAGAGATATGTTTTGGCATATCTCTTTTATTTTTTCTCTAATTTCACTGTTTTATTTTCAAAACTAAAGGGTTTTCTAAAGGTAAGTTGAAAGGCTGTTAACTGTAATTGTTCTCCATCCTGATAAGCAGAATTATATAAGGGATCGCCAATTATTGGAGCACCAAGAGCAGCTAAATGAACTCTAATTTGATGAGTTCGACCAGTTTCTAGCGTAAGTTTTACTAGTATTCTATCTTTGTCTCTTTTTATTACTTCATAGTGAGTTACGGCTTTTTGACCATCTTGTCTCACCATTCTTTTTCTTTGATCATTGGGATTGTGGCCAATTGGAAGATCAATAGTACCGGTATTTTTTATTTGTGGAGAGTTAGAAATCCAGGCTAAATATTCTCGATGCAATGTTTTATCAGTTAATTGCCTGTTTAAAATTGGTACGACCGCAGGATTTTTGGCTACTAATAAAAGGCCATTAGTCAACATATCTAACCGGTGAACAATAAAGGGACTATAGCCTAAATAAGTTGCACAGTCATTTAAGGCTGTATCTTCTTCATTTAAATTGGGATGTGTCTTTTGTCCAGCAGGTTTATTAATTACTAAAATATCATTATCTTCATAGACCACTTTAGGCAATTTTCCACTGGCGGGATAAGGTTGTTGATCACTTTCAATATGATCAAGCTGAATTTCAATTTTATCTCCAGGTTTTACTAGAAAATTAAGTGGTAAATATTTTCCATTAACTAATATTTTCTTTTCACTACGTAAAAAGTGCCGCCATTTTCTTGGAATAAGCAATTTACGCATTAACTTATCAACACTCATTGGCATTAAATAGTCGGGATATATGAGCGAATATTGGTATATAGTCATTTTTTCACCTTATCTAATTTTTAACCTTTAAAACACTATTTTTCAAATAAAGATATGCTAAAATCGTCATATTAGGTTTATTGACGAAAAGGGAGTTTTAATTTTATGCATTCCCAAAATCATGAGTTTTGGCATCGCGTTCATTTAGCGATTAAAAACTTCAACCATCGTTTTCAAATTTGGCGTTGGTTAATTTTAATATTACTGTCCTGTTGTTTGTTCGTTTGTACATATTATACCGTTAAGGTAAAAACTTCGAACATCTCTAATATGAAGGCAGCACTTTCTACTACAACCACAATTTATGATAATAAAAATCAGAAGGCCGGATCCCTATACTCACAAAAGGGATCTTTTGTGGAATTGAACCAGATATCGCCTTATATTCAAGATGCTGTCATCGCTACAGAAGACAGGACTTTTTATAAAAATCCAGGTTTTAGTGTAAAAGGGATGGCAAGAGCAGCCATCAGTAGTTTAATCCACCGAGGTATTGTTGGTGGTGGATCTACCTTAACACAGCAATTAGCCAAGAATGCATTATTGACGCAAAAGCAGACTTTTTCTAGAAAACTAGAAGAACTCTTTTTTGCGATCGAAATTAATCGTGTCTATTCTAAAAAAGACATCTTAACAATGTATCTGAATAATGCTTATTTTGGTAACGGTGTTTGGGGTGTTCAAGATGCAGCAAGACGCTACTTTGGAAAAAATGCTAGTGATGTAACGGTAGGAGAAGCGGCTACAATTGCAGGTATGCTTCGTAGTCCAAGCTACTATAATCCAATTGATCACATGGATAATGCAATCGCAAGGCGAAATGTTGTTTTAGGATTGATGGCTGATACAGAAAAAATTTCTAAGACACAAGCTGATAATGCTAAGAAGACTACGCTTACCCTTGATGATACATTTTCTCAAGAAGATGGCTATCGCTACCCTTACTTCTTTGATGCCGTGGTTGATGAAGCAATAGATCGTTATGGCTTAAAAGAAGAAGACGTAATGAACAAAGGATTGAAGATCTATACTACGCTAGACACTGGCTATCAAACTGCCTTGCAAGATAGTTTTGAAGAAAGCTGGAATTTCCCACCAAATGCCAGTGATGGTACTAAGGTGCAAGGAGCTAGTGTTGCAATGGATCCAAAGACTGGAGCTGTTCGAGCAATGGTCGGTGGGAGAGGACAACATGTCTTTCGAGGCTATAACCGTGCTACTCAAATGAAGCGTCAGCCGGGTTCGACCATGAAACCACTAGCTGTCTATTCGCCAGCTTTGCAGAGCGGCTATCACTATGATTCTGAACTTTCTAATAAACTACAAAAATTTGGAAAAAACGGCTATGAGCCAAAGAATGTTGACAATCAATATTCAAATAAAATTCCAATGTATGAAGCACTAGCTCAAAGTAAGAACGTCCCAGCAGTGTGGTTGCTAGACAAAATCGGTGTCAGCAAGGGTGTTCAATCAGTGGAAAACTTTGGCATTCACGTTAATAAGAGTGATCAAAACTTGGCATTAGCTTTAGGTGGACTTTCAACTGGTGTTTCACCATTGCAGATGGCGCGAGCTTATAGTGCTTTTGCTAACGAAGGTAATTTACCAAATCAATCCTACTGTATTACTAAAATTACTGATGCTAGCGGAAATGTTATTGCTCAAAACAAGAATCCTGGTAATCACCGAATTATTTCAACTAATACTGCTAAAGAAATGACATCAATGCTTTTAGGCGTCTTTACTTCAGGAACCGGTAGATCTGCTCAACCATCAAGTTTTAGAGTAGCAGGTAAGACTGGTTCAACTGAGGTACCAGATAGTTATGGATTTGGTACAAAAGACCAATGGATCGTTGGCTATACTCCCGATGTTGTCTTATCAACTTGGGTAGGTTTTGATAAGACTGATCAAGAACATTATATGGAGGGTATTTCAGAAACTGGAATTACTCACTTATATAAATCTGAATTGGAGCGGCTACTTCCATATACTTCTCAAACGCAATTTAAGGAAAAGAGCGCCCAACAGATAGCCAAAGATACAGGCGCAAATTCAGACTGGCTTGGTAATTTAGGTCAACAAGTACAAAAAGGAATCAATGATACTGGGTCTAAGTTCAACGAATGGTATAATAATCTTAAAGGACTTTTAGGTCGTTAAAAAAGGAGTTTTTATTTAAAATGGTTAATATTTACGATAACGCTAATCAATTAGCAAAGGACTTGCAAGAAACAGAACAATTCAAAGATTTAAAGAAATCTCTTGAAAACTTAAAGAATGATCCAGAAAGTTTAGACTTATACCAAAGAATGGATAAGCTTCAACAACAAATTTTAGCTGCTCAAAATTCTGGTCAACCACTTTCTGAAGATGTACAAAAAGAATATCAAAAGATCAATGAAGAAGTTCGTAATAATGATGAATTAAAAGACATGATTACCAAGGAACAAGCTCTCTTCCAAATGATCAACGACGTTCAACAAGCTATGACTAAGCCAATTGGCGATTTGTATGATGATTTAAAGGCAAAATAATTAGTATGAAATTTATGCATTTAGCAGATGCGCACTTAGATAGTCCCTTTCAAGGACTATCTTTTTTGCCATCTAATGAATTTAAAAAGATTAAACAATCTACCCAAAAGTCATTCACTAAAGCAATTGATACAGCACTAGATAGAAATGTAGATTTAGTATTAATTGCTGGTGATACATTTGATTCAGCTCACCCTAGTCCTCAGAGTCAACTATTTTTTAATCGTGAAATAAAACGACTGACAGATCAAAAAATTCAAGTTGTGATGATTTTAGGAAATCATGATTATTTGAATCCTGATGAGATGTTATTGCCACAAACTCCGTATTTTAAACTTTTAGGCTCTAATGAAGAAGTCGAAGAATTTGAATCTAAAACTAAAGAAGATTTTCCATATACTGTGGTTGGATTTTCGTACCAACATAATCACATCGAAACTGATAAGATTAGTGAATTTCCTAAAAAGAGAGATAACTTTACTATTGGTTTAATGCATGCAGGCGCTAAGGCTACTACAAATTATCAAAACGTCTATGCTCCATTTACAACGGCTGAAATTAAAGATTTAAACTATGATTATTTTGCTTTAGGTCATATTCACTTACGTCAGACTTTAAGTGAAGATCCTTTAATTGTGTATAGTGGTAATCTCCAGGGGAGACACATTAACGAACAGGGGAGTAAAGGTGTATATATTGGTACAGTAGATGAAACAACAAAAAAAGTAAGTCTTGATTTTGTTGAAACGGCACCAATTATTTGGCAAATGACAACTCTAACTTTGGATCGAGAAATCTCACAAAATGATTTAACAAGACAAATAGTTGAAATTTTGACTAAGCAAAATGTGCAACAAACTTTATTTGGTTTAACAATTGAAGGAGCCCAGTATTTAAGTGAAAAAGAACTAGAATTAGTCAAGGACAGTGATTATTGGCTTCAACTTTCTAATTCTTTAAAATTTGATTCTAGACTTGTAAAAGTTTATCTGACAAATAATGAAAAACTTCAACTTAGAACAGCGGATAAAGAAGCATTTGATCAAGCTGAAAGTGAAACTTTTGAACTAGATAAGATTTATGCGTTAGCTAATGATTTAAGTAAAAAAAGTGATTATGTTGCTGATATTTTGAAGAAACCAGAATTTATTGACGAAGTAAAAGAATTAGCCCAGGTTAAATTGGGACAAAAATTAAAGGATATAGATGATGAAATTAACTCAAATTAAAATTATTCACTTTGGAAAATTAAATGATGTGACTTTTAATTTGAACAAAGATTTAACGATATTTTTAGGTGCAAATGAAGCTGGAAAAAGTACAACTGTAGCCTTTGTTAAACAAGTTCTATTTGGATTTCACTTAAGAACTAATAAATCACCTTTCTTTGAGACTTATCAACCTTTGGATCATGTTAGTCCAATGGGTGGAAGCTTAACTTTTGAAGATACAGATGGAACTTTTATTTTAAGTCGGTTATATGCAAAAGGGGATCCTAAGAAAGGTGTTTTAAAAGTTAGTTTAAACGATCAAGAAGTGCCAGAGAGTGTTTTTTTTGATCGTATCCAAAATATAGATGGCAGTTTTTATACTGATAGCTTTATTTTTAATCAAGATATGATGCGTGAGGTAAACGGATTATCTCAGGCCGAATTAATGGAACAAATTTACTTTTTAGGAGCATCCCAAAGTCATAAATTACTTGATTTAAGAGATGAGTTTTCAAATAATGCTCAGAAGCTTTTTAAAAAGAGTGGACGCAAGCCGATAGTTAATCAATTAATTAATCAAATTGAAGAACAAAAAGAAGTTTTGGCTCAAACTAATAGTGAACTTAATGATTATCGTGAACTTGAAGAAAAATTAACTCAAGAAAAGGAAGAGCTTAAAAAAATTCAAGCTGAACTACTTGAATTAAATAAAGAAGACCAAAAAATTAGTCTATTAATGCAAAAGCTAACTAATTTTAAGCAGTATCAGCAGCTTAAAGAAGAAGTACAACCTGTTTCTTTTTCTAAAGAGAGTTATGAGAAAGCACGGGCTATTCAAAGTAAGATTTCAGATTTAACAGCTGATATTAAAAATTTAGAGACGCAGCTTGATGAAATTAAGAACAGTAGCGAGTTATCTAACAAAGATAAAATTCAAGCATTAGTTGATCACAAGGCCGAAGTCTTGCATTGGGAAAGTGAAAGTAAAGATTTGCACCGGCAAATTGAAACTGCCAAGAAAGATTTAAAGTCTTATGAACAGTTTCAGCCAGAAGCAGTTAAATTAAGCAAATTATCAAGTGAGACTCGAAACAAAATAAAGGATGATTATCAAGCTCTAAAGAGTCAAAAGCAAGAAAATAATAATTTGGCAGGAATTTTATCATTAATTTTATTAGTTGCAGGACTTTTTAGTGCAATTGCGATTAATAACTTATTTGTGCGTTTCTTGGGAATAATGATTGCCTTAGGTGGGCTTGGAATATTTGTTTGGACAAAGCAAACTAATGCCAAGAAAAGCCAAAAAGACCAAGAATTTATTGAAAAATATGGGCTTGATCCTAACGTCATTGACTTGAGTAGTTTGTGGAATGAAGTAGTCCAAATTGAATCTAAAAAGCAAACACTTAGCCAATTAGATCAAGATCAGGCTTCTTTGAATGAAAAGATTCAAGCTTTTATTCAGGAGTTATATCCTTTTACTCAAAGAAATGCTCAGACATTTTCAGATATTGTAAATCAGTTAAATTCATTACAAAAAGTGATTGATCAGAATAATTTGTCTAAGCAACATTTAAATGATGTGGCAGTACATTTACAAGAAAAAAAGAACCAATTAGCTAAGAATAAAATTGATCTTTCTAATTTATTTGCGGCAAGTAAAGTTACTGATTTTGCGGAATTTTCTGAGCTAAAGCAACAAGCCGAAGCGCAAGAACAATTGAAGTTGAAAATAGAAGCATTACAAAATGATTTGCAAGCCGATCTCGCGCAATTAGAAGAAATTGCAAAAGATCCAAATAAACTAGCAGAAAATAAGGATCAAATAGAAAAGCAAATTTCTCAAAAGCAAGAGCAAATTAATGATTTACATGCAAAAAATGCTAAGCTTGAAAATCAGATGCATGTTTTAGCAAATTCTGATAAATATTTTGCTGAAAAACAAAAATTAACTGACCTGGAAACATCATTGAGTGAAAATGTTAAAGAATATTTAGCTAACTTATTAACTAGCAATTGGATTGCGCGAGGCTTAGATTTAGCCTCAAATGAGCGTTTTCCTAAGATGCTTGAAGATGCAAAGAAATATTTCAATCTTTTAACTGGTGGAAGATATGTAGATATTCAGTTAGATAAAAAACTTAAAGTTAAAAGAAAAGATGGTAAAAAGTTTGATGTTGAATATCTATCTCGTGGGACAAGTGAGCAATTATATTTTGCTTTGAAATTAGCTTTTGTTGAACAAGTTGCTGATAAAATTGCTTTACCAATTTTGATTGATGATGCTTTTGTAAACTTTGATGCACAAAGAACCAATTATATTGTCAAACTATTAGAAGAGTTGGCCCAGAAGACACAAGTTTTAATTTTTACAGCACGACAAGATTTAGTAGCTAATCTTGAGATGGAACCAATAAGAATAGAAAAGGAACAATAATGATAAAAAGGTTGCTTGATTATAATGATGGCGAAGATATGAATTTGGTTTTACTTCTAAAAGATTCAAGTCTTCGTACTAGTAAAAATGGTAAACAATACTTAGTTTTACAATTTAGCGATTCAAGTGGCACAATTAGAGGAAATCTTTGGAACGCTAGTCAGCAGGATGCGGATACTTTTAGTCCAGGAACCATCGTGGAATTGAGCGGAAGACGAGAAGAGTATCAAGATAGACCTCAAATAAGAATTTATGATTTGAGAGTAGTGGGACCAAATGAAGGATATGACTTAAGTCAATTTGTTCACTCAGCTCCAATTAAACAAAAAGATCTTGAAGAAGAAATTAATAAACGTGTTTTTGAGATCTTAAATCCAACCTGGAATCGAATTGTCCGCTACTTACTTAAGAAATGGAATAAAGAGTTTTTCTCATATCCAGCTGGCAAATCTAACCATCATGCCGTCAGAAACGGACTGGCATTCCATACTGTTTCAATGCTAAGGGATGCGGAAGGAATTGCTAATACTTATCCTCAAATTGATCGGTCACTTCTATATGCGGGATGCATTTTACATGATATGGGAAAGGTAATTGAACTATCTGGTCCTGTAGCCACAACTTATACGGCTGAAGGAAATTTGATTGGACACTTAGTTTTAATTGATGAGCAGATTATGCTAGCAGCTCATGAATTGAAAATTGATGAGCATAGTGAAGATTTAATGCTCTTGCGGCATTTAGTTTTGTCACATCACGGCTTACCTGAATATGGCGCAGCTCATCGACCAGTAGTGCTAGAAGCTGAAGTTTTACATAAAATTGATGATTTAGATGCTACAGTTTATGCAATTACTAATGCTTTGCAGCAAACTAAGCCAGGAGAATTTACTGAAACCATTAAGTCACAAGACAATCGGAGATTTTACAGACCTAAAAATGATGATGCCTTAGATAAAGCACCAAAATTAGAGTAAATAAAAACCAAGGTTAATGATGATTTTAACCTTGGTTTTTTATATTATGTAAAAATTCTATTTTGAAAGACTATCTGATGAAACGTATTGAGAAAGAATGTTCTTAGCTTCTTTTGGATAAAAAATAATGGTATCAGAAGTTGTTTTAATACTAAAACGTTTTATTATCCACTTAGGGATGTTAAAAGATCGAGGATTTCCAATTAAGATGATTTTAAAAATATCTATATTATTTGTCATCATTGTAAGTTGTTGTAAGTTTCGGACACGAATAGCACGATGGGTTAATAAAGATTCATTAATTATTTCATCATCAATATTTCGCATTAGAGTGTATATATAATTTTTAGTTTCTGCAAAAGCACCTGTATTATTATGAACTGCAAAACATGTAATATCTAATAGATCTTTTATAGAAAGAAATGTTTTACAATTTGAAGGAGTATCAGTAGTTTGTGATGATGTAATATAAGATAAGTGATTGTTCATTTTTAATCCTTTCTAGATGGATCTCAAATTAAATGTCCCTCTATTAATAACTGATATAAATCATTAGAATTTGAAACAGAGTTTAATTTAGTAATCCAATCTTTATTTTGAATACAACGCAATAAATTACTTAAAATTTTTAAATGGCTTTTTTGGTCTATAGGTGCCAATCCTATTACAAAATTAATAGGTTTATCCTCATTAAAAATACAGAACTGCTTCTTAAAATAAGTAAAAGACACACCTAATTGCTGGACTCCTGATTGAGGAGTAGCATGCGCTAAAAAAACGCCGTTTCCTAATACCATGTAATCTCCACGATCTTCGGTCAATTCAATAATCTTCTCAATATATTTTTCCTCAATAATGCTATTTTTAAGTAAATTATCTAAAGAAAAAGAAACTGCTTCTTTCCAATTCATTTTTTGATCAGTAAATTGCCAATCAGAAAAGTAAGAGTTAAGGGAATGATTTTGATTACCTGAAGATTTATAAATATAAGAATTTAAGGCATTTTCTAGATTTTTAGGCTCTACAATTCTGGCGTAATTAGAAATAATATCCATAATTGTAACGATATTAATAGAGTTATTCGATGATTTAATTAATTGATTTTTTCGTAAATATGAATCTAAATTTAACCAGTCTGCTGTATTAGGTAGAGGAGGAATTTGAATAATAGGGGGAAAATTATTGGATGGGGAAGAGAGCTTGGTTGTGGATAGAACTAACTGGATATTTGTTTTAGATAAATTTTCGAATTCTATCATATTAAGTGGACCAATAAAGTTTAGTGTAGGATAACGTTGAGTAAGCTGCATTAATAATAATCTAGAAGTACCTATTCCGCTAGAACATACGACAGCAATTTGGCTTTTTTGCTTAGACTGACCAATCTGTAGACTTCTTAATGCACCGCTAAAATAAATCGTAATCAAAGCAATTTCATCATCACTTAACTGAATCCCAGTAATGTCTTTTAAAGGACTTAGAGCAGCCTTAGTAATCTCAAAAGTTGCACGATACGAAGATTTTATTTGATTTAATAATGGATTGCGATAAGAAATATGGTATTTAGCTCTATAATATGTTGAAACTAAATGGCTAGCTAACATGTATTTGAGATTATGCTCTCCGATTTCTTTTGGAAGTTCTATATTAGTAAGATTAGTGAATTCATCAATTATTTGTTGGGTAACAGGAATTAATCGATTTAAGAGAGGATCTTTAGTATTAATTTGTTGAAAACTTTGAGTGGTAACAATTTCGGCTAAAAATTGAGTTTCGTATGAATTATGTATATCTTCGTCATTAAAAAAACTCTGTGCCCAAATATATATAAGAGAAGAATCGCTAGAACTTGTTCTATTTAAAGTGATTTGTATTGATAAATTAGATATTTTAATACGTTCAATTTCCCATTGCATAAAATATGCCAAAAGTATTCTTGAATCATCAGTAAAGGTATTTCCTGTAATTCGCTCCAATAAACATAATTGTTGAAGATACTTAGGAGAGAAAGAAAAAGAAAAATTATTATTTAATATTTTTAAAACACTATTTAAGTTAGAAAAGATCCATTTTCTTTTTTCTTTCTCTTTACCTACTACTATCTTTCCCTTTCTTTTATTTTCAATAGTAAATTTTTTTGAAAAATCGTGTCGAATTATTTGTAAATCTGCTATTACTGTATTTTTACTAATATTAAAAATAACCGATAGTTGATTCAAAGAAGTATAAGGACGGGATATAAGAAAATATTTTGTTATAAGAATTCGTTCTTCTTTACTTAAATTAGGGAAGTGAAAGATATTTCTATTAAGCTCATTAAAAGAACTAATTTGTTGAGCTTTTGTAGTATGAGTAAGAAAATAATTCTTTGCTTTGGGTGATAAGGTATACCCACTTTTTCTAATATTTTCAATTTCATCTATATTTTTAGCTTTTAATTCTTTGTTTAATTGTTTAATAGTATAAAAAATACTGCGACGTGAGATATTAAGTCTGTTTTCCAACGTTTCTATAGATATAGGAGCTTTTTGATTATAGAGTTCTCGAAGTAGGCTATCTCCATGTTTGGTTTTACTAAAATTCATAATTTCCCTCCAGACCCATAATAATGTACTTTCTGGGATGTTTTCTTATAAATAACATTATATATATATCAACTTAGTATAAAAAGTTCACTTTTGTATGTGTAAGATGTGCAATAAGTGAACTTTTTATATTTGCACAGTAAAATGGTACAAATGTGAACTTTTGGATGTTGATAAAACAATTTAATATAAGACTCGTAAAGGAAATGAGGTGATCAAATGGCCTTAGAACTTTTAAATCAAAATACAGTTCAAATAGTAAGAAATAAACATATTAATTGGCAAGAAGCTATTAAACTTGCTTCTGGACCGCTAGTAAAGGAAGGTCGAATTGGACAAGACTATGTAGAAAATATGATTAATGCAGTTGAGACTGTTGGCCCTTATTTTAACATTGGGCCAGGAATTGCTTTAGCTCATAGTAGACCGATTCCAAGTGTAAAAAAAATCAGTTTGACACTTTTAAAAACTGATTATCCGGTGAATTTATTAGATGAGAGCCACCCCGTAAAATTATGGTTTGTGTTAGCTGCCACAGATAATAAGAGTCACTTAAAAGTTATACAGGAATTGGCTGCACTATTAATGGATAAAAATAAAAATAAAGAATTAATGAATGCAGAATCAGTTAATGAATTGTTAGATGTATTACAAGGAGAATAATTATGAAATTAGAAGCATTATGTCAATCAGGATTAGGAAGTAGCTTTATGGTAGAAATGAATATTCAAAATCTTTTAAATGAAGAAAATGTAAAAGATGATATAAAGGTAACACATTCAGATGTAGGAAGTGCGACGTCAGATCAAGCTGATTACTTCTTTTTAGATCCAACTTTAGAAACATCGGCAAGTAGTTTACCAAAAGAAAAATTGATCATTCTAAATAGTTTAGTAGATGGAAATGAATTAAAAGAAAAAGTAAACGCTATTCTTGATAAGGAGGGAATAGCACATAGTTAATCCATGAATTTATATGGAGGAAAAGACAATGAAGGAAATACTAAGTTTATTTGAAAGTATTGCTACTACTCCTGCTTTATTAGTTGGATTAATTGCAATGATAGGGTTGTTATTACAGAAAAAGAGTGCAACTGAAACTGTTCAAGGAACTATTAAAACTTTTGCTGGTTTTTTGATATTAACAGGTGGTTCTACTATTTTAAGTGGTGCGTTAGAGCCTTTTGCCAAAATGTTTAAGTTTGCTTTGGGAGTACAAGGTGTTGTTCCTAGTAACGAGGCTGTAGTTGCTATTGCATTAGTAAAGTATGGTACAACTACTGCTTTAATAATGCTAGTAGGAATGATTGTAAACGTAGTTCTGTCTCGCATAACTCGATTTAAATACATATTTTTAACCGGACAAGCTATGCTATATGTTTCATGTTTAACAGCTGTAATTTTGATTAGTGCAGGTATGGGCTCAAGCTGGGAAACTATTTTGTTAGGTGGATTATTTGAAGGTACTTTGTTGACTGTAACACCAGCATTTTGCCAACCGTTTATGAAATCTATAACCCATGCAGATAATATAGCAATGGGACATACAGGAAATATTGGATATGCTATTTCAGGTTTAATCGGAAAATGGTTTGGCAACAGTAAAAATAGTACTGAAGATATTGAATTGCCAAAGTCTTTAGGTTTTTTACGGGATTCGACTGTATCTATCACTATAGTAATGGCGCTTGTTTACATTATTTTAGCCCTTATAGCTGGTCCAACTTTTGTAGAAACCAAATTAAGTAATGGTACCAATTATATTATCTTTGCTATTGTGCAAGCCGGAACTTTTGCTGCTGGATTTGCTGTCGTATTACAAGGTGTAAGAATGATTTTGGCCGAAATTGTTCCAGCCTTCCAAGGTATCGCTAAAAAAGTAGTTCCAAATTCTAAACCAGCATTGGATGTACCAATTATTTTCCCCTTTGCGCCTAATGCAGTTTTGCTTGGATTCTTTGTAAGTTTTATTGTCGGAACCTTAAGTATGTTAGTAATGGTTGCTCTTCATACCGTAGTTATTATTCCGGGAGTAGTAGGTCACTTCTTCTGTGGAGCTGCCGCAGCAATTTTCGGTAACTCTAAAGGTGGACGTCGTGGTGCTATCTTAGGAACAATTGTAAATAGTCTCTTAATTAGCTGGCTTCCACTATATATCTTACCTGTATTAGGAAATTTAAAGATGGCATCCTCTACTTTTGCTGATACCGATTATTTAGTACCTGGAATTATATTAGGAAACTTAGGTCGCTGGGGTGTTCCAGCTTTGGCAACAGGGATTGTAGCATTTACAGCAACAGTAATTATTGTAAGTGTTCTTATGAATATGCGTGAAAAGAGTAAAAACAGTGAAAAAGTAGCCAAAAGTTAGATTAATAAATAGAGGAGGAACAAATGATGGAAACGTCTGAACTACAAGCGGTAAATGCATTAAGAATTTTAAGTGCTGATATGATTGAAAATGCTAATAGTGGACATCCAGGTATAGCTATTGATGCAGCTCCAATGGCATTTAGTCTTTGGGAACATAATATGAATTTTAATCCTCAGGATCCAAAGTGGATAAATAGGGATAGATTTGTACTATCGGCAGGTCATGGGTCAGCTTTACTTTATAGCCTATTGTATTTCAATAACTTTGATTTAAACATTGAAGACTTAAAGAACTTTAGACATTTAGGATCAAAAACACCGGGGCATCCAGAGTATGGAGAAACAGCAGGGGTAGATGCAACTACTGGTCCATTATCGCAAGGATTGGGAATGGCTGTAGGAATGGCTATGGCAGAAAAGCATTTAGCTGCTATTTATAATGAACCTGGATACAAAGTCATAGACCATTATACTTACAGTATTGTTGGTGATGGAGATTTAATGGAGGGACTAAGCGAAGAAAGTTTAAATTTAGCTGGTGATAAAGGCTTATCAAAACTGATAGTTCTATATGATTCAAATGATGTTTCGTTAGATGGTCCCCTTAATTTGTCAACTAATGAAAGTATAAAAAGAAGAGTTGAAGCTGCTGGATGGGATTATCAAAGAATTGAAAATGGTAACACAGATATTGAGGGCATTACAAGAGCAATTGAATATGCTAAAACTACTGATAAACCTTCATTTATTGAGATTAAAACTACAATTGGATATGGTACTCCGCAAGGAGGAAGTAATGCGGTTCATGGATCTCCATTAGGTGAAAAAAATTTGAAGGAAATGAAAGGATTTTATAACTGGGAATTACCACCATTTGAATTTAATCAGGAAATATATCAAGTATTTGAAAAATTTCTTGATAAGAAAAAAGAAAAATATAATAAGTGGATGTCGATGTTTGAAAAATATCAGAAAGAGTATCCTGAAAAGGCCTATACATTGACTGTTTCTAAATTAAATACAGGTAAACTTAAGAATCCTTATAGAGTAGGTGAGAAAGTAGCTACCAGAGTAGCTAGTCAAACATTTTTGCAGCAAGTTGCAAAATATAATCCTGAATTTTGGGGCGGAGCCGCTGATCTAGCTTCATCTAATAAAACTTATTTAGCTGGTGATGGTAATTTTACTAAAGAAAATCCAGCAGGTCGAAATGTATTCTTTGGAGTTAGAGAATTTGGAATGGGAGCTGCTTTAAACGGAATGAATTTACATGGAGGAAATCGTGCATTTGGAAGTACATTTTTAGTATTCACCGATTATCTAAGAGCTTCAGTACGTTTAGCTGCTTTAATGCATGTTCCATCAATTTTTATTGGTTCGCATGATTCTATTGCAGTTGGTGAAGATGGTCCAACCCATGAGCCTGTTGAACAACTGACAAGTTTTAGAGCAATGCCTAATTTAAATGTGATTAGACCAGCTGATGCTAATGAAACAATGGCTGCATGGAAATTAATAGGGAACAGCACAAATCGTCCCTCTCTATTGGTAACTACCCGTCAAGCTTTACCTGTCTTAGCAGTTACTCAAAATGCGCCTATAGAAAAAGGCGCATATATTGCAGAAGATTCATATAAAGAAATACCTGATGGCATTTTAATTGCAAGTGGTTCAGAGCTTGCACTTGCATTACAAGTTAGAAAAATATTATTAGCAGAGGACATCGATGTTAGAGTGGTTTCAATGCCCGTTCAGAACTTATTTGACGAACAGCCCTTAGAATATCAAGAAAAAGTATTACCACCATCTATTTCAAAAAGATTGGCTATTGAAATGGGAGCAAGTATGAGCTGGTATAAATATGTAGGCTTGAATGGAAAAGTGATAGGAGTTGATAAATTTGGTGAAAGTGGCGATGGTCTTCAAATTGTAAAAGATTATGGATTTACACCAGATCATATTGTAAATGAATTTAAATCATTACAATATGAAAGTAGAAGAGAATTAGTACATTAATGTTAAGGAGATATTTTTAATGGCTTATTTAGTAAATGGTAACGATATTTTCAAAGCTGCTCGTGAAAACCACTACGCTGTAGGTGCATACAACACTAACA
>ERZ841116.471-NODE-471-length-30500-cov-3.951815_pt1 | contig 30500 bp, 30 predicted proteins | sample MGYA00519875_ERZ841116 | MGnify/ENA primary metagenome ERZ841116 (study PRJEB31850, sample SAMEA3708889) | human gut metagenome | biome: human gut; feature: human-associated habitat; material: faeces | place: China | collected 2014 ... | reverse complement strand
TTGTGCTTTTCAGGACATTGACAAGCATCTATGCGTATGGTAATTTGATGTATAGATGATTATCTATGTGAGGCGGCGAAAATGGAAGCAAAGGATATGATACTAATATGTAAAGCATTATCAGATACAAATAGACTGGAGATTGTTCAGATGCTGTCAGACGGAGAAAAATGCGGATGTAAGATTCTGGATAAATTCAATATCACGCAGCCTACTTTATCACATCACATGAAAATATTGGTTAACTGTGGGATTGTAAATGACCGTAAGGAAGGCAAGTGGCATTATTATTCTCTGAACAAAAAAGTAATAAGAGCGGCAAGTTCATTTGTTGAAGCTTTGGGAAGGTAGGAAATGGAAATGAAAGAAGAATGTATTATATGTAAAGCACCACTTATATATCTTGAAAAAGATGAAATGATGGAGTGCGTGTTATGCCATAAAAAGGAATTAAGCAAGACTAGATGCGAGCAGGGCCATTATGTATGTAATGAATGCCATACAAAAGGAATGGATGTAATTATAGACATATGTCTTAGTGAAACATCTAAGAATCCGATAGAAATTATAAGAAAAATGATGGAACAGCCATTCTGTCATATGCATGGACCAGAGCATCATGTTATGGTTGGTTCAGCACTTCTTGCTGCATATAAAAATGCAGGTGGTGAGATTGATTTGCCGGAAGCTCTGCTTGAAATGATGAATAGAGGAAAAGCTGTTCCAGGCGGTGTATGTGGATTCTGGGGTGCTTGTGGCGCCGGAATTAGTACAGGAATGTTTATATCAATAATCTCAGGAGCGACTCCACTTAAAAATGAACCTTGGGGCCTGGCTAATAAAATGACTTCCAAGGCACTTGACGCAATCGGAAGCATTGGTGGACCAAGATGTTGTAAAAGAGATTCTTATATGGCCATAATCTCAGCGATTGACTATGTGGCAGAGAATTTCAATATACAAATGGAAAAGCCTGTTATAAAGTGTATTCATTCTGATAAGAACAACCAATGTATTAAGGAGAGGTGCCCATTTCATGAATAAGAAAAAAGTCGCATTTATCTGTGTTCATAATTCATGCCGTAGTCAGATAGCAGAGGCATTGGGAAAACATCTGGCATCAGATATATTTGAAAGCTATTCGGCCGGAACAGAGATAAAGCCTCAGATTAATCAGGATGCCGTTCGTATCATGAAAGAGACTTATGGAATAGACATGGAAGCAAATAGTCAGCATAGTAAGCTGATTACTGATATCCCAGATGTTGATATTGCAATATCCATGGGATGCAATGTGGGATGTCCTTTTATTGGAAGGGCATTTGATGATAACTGGGGACTTGAAGATCCAACAGGAAAAAGTGATGAGGAATTTAAGATAGTCATTGAAAAAATCAGAAAAGATATTTTGAAATTAAAAAATGGATTGGATAAGAGGTAGACAGCATCAGATTTCAGTTTGCAGAGCTAACAATCTATCATTTTATCAATGTAAGATAATTACAATCAATAACGCCGGTGCGGGATTTTTGATATCCAGTACTGGCGTTATTTATTCTACAGGGGCTTGGGGGTGTAGCCACCAAATATATTATTAATTTTCTTCTTCGGTAAGTTTGTTAAGGATCCACTCCCTATTGATAACAATATCCTCATCATCGCGGAGATCTTTGAAATCATCGCAGTGTGAAGAAGCAAATTCATACATATTGTCAATGTCAACTGCACCAGTAATCTCACCCTTATTAATGATTACAAGAATATTTGTTCCGTCGTCGTCGACAGCAAAGCGCAGTTCATCAAATTCTTTATCAGGATTATTCTCGTGAAGAGAATCTGTCACAAGTAATTTAACAAGTTCCATTACCCTGTCATCTTTACCTGCATCAAAGATCTGGATCTTTTCAACGAGCTGATTTGCTGATGTCACAATCCGGTATAAGTACTTTTCGGTACGATAATCAGCCAAAGCATTTTTTTCATAAAATATTTCATATGTCTTCTTTACTTCTGATTCAGGAACCAGATAAATCATGACAAGATCTTCCATCTGGTGATAGAGTGTGGAGTAGTTTAAACGAAAGGTCTCTCCACAGCTCGGGCAGGTATAAAGGAAAATAGATTGATTAAGTACCTTCTCTTTCATTTCAGGATCCAGTGCAGTATTAATACTGTCCCAGAGCTCAAAATCTCCCTCATGATGGCAGGAAGGACAAGTTACCTTTTCTATATGATGTCTTGACATAAATGATCCTCCTTTCAGTGAGATAAATCTATAGTTTTTCTATTGTAGAATAATCTTATCCGCTATTATTTCGCCAGAAAATTACTCTGTATCTCCATCGGCATATGATAAGCCTGGCCTCGTTTTGTCAGGCTGTATAGTTTAAAGCTCATGAGTTCCGGAGTCGCATTCAAAGAGCTGCAGAGTCCGAAATAATCCAGGTCTTCGTTCTGAACCATATCTTCAATCTCCTCATCATCAATCAGAAGATCGGCAGCAAACAGATTGGCCTGGTATTCTGTATTATCCGTCATATTGTAGAGGGTATCATCTTGCATTGGAGCCATTTTCAGCTGGGAACGATGCAGGATGATATGCCCTAATTCATGGGCGGCAACGATCATCTTTTCTTCTTCTGAAAGGAAACTGCTGATCATGACATAGATTGTCTTACAGCTCATAAAACAGTATCCTTTCAGTGTCTTATATCTGGAAGTTTCACCGACCACAATGTTCATCTGATCCATGATCTCAAATGGATCTCGGGTTCCATATTTCTTGATTAATTTCTTTGTTTCTGTATATATGTAAGTGTTTCTCAAATAAATCACCTCAAAAGTAAAAAATAAAAAGGGCAGAAATATCCTTGTAACTATAAGGTAACAGATTAGGTGTACAATAATCCCGCCTTCTATTATTTTTCCTCTTGGTTTTTCAGATATTTTTTCGGTGTAAATTTCTTTGCACGTCTTTTGGAATCCAGATAAAGGCTCTGGATCTCATCCATAAAAGCTATTTTATCTTCGTCTGTCAGTGATCCACCGGCAAACATAGCTGCAGCCTGTTCCAGAATCTGCTGAGCCTGTCTGGCACCGCGGTTACCAAACTGTTCGGATGCTTCTGTGATAAAAGCTTCATTCTCACTCATGAGATAAGAAACGTCACACTGTAATGCATCTGCCAGTTTCTGATACAGAACATTTTGTTTTGGAAAACGTCCTTCTACTTCCCAGGATCGAATGGTCCTATATGAAACACCAACCATGCTGGCCAGTTCCTGCTGACTCATCTTTTTTTCTTTTCTTAATGATCTTACTTTTTCACCGAATGTCATAAACATACCTCTTTCTAAGCCTTGTCTTATAAGTTTCATTAGCCGCTTCAAGGCAAAACGGGAAATGTGTCTCCTAAAAAATAAAAATTAATCTTGACAAAGGGAGATATCTCTCCTATAATGTGAATCACAGATAAGGGGAAACATCTTTCCTATAAGATACACAATATTTCCTCTTTTGTCAATGGATATGTGAAATGAATTTCCTGTAATTCAATGAAAACAGGAAGGATAGACAATCATTGATAGTCAAAATGGGATACATGTTACAAAAAGAGGAAAGACGTATGGGAGGTGGCAATGTGAGTCAGGATCAGACTTCTATTATCTGTATTGATCTGAAGTCCTTTTATGCTTCTGTAGAATGCGTAGAACGTGGGCTGAATCCATTTAAAACAAACCTGGTGGTTGCAGATCCGACCAGATCAAAGTCAACAATCTGCCTGGCAATCACTCCGGCTATGAAGTCTCTTGGCATCAAGAACCGGTGCCGGATCCATGAGATACCGGATTGTGTGAAGTACATCACAGCCATGCCAAGGATGCAGCTGTATATGGATTATTCCGCAAAGATCTATGGAATCTATCTGCGGTACGTCTCAAAAGAAGATATCCATGTGTACAGTGTCGATGAGTGTTTTATTGATGTGACAAACTATCTGCAGCTTTATCATCTCACTGCAAAAGAAATGGCGGTAAAGCTTATGCAGGAGGTTATGGAGGAAACAGGTATCACTGCAACCGCTGGTGTGGGAACCAATCTGTATCTTGCTAAGATCGCAATGGATATCGTAGCAAAGCATGTGGATGACCATATTGGAATCCTGGATGAATTCTCTTACAGAGAGCAGCTATGGGATCATAAACCATTAAGTGACTTCTGGAGGATTGGATCCCGGACTGAAAAAAAACTGGCCGGTTATGGAATCCATACAATGGGCGATATTGCAATGGCTTCTTTAAGATCCGAAGACTGGCTGTATAAGATGTTTGGGATTGATGCAGAGCTGTTGATCGATCATGCATGGGGATATGAAACATGCCGGATGAGTGACATCAAGAACTATCATTCGGAGGAACACAGCCTTTCAAATGGTCAGGTGCTGATGCGAAATTATTCTTTTGACGAAGCACTTGTGATCGTAAGGGAAATGACAGATAATCTGGTCCTGGATCTGTTTGAAAAAGGACTGGTAACAAGCTCTCTCACCTTATGGATCGCCTATGACCACAGGTATGAGCATGAGGCATCCAAAGGAACCGTAAAACTCGAAAGAGAAAGTAACAGTTCCAAAAAGATCATAGATGCAGTGGAAGATTTATATCTCAGGATTGCAGACAGATATACCGGAATCCGAAGAATCGAGGTGTGTGCGAACAGGGTTGCTCCTGAAAGTTATGTGCAGTACAGCCTGTTTGATGATCCCAAACAGACCGATAAGGAACGGCATTTACAGGAAGCAGTATTGAATGTAAAGCAGCGTTATGGAAAGAATGCGATCATGCGGGGATCCAACCTGCTGGAGTGTTCTACTTATAGAGAACGCAATGAGCAAATAGGTGGTCACCGTGCTTAGAGGAGGTGCAAAAAGTGCTGGCAAGTGCATATCAACCGTATTTATATTTACCAAGACCGGTTTCCAGGAGACATCCCATGGATGTAGGACGCAGGGCAAAACAGTTTGCTCCATTTGCGGCACTTCGTGGACTGGATGAAACAATCCGGCAACAGGAAATCATTTATGAACCAAAAAGAGATTTATCTGAGGAAAAGAAAAATGAGTTGGATATGAAATTAAGGATCCTGGCATATGGAATGAAGATACAGGCAACTTATTTTCAAAAGTCATGGAAGAATCCATTAATTGGTCAGTACCATACATTATCTGGAACCGTAGAATTTTTTGATCCATCAGTCCACTTACGGATTGATGATACCGAGATTCAGATCCAGGACATCTGTGATCTGACTGGTGATGTATTTGAAACTATTGAAATATCATGTTAATTAATCACAGCGGAATTTTTTATACCGGAAAGAGTGTGTGGTAGCTGGTGGAAGGATAAAAAAGGATGCACAGATCGGCAAAGCAGATCTGATCAGAATAGAAATCGTGCTGTTCGTGCAGCTTTGGCACTTACGGAATGGATGGCATGATGCTCATAAGGCGGATTTGATTTCCCTTTGGTCCGTTGAGTAATAAATGGAGAAATATCTTATTGCTTAAAGGAGGAAGCCTATATGGGATCAGGTGCTATTAAATGGCATGTACACTGCTCTGTATGCGGAGCATTTATTGAAAAGAGCGCACAAAGCGATTCAGAAGTGGAGTGCAAAAAATGTCGCAGTACATTGGAGATATTTGTAAAGGATGATATGGTGTCGGTTCGTCCGATCCACATCAGAGATGAACAATTAAAGTCCAGGATGCGGACGTATTCCCGAAAGATGATGAATCAGGGATCATAACAGAATAGAATGAGCTGTCTGTAGTAAGCGTTGGATTTGGCAGGAACCATCAAGAACGCACCAGACAGCAAGAGTTTGTCAAGGAGCTGAACCTGACTGGAATCACTAAGAGCCCGGCAAAACATTTACGGATACACTGCAAGATCAGAAGTATTTTCTGGTTTTGGAGATTGTTGAAGTATTTGTTTTGTCGGGCTTTTTTGACGTATTTCGAAAAAATTTTAAATTTTTTTGTCGTACCCCACTGTAAAACAGGCTCTGAGCGTTTCGTTATATAGAGGTTGAATTCTTTTTTGCAAAAAAAATTGTAAATAGAGATTTTGATAATATGACACAAAGGAGGAAGCAAAGATGACCGAAATCGAATACCAGGAATTTGTAAGGCGTTGTCCTTACGATGCTATGGGCGATTATTCCATGTTTCGCAAACAGCAAGCAGAGAATAAATCAGAGTGCATTCAGTGCAAATCCCAAAATGAGCAGTAATCTAACATACTAATTATGTAAGCAGATTATGCGTTATCAAGGAGTCGCGGACTCCCGTTCAAAAAAAACGGGTGAGTTCGTGACCTCTTGTGCTGCAGTCCTTTATGTCTGTGCAGAAATTTCATAAAAGATGGAAAGAACCACCCGGAGCCGAAAGGCAGAAAGGTGGTCATTATGTTGACATTAAAAGAACTGAAGAAAATCGTGAAAGTTGCTGATATGGAGAAAAGAATCCCAAGCGTGAAATCCTTGAAAGAACACAAAGTTGTAGTAAAAGAAATGATCAATGCAGATACAACGATCTCTGTTTATGATCACGGATATGTGCTTTATACAGCGGGAAATCAATCAACCGTATTTCCGCTTCATAGTTGTGATGACTATGAATATGTGAGTGTAACTGGCGATAACAAGGAATTTAATAAAGAGTTCTTTGATAATGAAAACTGGTATATCCGTCTGCTGATGGAGGCTGAAGACCGTATGGCATACAGCCAGAGCAAAATCAGCACCAATCATGGTGTATTTTCTAACAGCGATGTTACAGATGATGCGGAGATTATGAGAGGATCTTCAAAAGATTTTGTTGACGATGTTATCGACAGAGAAATTCTGCATGCGCTGATCAAGGAATTGACAGAGAGGCAAAAGATGGTACTCAATCTGGTTTATTTCGAAGAAATGCGTCAGCAGGATGTCGCAGATTATCTGGGAATCAAACAGCAGAGTGTAAATGACCTCCTGAACAGGGCATTAAAAACGATGAAAAAAAAGGCGGAAAACGAAGAATTTTAAAAAAATTTCAAAAAAATTGAATTAGACCACTGTAAAACAGGCTCTGAGCGTTTCGTTATATGAAGGGTTTGCATAGAACACCTTCATGTACCTTGAAAAATGAATAGCCTGCCCGGAGTGATATTTGGTTTGAACATGCATAGAGCGAAAAGCTGCGTGTCTGCCAGAAGAAAACGTATCAGAGATGGAAACTGATATAGGAACGGATCCGGGAAAGAAAACAGGAAAACGCTTAAATCTTAAATCAAAATAAAATGTCTGAATCTGAAAAGAGGATGACAGTAGAAATCATGTGGCGGTATTTGTGACAAACAGGTACCGCCATATATTTGTGCTGTTATCTCAGCTTGTGCTGACTGTCCCAAATAGCGCAAATTTCAGGAAAGGAGGCGATCATCTTCGTATAAAAGATAATACGCAGACACGAACAGATAACCATACACAAAAAAATCAGAAAGGAAGGATTTAAGAGAATGAACGTGAAAAAGAAAGCACGCAGGGTGATGTCCGGTTTACTGACTGCAGTAACGGTTCTATCAACGGTACTCTCTCCCGCTGTTGCCTATGCTTCTGATGATGCCGGATCTGTAAAAAAGATTCCGTATTATGAGGAGATCAAGGATCAGTTGGATGAAGATGAAGTGGTAACTGCAAAGGATTATGAGATCAAGGTTGGAGACAATTTCGATGTAAAGAGTGATTATACCGGTCTTACGATTCAGGATGACAGCAAAGTAAAAGTTACATTTCAGGAAGCAAAAGATACGGACGGGAATGATTTTTCTACCGATTATGCCAATTCCTATAAGGCAGTCTATTATGTAGAACCACAGACAACGGATCACCCAACCTACCAGATCAATCGAAAGATCGTGGTAAAAGAAGCGGATCAACAGAAAGATTCGCAGTCAGAAAGTTCTTCTGATCAGGATGCTGGTTCTTCCGATAAGACAGAAACAGAGGATTCTGAGGCTGACTCGTCTACAGAGGAAACTGATGCTGCTGACACGGAGAGCAAAACAGAACTGACAGAAAAAGAATTTGATGCAGAGATCGAAGCAACGGAGGATCAGGAGACCGTTGATCCGGAAACAGGGATCACACTCTCAGAGGTTATGCAGGAAGCTGTTGACCAGGAAGTTGCTCTTGCAGATCTTGAAGCAGGCGAAAGTATTACTTTTGATATGCCAATGATGCTTGCTTCCGGTGAAACAGGAACAAAATCAGTCACAGTTACAGCCGGCTCCTGGTACTATTACGCAGACTATGGATTAGGTTCTTATCTGACTTGTCCATATTATGTGAAATGGGGAAGCATCAATGCGACAGCATACTGTGTTGAACCATCGAAAAAAGGACCGGGAAATGGAACTTATACGATCCAGAAACTTGCCGATGGAAAGACACTTGCAAAGGTCTGCTATTACGGAACAAAAGCAAGTGATGAGAATGGTTTCTTCGATGAGAAACATCCGGATTTTCCGGCAGGAAAGAGATTCATCATTACCCATCTTGCAGCAGCTTATGCAAATGGATCCAGTGACTGGGCATCCGGAACTAATGCAACAGGAAAGAACCTGGCAATGGAACTTTACAATTATTGTGTAAATATGCCGGACATTCCGTCTGTAGATATGAGCTTTTCCGAATCTAATGTAAAGGCTTATGTGGAAGGAAACAGCCAGCGAACAAGCGTAATCACATTCAAAGCAGATAAACTGCAGACAATCACATTTAAGTTGCCAAGCGGTGTAAAGCTTGTAAATGTGACAACCGGAAAAACAAGTGCTGCAGGGGCTAATGTGGAGATTTCCGGTGGTACAAAGTTCTATCTGACAGCACCACTTAATCAGGCAGAAAATGTCAGTGCTACTTTCTCTTCTAAGATGAAAGGAAGTATTGATAAGGAATATTCAGCCTATAAGATCACAACAGGATCTGGGACACAGGACCTGGCTCTTGTTTTCGGTGAAGGTGTCGGAAATGAGAAATATGTGGATTTTAAAGTAACCTGGACAAAAGAATGCAAAGTATCCATTGTAAAGAAAGATCAGGATACAGGAAATGCACTGGCTGGTGCAGTGTACGGGATCTATTCCGATGCTGCATGTACAAAGCTGATTGCAGAGATGCCTGCAACTGATCAGAATGGTGCTTCACAGCTCACAATGGAGAAAACACAGGAAGTTGTTTATCTGAAAGAAATCTCTGTTCCAACAGGGTATCAGATCGATACAAAGTCTTATAATGTGACTCTTGCTATCGGAAAGACAACGACCAAAAATGTAACAGACAAACGTGTAAATGCAAAGATCAACATTGCAAAACAGGATGCTGAGACAGGGAATGCAGCACAGGGTGATGCAACGCTGGAAGGTGCAGTATATGGCCTTTATGCAAGGGAAGATATTGTTCATCCGGATGGAAGAACCGGAACGATCCATAAGAAAGACAGCCTGATCACATCCCTGACAACGGATAAGAATGGCGAAGCTTCTGTATCGGATCTCTATCTTGGAAAGTATTATCTGAAAGAGCTTAGTGCTCCGGTGGGATACGTACTGGATCCGACAGAACATGAGGTGGACTGTACTTACGAAGGTGCTACTGTTCCGACAGTAGAAAGAACTTCTGTATGTAAAGAAACGGTCATCAAACAGCCATTTCAGATCATCAAGGCAGCAAACAACGGGAAGACCGATGCAGATCTTCTGCAGGGAGTTGGTTTTTCAGCATGGCTTGTCAGTGATCTGAAAGTAAAAGCAGATGGAAGTTATGATTTTGACTCAGCCAGACCAGTTGTACTGACTGCAGATGGCCAGGCAGAAATGTTTACCGATGAAAAAGGATATGCAAGATCGATTCCGCTTCCATATGGAACTTATGTGGTAAGAGAAACCACAAGCAAACACAACTATGCACCGGTTGATGATTTTGTAGTGAAGATCACAGAGAATCATCCGGATACACCGCAGACATGGCGAGTGCTTCTGGATAAAGAATTCAAAGCAAAATTAAAGATTATCAAAAAGGATGCAGAAACACAGAAATCTGTACTCCTGGCTAATACTGAGTTCAAGGTATACGACCTGGATAATCAGAAATATGTGGAACAGACAACATCCTATCCGAAGCCAACGGTACACAAATCCTATTTCACAAATGAGGAAGGATACCTGGTACTGCCGAGAAATCTGAAACCTGGTAACTACAGGATTGAGGAAGTGACGGCACCCGATGGGTACACAATATCCAAAAACTATGTGACAGTTGCAGTTGATACAGATACTGCTTATCTGACCGATCCTGTCACAGGAGATGCAGTCATTGATGTGGAATATACCAATGCCCCGGTCAAAGGTCAGTTAAAGATCTATAAACAGGGTGAAGTGTTAAAGGGATTTGATAAGGACTTCCAGTATGAAATGGCTGGACTTGCAGGTGCTGAATTTGAAGTCTATGCGGCAGAGGATATTTATACTGCCGATCATCAGGTAGATGCAGATGGACAGAGAACTCTGTATTTTGCAAAGGATGCACTGGTAGCAACCGTCGCAACGGATGCAGATGGTTATGCAACCGTAAAGAATCTTCCACTTGGCAGGTACTATGTTAAAGAGAAGAATGCACCGGACACTTATGTGTTAAATACTGTACCGGAAAATGTCGAATTTGCTTATGCGGATCAGGATACTGCAGTGATCGAGAAAGAAATCTCTGTCACAGATGAACGACAGAAAGTGTCGATTACTGTCGAAAAACAGGATGCTGAGACAGGCAATACAGTAGCCGGAGCAGTGTTCGGTATTTACAATGCAAAAGACATTCAGACGAAAGATGGAAAAGTGATCGTCAAAGCAGATACTCTTTTACAGGAAATGACTTCTGATGAAAAAGGTCAGGCAGCATGTACACTGGATCTTCCACTTGGAAGCTATTATGTAAAAGAACTGAAAGCACCAGATGGATTCGTATCTTCGGATGAAGTACTGAGATTTGATGCTTCTTATCAGGGGCAGGATGTACAGACAGTAACATTAAAATCCGTAAAGAAGAACCAGCCGACAACTGTTGAGATCACAAAATCAGATGCAACAACCGGTGTAGAACTGGATGGAGCTTATCTGAAAGTAACGGATAAAGATGGAAATGTAGTAGATAGCTGGACATCTTCCAAAGATGCACCGCATGTGATCAAATATCTGAAAGTGGGTGAGACTTATACCCTACATGAAGAGTTTGCACCGCATGGTTATCTGGTAGACAATGATGTGACATTCACAGTCAAAGATACCGGAGAGGTTCAGAAAGTGGAAATGAAGGACGAGGTACCGGTTGGTGAACTCATCATCAACAAAAAGGGAGAATTTCTGGATTCTGTTACACTGGCCGATAAGGTCAAAGGTGTGGTGGAACACATTTTCAACTATGTAACCGGAAAACTGACAGATGTTACGTTTGAAGTCTATGCTGAGGAAGACATTAAGGCTGCCGATGGCGTCAGTGACGATTACTATAAAAAGGATGAACTGATTGCAACGATCAAGACAGATGAAACCGGTATTGCAAAACTGGAAAATCTTCCACTTGGTAAATACTATGTGAAAGAAACAGGAACTGCTTACGGTCATGTACTGGATGGTGAGATCCGTCATGTAGATCTGACTTACGTGGATCAGAATACACCAGTTGTAGTCTATGACAAAGACTGGCAGAACAACCGCCAGAGAGTAGAAGTCACTGTACTTAAGAAAGAAAAAGATTCTGACCGTACATTGGAAGGCGCTATCTTTGGATTATTTGCCAAAGAAGACATTAAGTCTGAGACAACAGGTAAAGTCCTGATCGAAGCCGATGAGATCATTGAGCTGAAATCTACAGATGAAGAAGGAAAGATCACATTTGTTGCAGATCTTCCAATAGGAGCAACTTACTATGTAAAAGAGCTCTATGCACCGGACGGATTCGTAACCAACGATGAAGTAAAGGAATTTACCTTTGAGTATGCAGGTGAGGATCAGCCGACAGTCACTTATGATTTTACCTTTGATAATCAGCCAACCGTCGTTGAATTTACCAAATCCAGTCTGACAACCGGAAAAGAACTTCCAGGATGTAAGCTGAAAGTGGTAGATGCTGATGGAAATATCGTGGATGAATGGACTTCCGGTAAAGAAGCACATGTGATCCGTGAGCTGACTGTCGGAAAAGAATACACACTGGTTGAAACAAAACCTGCTGATGGTTACGTGACAGCTGAAAGCGTGAAGTTCACGATCAAAGATACTGCCGATGTGCAGAAAGTTGAGATGAAGGATGATGTAACGAAGGTGAAAATCTCCAAACAGGATATCGCCGGAAAAGAACTTCCGGGAGCGAAACTCACAATCCTTGATCAGGATGGAAAAGTTGTGGAAAGCTGGACCAGTACAGAGAAAGCACATTACATCGAAATGCTTCCGATCGGAAAATACACTCTCCGTGAAGAAACAGCACCGGATGGCTATCTGGTTGCAAAAGATGTGGGATTCGAAGTAAAGGATACCGGTGAAGTACAGCATGTAACCATGGTAGATGAGGAAAAACCGGCAGAAAAGACACCGGAAGGTGGAAAACCTGTCAGTGATTCACCAAAGACTGGGGATAACACCAATCTGTGGCTGTGGTTTATGCTTCTCGGCATTGGTGCGACTGGTACAGGAGCCCTTGCATTTATGAGAAAAAAGAAACACTAATTAAATAAGAATGAGCGTTCATGGAAACCGAAAGGAATCTGTGGACGCTTTTTTAGATGGGAGAAACCATGAGAAATATCATTATTTTTGTTGCTCTTCTGGGAGCAGCGGCAATATTTACAGTTTTGTATTGTCTCATTGCTGCCGGAAGTCAGGCAGAGAAAAAACTGACAGAAATCATGAGAAAAGAGGAAGAACAGAATGAAGACTAATAAAGATCTGATCATAGAACCAAATGCAGCTATTGAGGGAAGAAAGTACAGCGAAGAAAAGCCATGGTCCTGCAAGTACTGTTACTGGTGGGGAGGAAAAAAGAAAGGCTGTAGCTTGAAACAGTGCCACTATCTGCTTCCGGAAAAGAAAAAAGCAGTAAAAACAACACCATGTGGTGGCTGTCCGTATGGAAAACATGTTCCATGCATCGGATATTGTATTGCCCGTCTTTATTCTGAGATGAAAGGAAAGAAAGGACGTGGGTAATTGCAGGAAGAAGTAAATCAGAAAGTGATCAGCCTGAGCATCCAGGGAGTCAAGATCACTGCCAGTGTGCTAAAAGCAGCCCTTCGGAAGTTCCTGGAAATGGACAACCGTAGGAAACAGAAAGCAACGCAGGTGAAAATGGCTGAAAAGACCGGACGGGCTCAGGAGAAAGGAAGGGAAAAAGCCCGAAAAAAGATTGAAAAGAAAAAGCCGCATGGAAAGCAGACCATCAAGCAGCTGAATGCACAGGGAGTACAGCTTTCCAACTTAAAGATCACAGATGAAAATATCAAATCTTTTGATCGTGTGGCAAGAAAATACGGCATTGATTACAGCCTGAAAAAAGAGGTTGGTGCGGATCCACCGAAATTTCTGGTCTTCTTTAAGGCCAAAGATGTGGATGTGATGACAGCGGCTTTCCGGGAATATGCCGGAGTAGAACTGAAAAAGAAACAGTCGAAGAAACCATCCGTCAGAAAGAAACTGCAGAAATCTGTAGAAAGAAAAGCAAAGCACCGCCAGCGTGTGAAGCAGAGACAAAAATCCAGAGGTCAGGAACGATGATCCGGGAAAAATTACAGAAGATCCAGGTCAAACGGCTGGTGATCTTAAATCTCCCATATTTCTTTATTTTCTATGTAGCAGATAAAGGATCCTGGCTGTACCGGCATTGCCTGGGAGAAAGCATGGTCCAGAGACTTGGCGTGATGTTAGTCAATTTCCGACTGGCATTTTTAAGCTGGCTGCCAAGTGTCGCTTTGCAGGACCTTGCAGTAGGTGTTCTGGTTGCAGGTGCATTAAAACTGGTGGTCTACTATCGTTCAAAAAATGCAAAGAAGTTCCGACAAGGTGTGGAGTATGGATCGGCCAGATGGGGAAATAGAAAAGATATCGAACCCTTCATGGATCCGGTCTTTGAAAACAATGTCATCCTCACAGAAACGGAACGTCTGACCATGAACAGCCGACCAAAAGCTCCGAAGTATGCCAGAAATAAGAATGTGATCGTTATCGGTGGTTCCGGATCTGGTAAGACAAGATTCTATGTGAAGCCCAACCTTATGCAGATGACGGATCACGTATCCTATGTGGTCACTGATCCGAAGGGTACGATCATCGTCGAATGCGGGAAGATGTTGGTAAATGGAGGATACCGGATCAAGGTATTAAATACGATCAACTTTAAAAAGTCCATGCATTACAATCCGTTCCATTATATCCGGAGTGAAAAAGACATCTTGAAGCTGGTCAATACCATTATCGCAAATACCAAGGGTGAAGGCGAAAAATCAACGGAAGATTTCTGGGTCAAGGCCGAACGTCTTTTGTATTCTGCACTGATCGGATACATCTGGTATGAGGCACCAGAGGAAGAACAGAACTTTTCTACTCTGTTGGAATTTATCAATGCCAGTGAGACCAGGGAGGATGATGAAGAATTTAAAAATGCAGTGGATGAATTGTTTGAAGAACTGGAAGCAGAAAATCCGGAACACTTTGCAGTAAGGCAATATCGCAAGTACAAGCTTGCGGCCGGCAAAACTGCAAAATCGATTTTGATTTCCTGTGGTGCCAGACTTGCACCATTTGATATTCAGGAGCTTCGAGAAATCATGTCGTATGACGAAATGGAACTGGATATGATCGGTGATCAGAGAACAGCCATGTTTGTCATCATCAGCGACACAGATGACACATTTAACTTTGTGGTAGCGATCATGTACACCCAGCTTTTTAACCTGCTTTGTGATAAGGCGGATGATGAGCATGGCGGCAGGCTTCCTTATCATGTACGGCTACTTCTTGATGAGTTCAGTAATATCGGACAGATTCCAAAATTCGACAAATTGATTGCTACGATCCGAAGCAGGGAAATCTCAGCTTCTATCATCTTGCAGTCACAATCTCAGCTGAAAACTATCTATAAGGATGCTGCTGAGACGATCACAGGCAACTGTGACACCGTTCTTTTCTTGGGCGGAAAGGAAAGTTCCACACTGAAAGAAATATCAGAAACCCTGGGAAAGGAAACCATTGATCTTTACAACACATCAGACACCAGAGGCAACAACCGGTCCTATGGGCTGAATTATCAAAAGACTGGAAAAGAACTGATGAGTAGAGATGAGCTGGCGGTTATGGACGGAGAAAAATGTATCTTACAGCTTCGAGGAGTCCGGCCGTTTTTAAGCAACAAATATGACATCACAAAGCATAAACGGTACAAAGAGCTTGCCGATTTTAATAAGAATAATGCGTTTGATGTCGAAAAATATATGGCACACCGACTGGTGATGTCAGAAGATACAGAATTTGAAATGTATGAAGTAACTGTAACACAAGAAGACGTATCAGCGATTGAAGCTGAGGAAAGTGAGGACTGATATGAAAGAAAGAATTCGAGCACCCTGCTACTACTGATAAGGGTATAAAAAGGTCTGAATAAAAGGGAAAGGAGTAGAGCCAAACGCTTACAGACCATAAGAAAAAGCGTTTGTTCATACATTTGATTATGGCTTTTTTTAGCAGTGCAATCAATATCCTTCAGACACTGGTCGTTGCAATCGGTGCCGGTCTTGGTGTCTGGGGCGTAATCAACCTGATGGAAGGTTATGGAAACGACAACCCGGGTGCAAAATCCCAGGGAATTAAACAGCTGATGAGCGGTGGTGGTGTTATCCTGATTGGAACACAGCTGATTCCGCTTCTGAGTGGATTATTTGGTTAAGAGAAAGGAGTAGAAATCCATGTTCAGTCAGATTTTTGATGCGATTGAGGAATGGATGAGGGAACTCTTAACCGGGATGATCACTTCCAACCTGGACACGATGTTTACTGATGTCAATCAAAAGACCGGTGAGATCGCTACCCAGGTTGGACAGACCCCGCAAGGGTGGAACGGCAGCATATTCAGTATGATCCGGAACCTATCGGATTCTGTGATCATGCCGATCGCAGGTATTATTATCACACTCGTACTCTGCTACGAATTGATTTCTATGCTGACCGAGCGTAACAACATGCATGATATTGATACCTGGATGTTTTTCAAGTACTTCGTAAAAATGTGGATCGCTGTATATCTGGTGAGTAACACATTTACGATCACAATGGCGGTATTCGATGTGGGCCAGCACGTAGTTAATTCTGCAGCCGGTGTTATCAGAGGAAGTACCGCCATTGATATTTCTTCGGCATTGACGGATCTTTCCGCAACACTGGAAAGTATGGAAATCGGAGAACTTGTTGTATTAGCGCTGGAAACCCTTATTGCCGGCTTCTGTATGAGAATCCTGTCTGTACTTATCACAGTGATCATGTATGGACGTATGATAGAGATTTACCTATATACCTCAGTTGCGCCGATTCCATTCGCAACTATGAGTAACAGAGAATGGGGGCAGATCGGCACGAATTATTTCAGAGGACTCTTTGCCCTGGCTTTCCAGGCATTTCTGATGATGGTATGCGTTGCAATCTATGCAGTGCTTGTTGCAGGTATCCAGTATTCAGATAATCTGAGTTCTTCATTATTTGGCGTTATGGCTTATACGGTGATCTTATGTTACAGCCTCTTTAAGACAGCATCATTAAGTAAGTCGATATTTAACGCGCACTAATTTATAGGAAGGAGTGAAAATCATGGCATATGTCAGCGTACCGAAAGACTTAACGAAGGTAAAAAATAAAGTAGCATTTAACCTGACCAAAAGACAGCTGATCTGTATTGGGATTGGTGCTGCAATGGGAATTCCAAGCTATTTCCTCTTGCGTAATGTGATGGGAAACAGTAATGCGGCAACGGTCATGGTGCTTTTGATGTTACCGGCATTTTTATTTGCCATGTACGAAAAAGACGGGATGCATCTGGAAGATGTTCTGATGCATATGATCCGGGTGAAGTTTCTTCGTCCACCCGTCAGAAAATATGAAACTGAAAACTATTATGAAACAGATCCGGAACAGATCAGACAGTCTCCGGATGCAGGAAAACCGAAAGGAGGAAAAACGGTTGCGAAAAAAGAAAAATAAGAAAACCGTCGCAGATACCGGATACAAAAAAGTAGACAGAAAAGAGAAAAAGAAAAAAGAAAAGCAGGAGGAAAAACGCAGGCAGAAAAAACTGTCCGTCCAGCAGTCGATCGCTTATAAGGAAATGGGAAGAGATGGAATCTGCAGGGTACAGGGAAAAACTTATTCTAAGTGTATCCGCTTTTATGACATCAACTACCAGCTGGCTCAGAATGAAGATAAAAATGCAATCTTTGAAAACTGGTGTGATTTCCTCAATTACTTTGATGCCAGTATCCATTTTCAGCTGAGCTTTATCAATCATAAAAGCAGCATGAAAGAATTTGAACAGGTCATCCGGATCCGTCCTCAGGATGATGCTTTTGACGATGTCCGTATGGAATACGCAAAGATGTTGAAACAGCAGCTGGCAAAAGGAAACAACGGTCTGGTGAAGTCAAAATATATCACATTTGCCATTGAAGCAGAAAATATCCGGGAGGCAAAACCAAAGCTGGAACGTATCGAGTCGGATATCCTGAATAACTTTAAGATCCTGGGAGTTCCGGCATATCCGCTGAATGGCGTGGAACGTCTGCAGATACTGTATGAGACATTCAATCCGGATGTGATGACAGATTTTCAGTTTGACTATGGATCCATGATCCGGACAGGACTCAATACAAAGGATTATGTGGCACCGACCAGTTTTGTATTCCGAGACAGAAATACGTTCCAGATGGGAAATACTATCGGGGCTGTCTCTTATCTGCAGATCCTGGCACCGGAGCTTACGGATAAGATGCTGGCAGAATTTCTGGATATCGATAAGAACCTGATCGTCAACCTGCATGTGCAGTCAGTAGATCAGATGAAGGCAATCAAGCTGGTAAAAAGCAAAGTGACGGATATCAACCGTATGAAAATCGAAGAACAGAAAAAAGCAGTCCGGGCCGGATACGATATGGATATCATTCCATCGGATCTGAACACGTATGGCGGAGAAGCTAAGCGTCTGTTAGAAGACCTGCAGTCACGAAATGAGCGTATGTTCCTTGTAACAGCGCTCTTTTTAAATACAGCAAAGACCAAACAGGCACTGGACAATGCCATCTTCCAGACTGCCGGAATTGCACAGAAATACAATTGTGTACTGAAACGTCTGGACTATCAGCAGGAAGAAGGACTGATGAGCAGTGTTCCGCTGGGAGTCAATCATATCCCCATCAAACGTGCACTGACCACGACCAGCACTGCTATCTTCGTACCGTTTACCACCCAGGAACTTTTTATGGCAGGAGAATCCCTGTATTACGGATTAAATGCACTCAGCAACAACATGATCATGGTGGACCGCAAGAAACTGAAAAATCCGAATGGCCTGATCCTTGGTACTCCTGGATCCGGTAAATCCTTTGCTGCCAAAAGAGAGATCACCAATGCTTTCTTTGTTACGAAGGATGACATTATCATCGGAGATCCGGAAGGTGAATATTATCCGCTGGTCCACGCACTGGGAGGACAGGTCGTTCATATCTCACCTACCAGTAAGGACTATATCAATCCAATGGATATCAATATGGATTATTCCGATGATGACAATCCACTTGGTGTGAAATCTGATTTTGTCCTGTCCTTATGTGAGCTGATCATGGGAAGCAGGGATGGAATTGAAGCAGAGGAAAAATCAGTGATCGACCGCTGTCTTCCACTGGTGTATCAGAAGTACTTTGCAGATCCAAAACCGGAAAACATGCCGGTCCTCGGTGACCTGTATGACTGCCTCAGAAAGCAGAAAGAACCACAGGCCCAGAGAATTGCAACAGCACTGGAAATCTATGTAAATGGATCACTGAAAGTATTCAACCATAGAACCAATGTAGAACTGAATAACCGTATTGTCTGCTTTGACATCAAGGAACTTGGAAAGCAGTTGAAGAAAATCGGAATGCTCATTGTCCAGGACCAGGTATGGAACAGAGTTACGATCAACCGTGGCATCAAATCTACCAGGTACTATATCGATGAGTTTCATCTTCTGCTCAAAGAAGAACAGACAGCCGCTTATTCCGTAGAAATCTGGAAGAGATTCAGAAAATGGGGAGGCGTACCGACTGGAATCACACAGAATATCAAAGATCTTCTTGCCAGCAGGGAAATTGAAAATATCTTTGAGAACAGTGATTTTATCCTGATGCTGAACCAGGCTGCAGGTGACAGACAGATCCTTGCAAAACAGCTGAATATTTCCCCATATCAGTTGTCTTATGTGACGAATTCCGGGGAAGGTGAAGGACTTCTTTTCTATGGAACAACGATCATTCCATTTAAGGATAAGTTCGATAAGACATTGAAATTATATGGTCTGATGACCACGAAGCCCGAGGAAACATTGAAACGAGATAAAGAAATGAGGGATGCAAATGAAGGAAATCGATAAGATCCGAATCAAGCAGTGGAATCAGGACAATCCTTACATTCAGATGAAAAATCTGGAAAATGTGCAGCCAGGATACCGTGTTCATACAGTCAATGATGATCATCATCTGTATGAACTTCCGCTGGAAACACAGAACATTATCCTTGACTGGGTATTCTGGAATTTTTATCCGGCACAGAAAATCTATCCGCATCTTACCAGTGATGATCTGAAAGAAGTTCTGTATAAACGTACCCAGATCCATCTGCACAACAATCAGTTCAAGGAGGCTATGCTGATCAATGGTTTCTGGCCGAGAGATCCGAGTGAATTGAACTGGGTATTTCATATCCAGGCGAGCTCTCCAGCAATCAGGACACAGGCAGATGGTTATCCTGGTATCCCGATTATAGGACGCCAGGAACTGAATGAGTACAGAAAGAAAAGTTGTGCCAGGAGGTGATGACCTATAGCTGGAAAAGAATTTAAAGGCAAAGATAAAAAGGTCGCAAAGATGACCAGAGATGGTCTGATAGAAGAAAATCTCCGTGATGGCAGCATAAAAGATATCAGTCACAGGAGTCGGGGGCGACCGGAAAATAAAGAAGAATTTGTTCCGGAACGGGAACGAAAAAAGACTGAGGGCGAAGATTCAAAATCGGGAAAAGGAAAACGACTGCAGATGGAGAAAATCCGGAAATCATCTGTCCGACAGGAAACTGTTGAGGATACAGTTGAAGTCACACCGGAAGAAAAAGTATCTGGATATCGAAAGAAACTGCATCGTCATGAAAAAATCCCGGATGATGATAACAGCCTGAACAGTCAAAAGAAATCCATTCGGAAGAAGCAGTTGCAAAAACAGATGACCAAAGAACAGGCAAAAGCCGGAAGATTATCCTTTGATGATGAAGGAAATCAGATGGTGAAAGGTGCTGGTATGAAACCGGGAGGGACAGCCGGGAAATACATTGCCACACAAACTGTTATATCTGGCATGAAAGCAGTCATTTCCGAAGAGGAAGAAATAGATGAAAATGCAGGTGTGGAAAGTGCCAGACTTGTAGAGCGTGAAACAGAAACTGCTTTGCGTGGTCTGCGTCATGCTCAGATCCGGAGTAAACGAACGGATGTGAAAACCCATCGCAGAGGTTATCGTGAGGCTACCGTAGAAAAGAAACTGAAATTTGGTTCTGCAGAAAGTATGGAAGGAGCAAAACATGCAGAATCGGTGAAGAAAGCCGAACAAAAGAGACATTTTTATAATCGCTTCTTCCAGAAAAAACGATATAAGGATGCTTACCGGGCAGCCAGAGCTGGAAAATCCGCTGGCAGTCTGGGTGGAGCAACAACCATTGCCGGTGTCGAGAACATGACGGTAAAAGCAAAGATTGCCTTGAAAGAGATCATAAAGCGTAATCGTGCCATGTTCGCAGGCATCGGTATTTTTGCGCTTCTTTTTCTTGTCATAGCGGTATCCCTGGGGAGCTGCAGTGCCTCTATAGAGGGAGCTGGATCTGTGATCGGTATTACAACGTATCCAAGTTCGGATGAGGATATCTATGCTGCTGAAAACAGATATGCCACTTTGGAAAGTGCCTTGAACCAGCAGATCAATGAGATGGAACGAAGACATCCGAATTATGACGAGTATCAGTACAACATTGCTGAGATCGGCCATAATCCATACCATCTTATCTCGTATCTTACCGCAAAATATGGGGACTGGACGTACGCAGATGTTGAAAACGAGCTGCAAGCTCTTTTTGAAGCACAATATCATCTGAATACAGAAGGTCGAACAGAAACGGTGACAGAAACCAGAAATGTTCGAGTCGGAGAATCATTGGGACAGGTAGTGACCAGTGGATACTGTAACTGTCGAATCTGTTGTGGCGTATGGTCCGGAGGTCCAACTGCCAGTGGTGCATATCCAACTGCAAACCATACCATTGCTGTAGATGCTTCCAATCCGTTTGTGCCGATTGGAACAAAGGTAGTAATGAATGGTGTGGAATACACAGTTGAGGATACCGGAGCCTTTGCACGATATGGTGTGCAGTTTGACGTTTACTATGATAACCATGCTGCCGCTTCTGCTCATGGACACCAGACCTGGGAAGCCTATATCGCAGATGACAATGGCAGTCAGGAAGTAACGGTTACCAGTACAAGCACTAAGAAGATTCTATATGTGACACTGACAAATGGAAGCTTTGATGCTGTGGCAAGAGCCAATCTGAATGCGGAGCAGCTGATCATCTACAATGCATTAAATACGACCTATGGAAACAGAAATTATCTGTGGGATGTAAACAATGTGACCAGTGGATCAGGCGGTAATGGAATGAGTTATGAGATTCCACCGGAAGCACTGCAGGATGAAGAATTTGCCCGGATGATCCGAGAAGCAGAAAAATATCTGGGAGTACCTTATGTATGGGGTGGCTACTCTCCATCTGGATTTGACTGCTCAGGTTTCGTATCCTATGTCATTAACCATTGTGGTAATGGCTGGAACTATGGACGGTTGACCGCAGAAGGATTAAGAGGCGTATGTACTTATGTATCACCGGGAGAAGCAAAACCAGGAGATCTGATTTTCTTCCAGGGAACGTATAACACATCCGGTGCAAGCCATGTGGGTATCTATGTCGGTAACAATATGATGATCCATTGCGGGGATCCGATCCATTACTCAAATATCAGCACATCCTACTGGCAGCAACATTTCATGTGCTTTGGAAGACTGCCATAAAGGGGTGAACGAAGGGAGGTGAAAGTTTGAATAAAAAGATTAAAAAATATCTGGATGAGATTGTCAAGACAGAGAAAAAGATCGCGGATCTGCAGCAATATCTTAGGGGTGTCCAGGCTGCATTAAAGCAGGAAGAGGATAATGAGATGATCAGGTGCATCCGTGGTATGAAGATGGATAATGATCAGTTATATGATCTTTTGGATGGCATCCAGAATGGAACAGTTAAATTTCAGGTAAGCAGGGAGTCTGACGATGAAGGTTCAGGCTCCTTTGTATTCACAGAAGAAAATAAGGAGGAATATCAGAATGGTGAAATGGAAGAAAATGAATAAGAAAATGGCAGGACTGCTGTTGGGAGTCATGATGCTTTTTACAGCATCAACCACAGCATTTGCCTATGTGGATGAATCGGCAGAGGCATCCAAAGTAGAGACAATTCAGACGGAACAGTCAACAGACAAAGAAGAGAAAAAGGACGAGGCGACAAACACAAACGAGGTGCTGCCGGAAGATGGAACAGACAAGGGAACTGCATTTACGACACCTGGCAATGGTGAAGTCAAGGATGACATTACCGATGATTCCACAAAGGAATTTCTTACGGTTACAACGAAGAATAACAACACTTTCTATATCGTGATCGACCGTAGTGCCACATCACAGAATGTCTATATGTTATCCCAGATTGATGAGAATGATCTGTCCGAATTTCTGGATAAAGACAGCACTGCTACTGTCGTAACACCACAGCCAGATAAATCAAAGGTAGTGCTGGATGAAACAAATAATGAGGATATAGACAAGGAAGCTACCATTGATCCGGAGAAAACAGCATCTGCAAAAACCAATATGGGTGCAATGGCAACAATCCTGATTTTGGCTCTCGGCGGTGTGGCAGCTTACTACTACTTCAAGATCTATAAACCTAAAAAAGAGGAAGATGAGGATGATCAGCCGGAAGGTTTGGAAACAGGTGGACTGGAAGAAGTTCCGGATGAGGAAGAGTCTGAAGACGAAGATTTTGAAGAAAATGAAAAATAAATAAACTTTTTTAGCGGAGGGGGCTGTAAAACATGCTCTCTCCGTTTCGTTATATGAAGGAGGTAATACATCATGTATTTAGTAATTGCAGAAAAACCAAGTGTATCAAGAGCAATCGCAGAAGTGATTGGAGCACAGGAACGAGAAGACGGATATTTAAGAGGAACCGACTGTATGGTCAGCTGGTGTTTCGGACATCTGGTCGAGTATGTTTCACCGGATGCTTACGATGAGAAATTTAACCAGTGGAGATATGAAGATCTCCCGATCATCCCGAAAGACTGGAAAGTTACAGTCTCAGAAGATAAGAAAGATCAGTTCTATATCTTAAAAAGACTGCTCAACAGTCCGGAAATTGAATACGTCGTAAATGCCTGTGATGCCGGACGTGAAGGAGAATTAATCTTCAAACATGTCTATGACTTATCCGGAAGTAAAAAGCCGGTGAAACGATTATGGATCAGTTCTCTGGAAGATTCAGCAATCTTTGATGGAATGCAGCATCTGAGATCCGCAGAGGAATACCGACATCTGGCCGAAGCTGCTGTATGCCGTTCTCAGGCTGACTGGCTGGTAGGAATGAATGCAACCAGAGCTTACACCACAAAGTACTTCAAAAAGCTGACCGTTGGAAGGGTTCAGACACCGACACTTGCCATGTTGGTGGAACGTGCCGGACAGATCAGCAATTTCCAAAAAGAAAAGTATTTCAATGTGGAACTGGATTGTGACGGAATTCCGGCAGTAAAGTCAAAGATCTTTGATCCGGATGAGGCGGAACAGTTAAGAAGCAGATGCCAGGGAAGTGAAGCTATTGTCACTGCTGTAAAAGAAGCCGAAAAGAAAGTAAAAGCCCCAAAGCTTTATGATCTGACCACACTGCAGAGAGAAGCAAACCGTATCTATGGAATGACAGCCAAACAGACATTAGATACCGCCCAGAGCCTGTACGAAAAGAAGCTGATCACTTATCCAAGAACGGACAGTCAGTATCTGACCGAAGATATGGAGCAGACCGCAAGAAATGTGGTACGTCAGATTTATGAGAAATATCAGCTGACAGGTCCTTTCGATCAGCCGGAACAGCCAGATGTGAAGAAAGTCATGAATAACAGCAAAGTGACAGATCACCATGCAATCATCCCAACGATGGAACTTACATCCTGCCATATGGATGAACTGAAATCCTGGGAAGAAAAGATTCTGTTTCTGATCGCAGTCCATACGGTCATGGCAATGAGTAAAGATCACATTTACCAGGAAACAGAGATTGAAGTGGAATGCCAGGGAGAAGTCTTCAAGACAAAAGGAAAAACTGTCCTGCAGGATGGATGGAAAATCTTTGAAAACTGCTTCAAAAATAAGGACCGCATGGCAATAGCAGATCCAGATCAAGAAATGAAAGAGAGGATTCCGAAAGTAACCAAAGGACAGACTTTCTATGCTGTAGCTGCAGAAAAGACAGAACATTTCACATCACCGCCAAAACCATACAGTGAAGATACGCTCCTTGCGGCAATGGAAACTGCTGGAAATAAGGAATTCGATGAAGATACAGAAAAGAAAGGATTAGGAACTCCGGCAACAAGAGCCGGTATCATCGAAAAACTGATCTATTCCCAGTATGCCACCCGAAAAGGAAAACAGATCATTCCAACAGATGATGGAAAAGTCCTTGTTGAGATTCTTCCAGACTTCCTGAAATCTGCAAGTATGACTGCAGAATGGGAAAATCAGCTGCTCTTGATGGAGCATGGAGAAATTGCACCGGAACAGTTTATGACTGGGATCAAAAATATGCTCACCATGATGCTGAATGGATGCGATGCGATTTCCGAAGAAGAAACAAGAAGATTTCAGACCAGAGAAAGCATTGGAACCTGTCCGGTATGCGGCAGCCTGGTATACGAAAGCAAGACCAACTTCTATTGCAGCAACCACGATTGCCACTTTGCTCTCTGGAAAGATAACCGCTATCTGCAGAGCATGGAAAAAACCATGGATAAAAAGATGGCTGCAGAACTTCTGAAAAACGGAAGTGTGCATGTAAAAGACCTGTATTCCAGAAAGAAAAATATGTACTTTGAGGCAGATCTTCATATGGATGCAGATGAAACCGGAAGGGTGAATTTCTCTTTATCCTTTCCACAAAAGAAACCAAAAAACAAAAGCAAAAAGAAATAAGAAAACAGATTAGAGGAGAAAACGAAGAATGAATTTTAATGAATTTGTAAATGAAGTAAAGGACAATATCAAACTCTTTTTACCAAGGGATTATGAGAATGCAGAGGTATCAACGATGGAGTGTCAGAAACTGAACCGTGCCTATACGGGACTGATGGTGAGAAAAGAAGGTGAGATGCTTACCCCGACGATCAATCTTAACCGGCTGTATGAAGCATATAAAGCACAGCCTGGCGTAACAATGGAAACTGTATGCAGAAAGATTGCAGATATAGTTATTGAGGCACCGATACAGGTTGATCTGAAAGCTATTTTAAACTATGAAGATGTGAAGGACAAGCTGTTTATCCGTGTGTCATCAGCCGAAGCAAATAAGGAAGTCCTCGAAATTGTGCCACACCAGTTAAAGGAAGATCTTGCAATTACCTATCATGTGGCAGTAGGCAAGAATCAGGATGGATTAAGTTCCATGCTGATTACAAATGAAATGATGAAGGAATATGGAGTGACACAGGAGCAGATTCATGAAGACGCTATGAAAAGTTCACCGCGTGTCATGGTCCCAGAGGTATCAAGTATAGGTGTACTGATAGATGAAATATATCAGAAAAATATTCTCATGCTGACACCAGATGAACGTGAAATGCTGCAGGAAACATTGCAGGAATCAAGCGAGATGCCGACATTCTTTGTTGTTACGAATACAGAAAGAATTGATGGAGCCGGTGTGATCTTTTATCCGGAATTCATGGATAACATGGGGGAACTTCTGGGAAATGATTTCTTCATTTTGCCATCATCCATCCATCAAATGCTGATCTTGCCGGATGACGGTCAAGTGGATGCGGAAATGTTAAGAGATATGGTAAAAGAAGTTAATGCCACTCAGGTAGCACCAGCAGAACGCCTTACCAATGATGTATATCACTTTGACACAAAGGATCACGTCTTTGAAAAGGCAGACAGGTTCACAGAACGTCAGAAAGAAAAAGAAGCGCAGGTTGCAAAAACAGAGAAAGTTGGAAAAGAACAGCCGGATCAGAAACCGAAAACAAAGAAGCACGATATGGAACTCTAATAAAAAATAATCATCTCATCAACTAATAAAAAGCCCTGCGGCATAAGCACAATGTCGTAGGGCGTTTTTGGAAAGGAGTATTATGACAGAACAAAAAAAAACTACTACTATTCCACTGCCGGTCCAGGGAAAAGATATGGACAGCATTATGCAGTCACTGGAATCCGGTGTGGAAGAACTTTTTACAAGTAACCGCTATCAGGAATTTCTTAAAACCATGGCAAAGTTTCACAATTATTCCTTTAATAATACAATGCTGATCGCCATGCAACGACCGGATGCCACACTTGTTACCAGTTACAAAAACTGGCAGTCCATGGGTAGACAGGTCATGAAAGGGGAAAAAGGAATTACAATCATTGCACCGGCACCATATAAGAAAATGAAGGAAAAAGAGGTTCTGGATGAAAATCAGCGACCAATCATGGGAACTGATGGAAAACCTAAGACTGAAAAAGTGGAAGTTACAGTTCCACATTTTAAAGCAGTTACCGTCTTTGATATTGCTCAGACATCCGGGGAACCAATCCAGACACTGGCACCGGAATTACTGACTGCAGCTGTACAGGATTTTGATTCTTTCATGCAGGCTATTCAGAAAATATCCCCAGTGCCGATTCGATTCGATGAGATCGATGGCAATGCCAATGGATATTATCACAATGCAGACAAGGAAATCGTGATCAAAAAAGGGCTCAGTGAAAGTCAGACTTTAAAGACTGCTATTCATGAAACAGCTCATGCAAAACTACATGACAGGGAGATCATGGAAAGCCTTGGTGTAGAAAAAGACCGTCTGACGAAAGAGGTTGAGGCTGAATCCGTTGCTTACTGTGTGTGTTCTTCCTTTGGTTTGGATACATCGGATTATAGTTTTCCTTACATTGCAGGCTGGAGCAGCAGCCGGGAAATGAAAGAAATGAAAGCATCTATGGATGTAATCCGCAAGACAGCCGGTGAAATGATCGATCAGCTTACAGAAGAGCTTGAAATCATTCTTGAAGAAAAACAGAAAACAGAATTACATGAAAAATACGGGATTCTGGTAGATGCACTGGAAGCAGCTGGATACCGCTATGATTATCGGGAAAGCGAACCGGGACATATTGTACTGGCACCGGATGGGACACATGAAATTGCCGGATACTTGCAGTTTGAATCATGGGGAGATATCAAAGACTGGTTGGAAGATACGATTGCAGAAGGAACAGATATTTCGGAGAGAGTTGATCGGGCTTTGTACCCATTTAAGTTTGATTATACCTTAGAGGAAGAAATGTTCAGAGGTAATGGTGATCGCTATGCGATTTACCATGTGGATGAAGACACACCGGGAAAACAACATTTATTTATGAATATGGCAATGGTCAAAGAAGATGGCATTACAATCGATGCAGCAAATTATAAATGTGTCTATTCTGGCAGATTACATGAAAATGAAAAGCTGGATGATTTGTATGCCGTATTCAACGATAATCCACCGGCAGATTATAAAGCACATTCTATGTCGGTCAGTGATGTTATCATTACAAACCGTGGTGGGGATATGCAGGCATATTACGTGGATCGATTTGGATTTGCAGAACTTCCAGACTTTGCAGCACAAAGAGAAAAAATACTCGATATTGTCCCGGAAATAGAAAATGTGGATTATGAAAATGATCTTACATGTATCAGCTTTTATGCGGCTGAATGTGCTGAATTTCCTGTAATGGGTGAAGTACATTATGACCTGACATTACCAGAAGCCTTGGAAGCTTATGAGAAAATCCCATCAGAACGTATGCATGGACTGAAATGTGTTGGCTTTGATCTGAAAGACGGAAGTGATTATGAAGGAATGCAGAGTCTGATGATCGAAGGAAAAATACAGAAAGAATTTTTGAATTCGATTCCTGGATTTAGAGAAAATTCTTATGTGCAAAATGCAATCAGTCGTGTGGAAAAGTACTTGGAAGAAAGACATCCAAATATGGAAAATCCTCTGGAATCCAATAAGAAAGTGGATAACGAAAAAAATATAAGCGAAGAAAAAAACGAGAAGGAGCTGAATATACAGATGAAACCAATACCGAAAAAGAAAAGGGGGGAAATGAGCCTATGAGAAATGTAAACCTGGAAGAAAATGAACTGACTATTACTGCTATCTTCCAGCAGCACACAAAGGAAGAAACAATCCAAACACTGAAAGAAGCTTTGGAAGTTTTGGAACAGGAAGAAAGTGATCCTGAGAATGATGAAATGATTGAGATCATCAATTCTACAGTTGGAAAATTACAGCAGATCGAAGACAAATACTACTATTCTCTGGATCTGAATTATTATCTGAATAACTTGGAGGACGATGCCTATGAAGCTTAATCAATTTGCAGTCTACCGAGTAGATCAGCAGACAGCAGGAAAAGCACTGTGGCATCTGCCATATCAAGAGGCAAGACAGCAGAATGTGTCGATTACTGTCGAAAATTACCGATTAATCTCGATTCATGAAATGCAGGAAAATGAAAAAGTCGCTGACATCTGGAAACGGACGAAAAATCAATGCGAAGTCAGTGACGTGCTCGTATTGAACAAGAATGGAGAAATCAGCTGCTACTATGTAGATGAGAACTATCCACAGTATCTGGCCGGATTTATTCGTATCAACACATCCGGTGCACTGATCACTATGGAAACTGAGAATTATCAGATTAATGGGAAAAAGGGGAACTGGATTGCAACAGACACCATCATTATTGATGGAAAACAGTTTTATTTGATGGAACATCAGGTATACCGAGATCAGGCCCAGGGTATTATCCTGGATGCCTATGGAAAAATGGTTGTCGAAGAATGTAAGAAATTCGACGAAAAAACAAAACAAAAGATCCATAATTACATTCAACAGCAGGCACCGCTAAATTCAGTCGAACAGTTAAAACAAGATGGTAAAATCCGTCTGGAACATTACCAGAAGTTCTACCAGAATGGCACTTATGAACGGAGCAGAGAATCCGGTACCGAAGCAAATTATGATATGGTGGATGGTCTGGTAAATAATCAGAAGAAGAATCCAGAAAAGATCTCTGATGCCCACAGCAACAAACAGACTTCCAGAAATCAACAGGATAATAAACCTAAGAAACGAAGATCTGTGATCAAACGACTCCATCAAAAACAGATTGCTATTGCTCGCCGGTCCGGAAAGCCGATACCAAAATATCTGGATCAGGAAATGGAAAGAAAGCGGGGGTAGAATATGCGAAGGTTAAAGTGTGAAAAAGAAACGATTATTCTGACCAATGAAGATGACGGATTCTATGATGTGTATACCTTCAATCAGAGCTTGCAGAAACGGTTACGGACTTTTGCTGAGAAGTATCCAGATGATTGCTGGTTGAAAGGATTTTCTGAGGATGGAAGTGAAACGTATATGATCAGAAAAGGACGGTTGTCATTGAATTTAAGACCACCCTATTCTAAGGACAGAATTCATAAAGCAACAGAACGAATTATTGAAGAACAGAAAGAACAATCGAAGGATTCATAGAATGCGATTTAAGAGAAAAAAGCCTCATGACCATGAGGAAAAATGAAAGCAAAATACGTTAGCTAATAAAGTGTATAGGCTCAAAAGGGAAAGTGCCCTTTTGGGCCTTATTTTGTGCTTTGCTATAAGTAATACCACGATTAAAGGGCAAAAACTAGCGTTTAAGCAGGGTG
>ERZ841116.463-NODE-463-length-30780-cov-8.297282_pt1 | contig 30780 bp, 42 predicted proteins | sample MGYA00519875_ERZ841116 | MGnify/ENA primary metagenome ERZ841116 (study PRJEB31850, sample SAMEA3708889) | human gut metagenome | biome: human gut; feature: human-associated habitat; material: faeces | place: China | collected 2014 ... | reverse complement strand
TAATAATACTTGCCACACCACTTAGGGCTGTACTGATAGCCGTACCGATACCCATAGCGGCGGTAGCAATTGCCATTCCTGCTGCTGACACAACCGATGCAATGCCACTGAATGCAGCACTAATCACACCACCAATAGCCGTAATGATAGGTACGATTTGAGTTATCGCTGTAACAATCGCTGAAATGATTTGGCTTATGATAGGTGCTAACGTTTGAACAACCGTAACGATGGCAGAGATCACTTGACTAATGACTGGTGCCATTGTCTGAACGACTGTCACAATGCCTTGAATCAATGTCATAATGACTGGTGCCGTTGCTTGAATGGCTTGGACAATCACTTGTAAGACCATTGCAATCTGCGGTCCAAATTGGCCAATTACTTGAGCTACTTGCACGATGCAATCTGAAACAACTGGTGCGATTGCCACAATAGCATTTGCAATAATCTGAGTTACTGCCGTGATAGTATTTCCGATAATTTGAACAATCGGAGTAAATGCGGTAACAATTCCACTGATTGCAGTACCTAGAGCAGAAGCTAGCCCACTAAAAGCGTCAATGATAGCCGGTAGCGTTCCTAAAATGGAAGTCCAAGCATTACCAAACGCCGTAATGGCTGGGGCTGCATTGCCTAGAGCAGTGCCGATAGCTTCAACGAGTGGCGAAAGTTTGGCGAGCCCCGGTGCAGCTTCACCGACTGCTGTAATTACGGTAGCGAATGCAGTCCCGAACGCTTCAACGATAGTTCCTGCTGCCTTACCGATTGATTCAACAACCGTTCCGAACGCTGAACCTATGGCGTTTAGAATTTGTGAAACACCTTGAGACTGAGTGGCTAACAATGTGAATGATGCAACGATAATACCAATACCGGCACCGATTCCGACTGCTGCAATGGCTACTGAAGCACCGAATGATAGCAAGGTTGCTGGGTTTAACCCTCTCAAACCTTGCAAGGCAATATTGATAGCTGTACCAATTCCCTTAAATGCTGTAGAGATCCCTGTTCCGATACCTTTGGCAGCTTGTGATATTGCTGAACCAGCCGATTTAATGACATCTCCAATACTGCTGAATACCTGAGCGATGGCGCTCTTTCCACTTTTAGCAGCATTGGCGGCTTTCGCCGTCCCCTCTGCTGCATCCGCCCCAAACTTCTTGAATGGATTAAGACTCTTGATAAAGTCCAAGCCTTTCAATGCAGCACTAACGGCAGAAATGCCAGCCTTGGCAGTCATGAAACCTGCTACCATTGCTAGAATACCGCTAGTGATACCATTTAAAATGCCGGGCGGTATTGCGCTGATAAATCTAGAAATCGCTGAAATTGCTTGAGATATCCAGTTTACAAGCGTTCCAAGAGCCGAGCCGATGCCTGCAATGATTGACTGCATTTGTGAGCTACCGAGCACCTCGCCAAACGATGAACCGATAGTTTTTAGGGCGTTCCAAGTATCTTCGACCGCTGCTTTAAACGATTGGAATGCTCCAGTATCAGCAAATGAAGTGATGAAACTTCTAACCGATGTCGTGGCAATGTTTAAGGCTTGTGAAATGCCGTTAGCAATGTCACCAAACGCCGAGCCAATGCCCTGCATGAGCTTGTTCCCGTCAATTTTACTGAATAGCTGTTGGATAGAGCTTGAAATGTAAGTGAACGTTGCACCCAGATTTTGCAAAGCTCCAGTATTCGTGAAGCCTTTCCATAAGGAAGACAAGCCGCTGCCAATCTTGTCAGCAATGCCATTGATATCAATTCCTTCGAGAGCGTCGGTGAGACCAACAACAGCCTTGATACCGATTTGATTGAGCTTCTCAAATTGTGGCATCAACTTGTTAGCAAGAGATTCTTTCATACCGTCGATAGCTTGGTCAACGGTCTTGAACTCTGTCGCCATCTTACTGAAAGTGTCGTTAGTACCGACTTTAGCAATGGCGTCAAAGAAGTCCTCTGTCTTAATCTTGCCGTCTTGTACGGCTTGGACCATTTCAGCGGTACTCATGCCCATTTCTTTCGCAATGGCGGCAATACCGGCAGGCGTTTGCTCTAGCATAAGCTTGAAGTCTTGCCATTGAACCTTAGGCTTAGCCGCCATTTGGGTCGCTTGTTGGCTCAAAGTCTTCATGGCTTGTTGCGGATTCTCTGCCGCTGCTGCAAGACCACCAAACCCCTTAACAAGCTCGGTTGTATTCTTCGTTCCTACAGCTGCTAACTGTGAGTAAGTAGAAGCCATGTCAGACGCTGAATAAATGGTCTTGGTCGCAAAGTCTTGCAACTCGCCCTTAACCTGCTGAATCTGTTCGGTAGGCATGTTGATTTGTTGCATGTTGCCTTCAAAGGTCTTCCATGCTTTCGTTGAGCTATTAAGCTCACCAACCATGGATTTCATGCCATTACCAAGGGCACTAATACCGCCCATGATAGCACCACCGATTAAGTTAGCACCGAGGACAGACTTAAACACTGAACCAACCTTACCAGCTGAACCTTTCAAGCCCTCTAAAGAGCTCTTAATACGTTTAGCCCCACTTTCAGCGTCTTTGCCATCAAATAACGCCTTGATGGTGACTGTACCATCTGCCATAGATTATCCCTCCTTTCTAAAATTCTTCTTCTTCGTATTCTTCATCAACGATTGTGTCGTTAGGGAGAGCATAATCTTTTTGAAGCTTACGCATTTCCTCTTTGTATTCCGCCGAGTCGCCCTTTTGTGGCTTCCATTTACGAATTTTGACAACTTCCATGAACTTGGTACCTTCTGGAAGTCCAGAAAGTAGAGCATTAAACTTCTTCCAGTGAAGCTTGCCTTGAACGTCGAACAAGTCAATGCCGTAAGCTTGCAAGAATGAAGCGTAGATATAATCACCATCTAAACGGATGTCATAAGGTGCTTTCTCTTTAGGTTCATCGCTTGCCGTTGTCTTCATGGGATTTCCAGCAAGGTCATACTCGACATGGTTGTCCTCGACCTCTGACAAGCTGATATGTTCCTCGAAAACCTCGTTGAATATCTCAGCCATTTCTTCGACTGTGAAATCTTCCAAGGTCTCACCGGTCAGAATCCTAATGCCAAAATGCGGTTTTACAAACTCTGGAACATCTTCGTCCCTCCACATTTCAAAGAGCTTTAGGACGTTGTTAAACGAAAGGTCTAGGGCGTACTCTTTATCATCAATAACTAACTTGTCGTTTAGTTTTCGTGATAGGTCGAGCATAGTTACTCAGCCAAATACTTATCGAGGGCTGCTTTTGAATTTTGGGCTTCAAATTCCTCTGAAATGCCCTTGATGGCTTCAATGAGATAGAACATAGCGTTAATCGTTGACTGACCAGCAAATGCATAAACTTGTTTAAACGCTTCTTCATCGTCGAAGACTTGATTAAAGCCATCTTCTACCAATGCTTTCAACGCCCCCAATGCTTCTTCATCGCTTGTATCTTGGAACGCTTGCCCTTTAGCTTGCAAATCTTCCCCAACAGTTTTCATGCGCTGAATGTTGCTATCAGACACTGGGAAATTAAGTTGGAACTCACCGAAATCGACAGGGATGACATTGCTACGTTTTTTAATTACTACCATGTTTATTTACTCCTTTAATACGAAAAAAAGAGGGTAAGGGCTAAACCCCACCCTCTAGTTGTCTTATCTTGTTTTATTTAATTAGTGATTACCCACCGATGCCTGGTGAGCCTGTTTCTGATGATGCACCAGAAGCGGCTACTGGTGTTCCAGTAGGTCCAGAAGCTGCACGTCCAGTAGTTGCTGGCGTGATTTCATGTTTTTCTGGCGTGCGTGACCAGTTAACCTGGAACTTGATGGTTTCAAGCTCAGACGCTTCACCATCTCCGACTTCAATCTCAGAAAGTCGTGCAAGACCTTCTTTGTAAGATTTGCCGTCTGGAGTTACTTCCTTGTACCAAACGATGAGGTCATCTGCTACAGCGTCTTCTTTGTCAACGACAAAGTTTTGAGCTTTATCAGCATAATCACGGTGGCCCTCAAATGAACGACCACGAGATTTTGAAGTGATAACCTTCTCTTTAGTACCGTCCCCGTCAAAGTACGCTACGTCATCGTCTTCTGCGTCGTTCTCCGGTGCAGATTCTTTGATACCTTTAGCAATCCACATATACTTTTCTTCAGTTGGTGGAGTGTCTGGATGTTCTGAATCGAACGGTGCGATATAGTGTTTGCGAATCGCATTTTTAAATTTAGCCATTTAGTTAAGGCTCCTTTCTACTTCTAGTCTTGCCTGTAGGTCAAGCAAGTAAATGTAATAGTCTTGGTCATTGACGTCATTAAGACTCGGTGTCTCAACTTTCAATGACAAGAACGTGTAAGAATTATTTAGGCTTGGTAATTCAAGACCGATTTTGGAAAGCTCAGTGTTGATTTTCCAAAGTGTCGCATTTACTTTCTGTTGGTCTTTAGATTTAATGGCGATTTCATAAGGCAGCGACAAAATCTGTGTGCCAGCCATATCTTCGTCTTCAACCTTGCCACCAGGCAATGCGTATATTACCAAGTCTTCACCTTCGTTTAGGTAATCTAGTCGAGGTGTTAGTGGCAAGCCTAGACCTGCTAGAAAGTCCTGCAACACCTCTGAAAAGTCGTTGTTATTCACTATTTAACTCCCATTGCTCTAAGGGCTACTTGCCCCCATTGTTTGCTGTGTTTAGCGGCAGCCTTCTTATCCCACCGTCCACCAGTCCCCGGTTTAGGTTTCTTTGCTAACAATCTATCCTTGTTAGCAAAGAAGAACTTACGCTGTTTCTCCGAGAAGAAAAGCTTCAGTCTACGATTGTAGAATCTAATTCTTGCGTAAGGTGTTGACCATACCAACGTATCAACGTTAGAGTGTCCGCTGCCTCTCAAGTGACCAGATTGAACTGGTGTGTACTTGTTCATATCCAAAAGCATTTGATCACTCATGGCAATCTGACCACGTCTGACTGCTTCAGGACTACATTTCTTTTCAAGCCCTTGTAAGTCTACCTTGATAGTTACATCAGCACCCATCAAATCACCTCGATTTCGTAACACAAGATAGTATGCTTAAACGGATGATACTGAGGGATAATTTTACGGATGATGAAGTCTCGGTGAGTATCATTTACTCGACCATTCAGCCAGCTATCATCCAACTCAATAGGTGTGTACTTCGGATAGACCATAAGAAACGAAAAGTTGTTCTCATTACGAGACTGACCGCTGCCAGTATGGGAAGTAGAACGATCGAACCTCACATTTTTCAACGTGATAGGGTCTGAGTACGTCTCTTTCCCCCATTTATCTGTTTCAGCAGGCTTCTGGATAGTGACAGTATCAACCAACATGCGTTTATCTATCATATCCCACCGCCTTACAGCCAAAACCAGCCAATGTCAGCCAGTTTAGAGCGTCAAGAGATAGATTATACTGCTTGCCACTCTGAGAGTTACTGGAGGTGTTCTGATAACTTACATGAGTACGTCCTATAGTCATGCTAGCCAGTAAAGACTTATCTTCAGCCGTCATAACACCACTGGAATCAAGGTAAGCAATTTGATAAGCTACCGCTCTCTTAACTGCTTTCCGTCGTGGTTCGAAGTCTGTTTCAAAATCGGTGAAGTCGTAGAAGTTCTTGATATACAAGTCAATAATCATGCTTGCTCTAGCTCGTAGTTTTTCAAAATCTTCCACATCTTCAAAACCAAGTTTTAGAAATTCTGTTTCGGTTAAATAGGTCATTTAACCACCTCCCTTCATCATTTTAGGAGGTCTAAGAGTTCCGCCTTGGTAAGTGATGAAATACCAGTCAAGCCACGCTGTTGAGCGATTACTCGCAAATCAGCAACAGTCTTGTCTTCTAGTGTTTCAGCCACTTGTTCTACTGTTTCAGTAGTGGGAGTGGGTTCAGTGTCGTTCAAATGACGACGCATTAACATACCCATTAGGCACCTCCGAACTTAACCACCTTAGAGTCATCGTAGAGATAAACACCGTAGTATTCATCACCAGAATAAACAGTGGTTTTCTTCAAAATGTCACGGTCGTTTTCAATCATGACATCACGTTTCAAGTTGATAACGAATGCTCCGTATTTAGCATCGTCGTCTGTATCAGTTTGAAGTGAAGAGACTTTAACAAGGAACCCTTTGCCTTCTTCAACTTTCTTAGTACGGACGATTTGCACGCCAGCTACTTCACCGAATGTACCAGATACGACTACATCAGCACCAACTTCTGAGCCTTTGAGCCAGTTTTGACCGGCATCAGCACGCAATTTAATAGCATCCTTTGGATTGATAAGGGCAACATAGCGAGCGTCTTCTTCGTCTGCGAAGATTTCCAAGGCTTTGTCGATGTTCGCTACTGAAACAGGGGCTTCAGTAATGTTTTGTGTTGCTGTTTTAGCAACTTCAACGATGTCGTTGTCGACTTTATTAGCGATAGCCAAAGCAATCTGGTTAGTAGCTTCACCGTAGACATTGCCATGTCCGACCAAAGCAGCTTTGTCAGTGATTTCAATAGCCTTGCCAGCTTGTTTGATCTTCATTTTTGTTTCTTTAGTGCCCAATTGGTCGATTGGAATTGATTGACCTTCTGTAATTTCAGTGGCATCACCAGAATATGTCCATTGTGGCACTGTAAGCTCATCCCCCGGACGTCCTACAAGAGTTGTTTCTACCACGGCGAGTGGTGTAAATTTGATTAGTTTAGGCAATTTAGCTGATACCATGTCAGCCATTACCTGTGGATTGATGACTTGTGCAGTCGTAGTAGTTCCTAGAACCATAGATTAAATCATCCTTTCAGTTGTTGATATAGCTCTGGGTCTTTATCAAAGAGTTCTTGACGCTCATTGATACCCATACGTTTGAAATCTTCTTTAGTAAGCCCATTCTGGCTAGCAGACGGATTCCCACCGGCAAAGATTTTAGGTTGTGCCGCTTGTTCTTCTTGCTTGAAAAGATATGGGCTTGTTTCTTTCAATCCTTTAATAACCTTGTCTAGTTTAGGTTTACCAGCTTCATCAAGTTCAATTTCATCAAAATTGATAAACTTAGCAAGGTCATCCGAATTGTGAGCGTCCACATCCTTCAAAGCTAGACGAATAGCGTTGGATTTGGTAACTTGGGCAAGGTTAGCTTCATTCTCTGACTTGTAAGTGTCGAATTTAGCTTGTAAGTCCGTCAATTGTTGTTTGAGTTCCTCACTCGCTCCCTCTTTAGCTTTCAAGTCGTTGAGTGCTTGGCTTTGTTGCTCGAGTTGTTGTTTAAGGCTGTCGTTTTCAGCTTGTAATTCAGACTTAGCTTGTGCTTTAGCATTCTCAATCCCAGAACCGTACGCATTCATTAAGGAATCAATCACTGCTTTATCTGTAATACCAGCTTCAACTAACATGTCACGTTTCAAACTCATGTTTAAAACTCCTTTGTTTTACGTCCAAGGGACTGAATTTGCCTAGTTTTACGACATCCGACAGGTCAAAAAGAAAAACCGCATCAAATTGATACGGTTTTATTAGTAGTCTGTTCCTACGAGTCAAGAATTGGATCACCAGCTTTCTGTAAAATCCATGTCTACGTAGTATTGTTAATAATACTAGTTTACATCTTTTAAGCGTGTTTTTTTGCCAACATATCCCGTTGTCTAATAGCTTCACGAGTCTTAGCCAGTGGGTCATCGTGGTATTTCTCACGCTCTCTATCTCGATACAAGAACGGGTATTTATCAACATACGATTTCAAGGCTCTCTTTTGCTCTGTAAGTCTTGTTTTGTACCTTGCGGTCAATTCGTCATTGTGCATGACTTCTGCAACGTGGAGACGCTCTTTAGATGCTCTGATTGCTCTTTCCATTGCTCTCTGCTTGCTTTGAGCATTAGCGTTCTCGATTGCTTGCTCTTCAGTTAAGCCTTTCAAGTCCTCATCAATGTCCGGCATGTAATTGACACCGGGAATAAATGGTGTCATGGTATGTCCACAGTTTATGCCTTGACACCCTCCGGGCTTGCCGTAGCCATAATCATCAAGAGCGAATATTTTAACACCTTCTTCCGTCCTAGCTCGACCAGTGGTGACAATCTGATTTTGGAGAGGTGCACACATTTCCCTAGCCGCTGCCTTGATAGAGTAATAGAACGTATCAATACCAAGCTCTTGAGCTGGTCTCATTCGCATTTCATTGAATGTACGTCTAGCAGTCGTTTTAATAACCGTTCTAGCGTAAGCATCAGCTCTCTGTCTTCGTCCAGCTCTGTCAGTATAGCCATAGAATCCTCGTTCTTGAAACTTCATTATCGTTTCGTCAAGGGCTTTCTGAGGTGTAGCCATACCAGTGATTACCTTTGCTACAGTAGTCTCGATAATGTCCTTGTAAGTAGCTTGCACACTCTTTGGCAAGGTTGTATTAATAAGATTATGGACATCATGGATAGCTTGATTAGAGTAGCTGATAAGGTCTTTCATAACTTGATAATCGTAAGCGTTCGATTTTAACTGAGCATGAGTGTCCTTATAGACTTGATACCCTTCATTCTCAATGATATATCGAATCTGTTTCTCAGCAATACCAGAATACTCAGCAATGAGCTTGATATTGTGGTCGTTTAACATCCCAACGTCAGCCATCTTCTCAAGTTGCCAAAGATAAGGCTGTTGGTCGAGATAGTAAGTTCCACGGTCATGCAATCTCTCAACCACATTATCGAATAGGTCATTACATAATTGACGGTAGATGTCCGAAACGTTGTCAGCCATCAGCATCAACTGTTGGTCGTTTAATTTGATACGCTTCTTCTTAGCCATAGCCTATCACTCCCCGTAGATATCAACCTCTTCGTCCGTCCTAAAACTATCAGCACTTACCATAGTCTCGTTATTGATGGCTTGGTAAATCTCTTGAGCCTGTTCTTCGGTGACATTAAGGGTTTTCTCAATTGCCATCACTTTCGGAGCAAATCCAGACGCTACCATCTTAGACCAGTAATCAAACTCAGCGTTACGATCAGTAAAGACACCGTCATCGAGGTCAACGCTAATCTCATCCATCGTTGGAATCTCACCAGTGTATAGATTGTAGACCTTGGCAAGCTCTAGGATTGAGATTACAAGCTCTTTCAAAGACTGCTCTACTAGAGTAGCGATTGAGTTACGCATTTGATAAGTGTCCGATTGCTCTGAAACCACCTCTGTAGCAGTCTTCATAGACTTACCGTCAAAACTAAACATACCAGCGGACACGCCTAATTGCATCTCAAATAGGCTTAGTCCTTTGTTAATAGCCTTGATGTAATCGTCTGAACGAATATCAGTGGTAAGGTCAGTAATACCGATGCCCTTATCCATGTCCCCGCTATCGAATTGCTCGTAGACATTGTGACCGGTCTCAAACTCACGTTTGACTGTTACCTTCTCACCGTTAGTATCATACTCAGTTTTAATCATTTGAGTAGGCACTGCCACTCGACGTTGACCCATCTTGACTTCCCACATAAACTCATCATAGGTAGTATTGATAAAGTCCATTGTAGTTTTAGCGTTGTCAAAGATAGACAAGCCTAGAGGGCTATTGATATCTTTGTTATTCATCCCTGGCGGTTTAAGGTACGTAAATAATGGTCTTGTTAGCCTGTTGAGTGTGACAGTTTCCTCTAAATCCTCATAAAGCATTGATAGAGGTACACGTTGACCGATACGAGTTTTAGACTCAGATTCGTATAGCTCGTTAGTGATTGTGTAGCTATCCTTGGTCCACTCATGAAATTCAATTAGACTATAGTATTTAGTCTTCTGCCCTTCTGTCTTGAGTGTTTTAGCCACAATGGCAGCGCTTGATACATCTTGAGTGTTTGATTGCAGTGGCAAGAAAACTGGTGCTTGTACGAATGACACTCTGATACGGTCTTCATCAACGTAAGGACGCATTGCAAGGCCACCGAGTGCCAGACAGCTCTCTAAGTAGCGTTCGAAGTTCTTTGCGAATCGGTCAGTCTTCAGTGTCTCGTTGATGAACGTATCAGCGGTTTCATTATCCACTTGAATCTTAGCTTGCTCATTGAATACGAGACTAGCAACTTTCTTCGATGCGGTGCGTCCAATAGGCAAGTGATTGAAGTCACGTTTTAACTGTGTTCCATTGCTATCACGATAGCTGACACGGTCAAAACTACCTGCAAAATAGCGTAGATTATCCATGATACGGCTGTATTCTTCTGGTGAAATCGCAATCTTAGGGTGGTCGGTGATACTGTTTAGACTTTGGTTAGTCATAACATAATTACTCCTTTTAAAAAAATCCTTAATGGTCTGTATAATTCCCATTCTTCCTTCTCCTATGCTTTGAGACCTAAGTCTCTTGCATTATCTAATACGAAATATTTAAACTCATCGACTGTGTGGTCATCTTCCTTGATAACCTTAGGGTCGTCAGTGTGTATCGTCTTTTCGTCGTAGCGATACATCTTGTGTTCCTCGTAAAATATCTTATTACTTGGTATATCAAGATAATAGAAACGCCCTTCTGCTAACAGACTGATAACCATGTCAATCATGGTCTGGTTCTTCTTCTTAGCGACTGGATGCCATCTCTCACCAAAGTCCTTGAAGTATTGATTACGAAGAGCACCCTCAGCACTATCGATAGTCATGCGTAGTTTGGGCACTCGGTACTGTTTGAGTACCTTGTCGATGAAGTTGCTGATCATAACCGTTAATTCACTCGGTGCTTTCTTGATAACCTGACCGGCTGGGCTGTAATAGAATGTATCTAACAGAATGACATTGCCTTTTGCAGTCAAGCCATAAGCGCCGCAAGCAGTGGCTGATTGTTGGTGTCCGGTATCCATTGCGAATGATATCCCGATAAGTCTATCATCCGTTGGCAAGCTGTTGATAGCGTGGAATGTACTCATGTTATAAACCTGGTTACCGAGTCCCACCGCTTCACCCAGATACAGATAACGATAATAGTCGTAATCGTTCTGTTTAATGCGTTCGATATCCTCTAACATTTGCTCAGTCACAAACCCTAACTCATCATCAAGGTATGTACTTGAGTGTGCCAGATAGTTGTCATTAGTCTTGATATCTTCAAACCATTCATTTATCCAGCTATACGGGTTGCGAGGTGGATTGTACGACCAAAAGAACTGAACAAACGGGGCTTTCTCATGCTTTTGCCGCATGAAAGTGACATTAGACTGGTCGAAGTCTTCAGCACTGTTAAATTCAGCCGCTTCCTCGTACCAGACGGCGATAATGTTACCAATGTCATTTGATTTCAGTTTCTGGAAGTCGTCTTGACCGTAGAAATAGAAAGTAGAGCCTGTACGCTTGTGGACTATCTTAAACGGGCTTACAGTGGCCCTGAAATGATTGTCCAGACCAAATAGACTGATAGCCCATTGAACCTTGTTAAACACACTGTCACGGATTGTATTAGCTACCTTACGAATAACTACCACGTTAGCTTTTTCACCCATCATGATGTACTTAATCATCATATAGACAAGTTTCAGCACGATAACTGAGGATTTGAAAGAGTTACGCCCGCCTTTTAGCACGTTGTAAGGTTTCTGAGATTGCCAAACGACTTTAAAGTTATGGTTGACGTTCTTCTGAATGTTAATCGTCGTCATTAGGGATATCCTCCCAAGTATTGATGATGTTAACGTTCATCGTTCCTTCGATACCACTGTCTAACTGTTCCTTAAGTTTCTTAATTTCAAGCTCCAACTTCTCAGCTTGTTTAGTGGTCGGATAGCGTTTCATAAGTTCGCTACCAGCTTTGATGACTTCAGCAATGGACGGAGGCTTCTTCGTTTTAACAAACTGACCAGTCATAGCATTTAACTCGATAACTTCTTCCATAAGTTCCTGCCGCAAAATCGAAGTGAAGACTTGCATGACTTCGTCTTGTTTCGCTATCTTCTCTTTCTCAAGCTCTTTCAAGCGTTCGTCGATATAAGTCTTGATTCCGACATTTTCCAACAAGAGATGACTTCTTGCTTTAGCGTATTTCTCTGAATATCCAGCTTTCAATGCTGCATTATAAGCCACACCAGAAATAATATATTCGTCTGCAAATTTCTTCTGTCTTTCGTTCATTAATCCTCCTTTCTATGCACGAAAAAAGCAAACAGACCTAAGTCCATTTGCTTGCTAGCTTATATTATCGCATATTTTCTGCCTATTTTTTTGCCAATGCACACTTCCAAAGATAATCCCGATAACCCTCAAACCATAGATTGACCAATCGATAGGCATTTCGTTCGCTGATGTAATACTCTAGTGCCATCGCTTGAATATTTGCATGTCTAAATACATAGACTTCCTTGATGATCTTGAGTACGATTTCATCAGAAGTGCTGATATATTCTTCAGTGCATTTTAACCAATGACGGTATTTCATCAGTTCGCTATCAGTTTCCTTTCGAAGTACGATAACTTCGCTATTTTCTTTGTCTGGATTTTCCAGCTCTTGCTCACGTTTCTTAATTTTCTCATTGAGCAGTGTGTTCCCATTAATCCCTCGGTTGAAGTATAGCGTTAGAATATTGATATACTCCTTGAAATCTACATTTAGCCGTCTACTGTATTTTTTAGTTTCCATGCAAGAGGCCTTTCATGTTATAATAGTATTAAGAATTTTGTAGAAGTCCTGGGCATTAGTCTGGGTCTTTTTTTATACAAGAATAAAGAAGGATTAGGCTACCACCTCCCATGCATTAGATTTAGCCATGCCACCAGTAATGCAAAGCTAGGGGAAAGAAATAAAAAGGATTCCTCGATTCTATAACTTATTATTTACTGGATTTTCGTGTCGAGGTCTGTCAGCTCGACGGTGTCGAAAAGTGTTAAAAGTGTCTCTTGGATATTTTGACAGACAATAGCTAGTGAGGGAGTCGAACCCTCTTAAACCGTTCTAGCTACACGCCTAACGCGTAGGCTTTATATAGGGCCTTTCTGACTGTAATTTTATTACGCCCTAACTCGCCTTTTTTGCGATATTTCAGAATAACTCTGTCAACTTCGTCATCTAACCTTTCAGGCCACTCATAATGATTGAAGACATAATCAGCAATCTTACTGAATAGCTCTCTTGACAGCACGCCTTCCATGTAAATAGCCATCAAAGGTGTTAGAGTAGCTCTTTCCGAATAGCACTGATTTAGGGCGTTTTGGACTTTGCTAGCTTGCCTCTTATTGACCCCTTTCTTTTCTCTAATATAGATATTCAAGTCCTTGGGGTGTTCCTTGCGCAAAACTTCAACTTCTTCACGGAAACGCTTGAAAAGGTGTTCTGGCAGTCCTGCGTTGGCTTTATCCAAAACTGGGCGCGTGTTTTTACCTCTTGTGTAATGTATAGACAGATAGTCTTGAAGGTCGTCGAATAATTCATCAGAAATAATGCCTTCCAACCTGTCGACTGTTGCTGGCGATATCCTCGCACGTTCCACGACTGCACTGTTAAACGCTTGATAAATAATGCGAGCTTGTAGCTCTGTGCACTGTTTCACATCTTGGAAGAACTGCTTATAAGAGCCTTTTTTGTGTGTTTTTCTTAGCGCTGCATGTTCATCGACCAACCGCTGATATAATTCTGGTGTTAGTCCTGAATATTTGTAGTTTTTGCTCATGAGCCCCGACCCCTTAGATAGCTAGGGATATCATCCCCGACATTCACTTGGTCGTATTGCTCCTTACTGACAAGGAATTTGCCGTAAGCTCCGCAATCGAGCGTGTAGAGCTTTCCGACCATAGATTTTCCAGTTACCTTGCCGTGCAATTCGACGGCGTTGTCTGCCTTATGGATAACCACAGTTTCGATAGGTCTGTTGACCACTCGCATGACCGTAATCACGTTGATTGCCAGTGAGACCATGAGCAGCACCGTAGCAATTGCTAGGTCGTTATAAATCGTCTTCTTTAACAAACGTCCCATTAATCATTTTTCCCTTTCTGTTTTTAATCTCCTCGTAAGCAATACCGAGACACTCAGTCACATCAAGGTCTAACTGGTGAGCTAGCACGATGATTGTTACTAGCGTGTCACCGATTGCGTCCTTGAGTGCTGCTTGTGGTTCCGTGAATTTCGTTGGTTTCAAGAGTACGTCCCGAATTTCTCCGACTTCTTCAGTAACACGCATCCACTGAATCTTAGGGTCAGCTTGCTTTAATCCACGGCTATCTGCCCAGTGGTTGATTTTATTAATTAGTTTATTCATCCGTTACCTCTTTCACTTCCCAGTTACCCACTCCAAATTCTCTACTCTATTATCTGTCTTGATACCATTTACATGGTCAACCTGAGGTAGATTGTTAGGGTTAGGGATAAACGCTTTAGCAACCAATCTATGAACTCTAAAACTTCTTCCCCTTCTCTCTCCTTTTGATCCAACTTGAAGATTTACTAACACGTATCCAAGACGTTTCACAATTCTTGTCTTTATGCTATTTTTGTTTTTTTTATTTCTAATTTTTCCAGTATTAGATACTTCATAATCTGAAGCTTCTAAAATTGTCTTCCATTCTTCATTCAACTTCTTCCACCTCTATTCCTTCACAAGAAAATATCCATCCAAAACCAGCATCTTCAAGTTCTTTGCGGGTATGATGTGTTCTTGAGCTTATAAAATTGTCATTGTCGCACCAATACCACCTATTGTCGTCATTATCTAAATTAAGATAAGCACTAATTTTTGCAATACCTTTCATCTTCACCAAGTAACGCTTTTCTTTCTCGACCTCATACCCAAACTGGTGCATGTTGACGAGGGTTAGGGTAGCTTCATAGTCTGTATTGAACCATTCCTTAAACCTATCGGGGCTTTGATTATCCCAGCTTACAAGGTACTCCCACAGTTCGTAATCTAGTCTTTCCTTATGTTCTTCATACCAATCCGCCACGAATTGCGGCACTACTGGTTTAGGGAAGAAAGAATCGTATAGGTCTTCTGCGTACGATACAGAAATCTTCCCTACCTTCGATAGCGTTTGTATTGCTTCTTGTCTAGTCATCACATTCCACCATTTCAACCTTATATTTCCTTGCATTGCGATATTTCACACCTCTTAGGCGGTGTAACTCGTTAATCGCATCATTCTTATTACTGAAGACATGCTCACTATCTTCCATGTTGTCGTAGTAAACTATAACTTTATATTTCATATCTCTACCAGTCTCCTTCCATTTTCACTGGTTCTTCGAGCGTATACTGGCGTACCGTAGTAACCAACGGTGCTAGCTGACACACCCAATTGTTGGGCTATTTCACGTTCACGCTTAGTTCCCATTGCTAGCAATTCTTCACCCTTGTAGAGTGCATACTCCTTCACTTGCACAGCTCCATCATTCCTTCCAACAATTCATCATCCGGCAACTGTTCCAATAGTAGTATGCGGTTGAGTTTCTTATTCCCAATACCTAGTTGGGTAGCTACTGCACCTTTCTTTTGGTGCGTCGTATAAAACCAGTGGCTAAAAACTTCCACACGTTCTAACACTGTTGCCGGTTGCTCGTATGGTCTTGGTGCATATTTAACACCAGCCATGCGATCAGTCCATCGTTTTACCATTAGTTGTACCTGAGACCTCCCTAGCCTTCTCATCCAGGAAATCCCAGATAATATGAAATTGATTTTTGACCAAAGTATCGTGATTGTATTTTTCGCAAACCTTGTTGATAGAAACAACTACCCAATTCCAGTATGCGGGGGTATTAAAACCGACCTGCTGCATCATTTGGTTGTTCTCTCTCATCCAATTCGGAACTTCAGTCTCGAAGAAATTGATATAATTCATAGTTCTTCCACCTTGACATATATTCCAACAGTGTCTGACCAAAACTTCTCGGTAATCTCGCTGGCGACTTGAGCGTCGTCTTCCCAATATTCAAGATCAGTCATGCAATCCTTCAGAAGTTTTTGCAGATTATCTGTATCTGGTTTAGTGGTCTTGTACTGGCCATGAGTCGCTTTTTTGATTTTAGGAAATAGCCATTTCACCGTTAGACGTATGGGCCCTTCAATTTTTTCGTTTGGTGTGTATGGAGTAAGCAAGGTTGTAAATAAGATTCTAGCTTCTTTCAACTTTTGAGGCTCATAGAATTTTGGTTTACCATTCACCACAGCGACTTTTTTCTGTTGGTGTGTCGTAGTTGGAATTTTTTTCATCGGCAAGAAAAACTCAATCATTTTTCCACTACCTCGTTTTTATAATCGACCCCGGTCCATTTTCCAGTCGTAGCGTCATAGGTAATATATCCCGCTGTTTTAAGTTGGTCTTTTACCCAATTCAAAAGAATCGGTTGATTCGCGATCCATTTCAAAACCTCTGAATCTGAATACCAAAAATCTTGACCAGGTAACGTGTGATAAAGTGGAGGCATTTGTTTACCAATATCCAACTTTACCGAATATCTTTTTTTCTTTCGTGCCATAATTTTTTACCTTTTTACTTTTGCACTTTCTTTTTTTTTACTTACCACGCTCACGCGCTAAGTCCAAGTTAGGGGACAGGGTTACAGGGTTACATGGGGGAGTCTTGGGACCCCCATGTTCCTGTACCTGTTCCCCTTGGACCTCAGGGACATTTTCCTAAATATCTCTCCTCACAGAGGGAGATATTCTGTCCCTGATTTTGTCCCTATTTTTTCCATTTTGTCCCTATCGCTCCAAACCCGCATGGTTGAGCGATTTCTTAAGGACATTTTCCATTTTGTCCCTTGTCCCTATTAGGTTTTAGGGACATTCGGACATTTTCCATTTTGTCCCTTTTTTGGGACGGACAAAATGGGTTTTTTCTTCCAATTTGTCCCTCCAATTTGTCCCCAATTTGTCCCTGTCCCTTTTTGAAATTTCAGGTATTTTTTTGGTGAATTTTTCCGTTTTTCACCTCGAAAATTTCCGCATTTTTGATCCATCTTCGGATAGTTTTTTCGCTAACAGTCTTATCTTCTGTTGAAAAATATTCCACAATATCATCAATCGTGACTGGTTCCATTCCATCGTCTAATACTTGGATGGCGTTAACCAGTTTTTCTTTATTTTTTTCCGTTGTCTTCTTCTTCGATTCTGGACCTTTTTTTAGGTTCTTTTTCCAACCTGGTGCCGCATCTTCCAATTGAATATCAGCCAACACACCAGTAGTATCCACTTCATGGACTGGATAGCTAAACCACATATTTCTAGGTGGGAATTTAGCGAATTCACGAAGCGTTCCTTCAACTCGCCAAGCGCTAGCAATCTCAATACTACGCACGGTGTCTTTTACCTCTTTTAGATAAGGCTCTCGCTTCATAATATCCGGAATACCTTTATCAAAATGTTGTTGCATTTGATATCGACTTTCCAAATCATCAAGACTGACATAGTGTTGGTAGTAGTCATTTGCTTGTTCTTGCAAGGCTCGTTGATAGATTTTAGCTGTCGCTTTTTCGATTCTTGCGTTGATAATATCTTCGTTAAGGTCTAGTTCGACCAAATCGACCAGAGCGTCTGGGTCACGAGCGAACACTCCTGAGCCACTAGCTCGGTCCATTGATTTTTTACCGCCCTGAGCCCCTTTTGAATGATGGTGACAGTAGATTACGGCACATCCTAGCTCGGTAGCCACTTTATCGAATTGATTAGTAAAGTGCGCCATTTGATCCGCTGAGTTCTCGTCACCAGTCAGGACCTTATAGATAGGGTCGATGATAACCGCTTGGTAATTCTTTTTGAGCGAGCGTCGGATTAGTTTTGGTGCCAATTTATCCATCGGCACAGTCTTTCCGCGAAGGTTCCAGACATCGATATTCGCTACACATTTAGGTTCAATTCCCATAGCAGTATAGACATCTTTGAAGCGGTGCAAAGCTGATGGCCTATCTAATTCAAGGTTGACATAGAGGACTTTCCCTTGCTCACACTGCCAACCCAACCACTCTCTGCCTTCTGCCAGAGCTATTGATAACTCAATGAGAGCAAACGACTTACCAGCTTTCGATGGACCTGCGATTAGCATCTTGTGGCCTTGTCGCAACACACCGTGGATAAGCTCTGGGGCTAAATCTGGAAGGTGGTCCCATTCGTCTGCTAGCGTTTCAGGATCAGGAAGGTCGTCGTTTAAATCTTCCACCCATTGATACCACTCTTCGTAGTTAGCTTTCCCAAGATTTGTGTCAATCAAGAACTGCTTATGCCCATTTCGGATTACTCCAGGCATCCGAGACAGTCGGCTCGGATTTCGGTTTTGGGTATCGATATCAAGTCCATTTTTCTTACAAATCTGATAAATGTAATCGACACGCTTCCGATATTCTTGGTAGTCTCTAGCGTCCACTCGTACTACTGCGTGAAGTGACTTGTGTCCAGAGTGTACTAGTGTAGCAATAGGAAGCTCTAACTCTTTAAATAGAGCGTATTGTTTCCCGAGCTCCATGCTGTCTGATTCTACTAGAGCGTATCTGAAATCAGTGACGTTATCGTTCTTGGCACCCTTACCATCCAATGGGTTGAAACGAATCCAGGCACCAGCTTCTTCCTTGTAGTCCCCGAAGACTGCACCAATATCATCGCCATTACTCTGAAGTTCTTTGATAAGCTCTCCGGCAGTCCTGTCGTAATTGCCTTGAGTTGGCTTATAGATTGGTCCGTTCTCTGTTTCAATCGGATAAGTTGATGTGACATAACCAACAAGGTCGGTCATTTCAAACAGCGTTTCGATGTATTTGACAAGATCTTGAACTGGATGCCAATTGATTGGCTCTCGGATTTCCTTCGATTCAACCCAATTCTTATCTACTATTTGATAATCGCGGTCGATTGTAGAATCCCAATCGAGCTCATAGCTTTTACCCGACTTGTTCATTGGTTCCCAGCCATTATCTTTGGCCATTTGCGTGATAGTTGCGCCAGTAACAGCACCCCCTCCATCGTATTGGAAGGTATCCCATTTACTGAAACACTCACCTTTTTTATAACGGCTATCTGATTGAGACCAAGTGTCCCAATCCATCGCCGTGTAGCCCTCTTGTTTTAGGGCCATTCCTACGTTTACCCACTCTTGATAAGACAATGTAGAAGGATCAATATAATCTAAGAGTGGGATTAAATCAAAAGTACCTTCTGACATTTAATCTCCTTTTATTCTGGCTGGTATGTAGCTGGAATGATTCCTTTTGGCATTCTCCAGCCACTCGCAGCAATTCGGTTAATCAGATTGCTAGCATCTTCAAATTTCCACATTCCGACATTTCGGAAGCCACGACCTTCGAGCAATCGTATCTGTTTAGGTGTGGTCAACCCACTGTCTTTGCGTTTGTTTAAGCGGTCTAGTAGTTTACCAGCTTTACCAGCGTTGCCGATTTCTTCGGTATAGATTCCGAATTTTTCAAGCGCTTTAAGCTGTTTTTCTGAAGGTGGAGCCATTTCCCAACCAAATGATGGGACATAGTCCGCTAAGTCTTCAGCTTGAATTGACATTTCGAATTGTAACGGATCAACAAGTTTGCGTTTTTTCTTACGCTGTTCTGCGAGTTGTTTAGCGAGAGCTTCTTCTCTCTCAGTTACAACATCTTTTCCAGCTTGTTCTTCGGCTTCCAATAGACTGAATTCAACCTCAGTATCTTCAGCCATGTTTTCAGTCATCTTTTTAGCGACCTCTGGACTGCTAGCGATTAAGTGTGCTGGTCTACAAAGTTCGTGACGTTCAGTGTGCCATAGGAAATCGAGTAGTAATAGATTTTCTTTCCCTGGTGCAAGACGTGTTCCACGTCCCACCATTTGACTATACAAAGCACGGACTTTTGTCGGCCTTAACACAACCACGCAGTCTACTGTTGGACAATCCCAACCCTCAGTTAATAGCATCGAATTACACAGGACGTTGTATTTATCCTTGTCGAAATCTTCTAGGATTTCAGCGCGATCCTTGGATTCTCCGTTTACCTCAGCGGCTCTAAAACCTTTCTCGTTTAGGATGTCTCGGAATTTTTGCGATGTTTTCACTAGTGGTAAGAAAACGACTGTTTTCCTGTTTTTGCACTGCTTGACCATCTCATCCGCAATTTGTTCGAGATAAGGGTCTAGGGCTGTTCCGATTTCACTGGCTTTAAAATCTCCACCTTGTTGACTGACTGTTGACAAGTCAAGCTCAAGAGGGATTGTAATGGCTGTGATTTTCGATAGATACCCTGATTTAATAGCGTCAACTAGAGGGTATTCATAAGCCAAACTATCGAAATAGCTACCTAAATTTCGCATATCACCACGGTCTGGCGTGGCTGTAACACCTAAGACATTAGCTTCCCCGAAGTGCTCTAGCACACGCTGATAGCCGTCTGATATAGCGTGGTGAGCCTCGTCGATGACAATAGTATCGAAGTGATTAGGTGGGAACTGACTGAGTCGTTTCTCACGCTGCATAGTCTGTACTGAACCAACGACAACGCGAAACCATGAGCTGATTGAAGTGTTTTCAGCTTTCTCCAGTGCCGTTCCCAATCCTGTAGCCGTCATTAATTTATCACTGGCTTGTTCCAGAAGTTCTGAACGATGAGCGAGAACAAGAACACGTTCTCCCATCTTGACACGGTCTTCTATAATTTTTGAAAAGACGATGGTCTTACCACAGCCGGTGGGTAGGACAAGTAGCGTGCGCTTCCTGCCCTCCTTCCACTCTTGCTGTACTTTAGCCCTTGCCTCTTCTTGGTAAGGTCTAAGTTGCATTAGAATCCTCCGAATCCACCACCGTTAGGTGCTTGTTGAGGTGCCGCTTGGTAGTTAGGCGCTTGCTGTTGAGGAGCTTGTTGTCCGCCTCCTTGAGCAACATTAGCGTTCAATACCTTAGTCCAATCCACACTATCAGCATAAATCATTTGTTTGACGTCATTGTAAACATTATCCTTATAGGTCCGATTCCCTACACGGCAAACACCGGTTGATCCTACAACTGTATTCCAGTTCATTTGAAGAGGTTCGCCATGTTTCTTTTGGCCAATGGCACCGAAGAATGCTGAGAGCATCCCTTCAGTTGATGAGTGCAAGAAAAGATTGTGTGTCATTGTTGCAAGACCTTCTTCAGTCTCGACTTGTATTGTGATGATCGCTTTGTTACATGCTGGTAGTTTCCCTGGATTCTGCGGATTTGGAGCGTGGCGCCCGCGCTCAAAGTTTGTTACAGTGAAGACATAATCGCCGGGAGTTAGTGTGATAAACTCCTTAGCATCTTCTTGGATAGTGTCGTCCCAGCCAAATTCACGTTGAAAGTTATTGTTAAGTGTAGTCATTGTTTATATTCCTCCTAAAATTCTGATCCACGGATTTCTTTTACCATTTCAAAGACACGATCCCAAGTAGCTACTAGAGCCCCGTCGATGAATGATTTGTCGTACATTGAGATAGGTGTTTCAATAGGGTAGTAGCCTTTAGAGGCCACAGCCTGTTGAAGTTCTTGTTCAGTGACCTGGTTAGCAATCATTAGGTCACGGAGAGCAGGCTCGATGAACGGAGCAGGCTCTTGATAAGCTCCACGTTCCACTGGTGCAGGGTTGACTGGCTCTTGTTGGGTTGGAGATGGTGTTTGAGTTTGAATAGGTGCCTCTTCCGCTGGCACTGAAGTTGGTTCCTTAGGTGCAGGCGGCGGAGTTTGTGCCTTTGCTGGCCGCTGTGCAGCTTGAACGTTATTGAAAATATGAGCAATTCCAGCGTAGTCTAACGGCAGTTTGTTGGGTAGATTGTGACGATTCTTGGCATCCCATGCCGGATGGTGTTGTGTATACATAACACGTTGTCCACCTTGCGCTTTCGACTTCTTGGATTTTTCATCAGTCATTACGATTGTTTCGTAGTTACAGAATAGGACCATGTCAGCCCACTCTTTAACCAACGGTGCTGTCTGTGAGCTTGTTTTCTTTCCAAGCTTGAGCTCGTAACGGTCATAGCTTCCCATTTCGTCAGGTTGAGTGAAGGTCTTAATCTGAGCGTGTGCAGTGAGAACAACATTAATTCCTAGATCAATCAATTCGCTTAGACTATTTAGGAAGCGACCAATTTCTTCGCGGACGTAGGTATAACCATTACCCCATCCAAAATCTTCGATTCCCTTCTTTCCGTGCTGAGCACAAACGGATTCAACCGCTAACGACTCAGCCCAATCGATTGTATCGACTACCAGAGTCTTGCACGATGTCGGATTGGCTTTGATAAAAGCAATCTCATTTAGCAACATTGTCCAGCTGGACGGCTTATCCAACCGTGCAACATCCATATTGTCTGTCGACCCTTCCGTGTCGATGAAGACAGGGTCGGGAAATTGCGCTGCAAAGCTAGACTTTCCGATGCCCTCAGGGCCGTAGATAACAACCTTCTGAGCTCTGGCTTTAATACCTCTTGTGATTTGCATTTAGTTTCTCTCCTTATTTTGTGCTTGGATTTTAGCATCCACCCATCTACAATTAGATGGTTCATAGTTGCCGTTAACATCTATACGGTCGATAGTGCAAGATCCTCTTTTTGCGTTAGGATTATAGCCATTAGACATTGCCCATTTTTTGAAAATAGTATAATCTTCCCATTCAGGACAGACTCTAATACCTCGACCACCATATCTCTGGTATCTGTTGTGAGTTTTTAAATAGCATCTTTGACGCATTCCTACCCAAACACGATATAAACGTTCACCGGTAGAACCATGTGTCCTTTTTGCATTACCAGTTTGAGACCATTCAATACGAGAGCATCCACAGGTTTTTGAAGCACCACAACGTAATGATGAACCTCGTGTCACAACTATATTCCCGCAATCACATTGGCATTTCCACATAGCCTCTTTTTCATTACTAGCGGGAGCTCTTTCTATGACAGTTAATTTGCCAAACTTTTTATTTTTTAGGTCAATAAATTGTCCCATCAAAAACCACCCTTCCATGTTGCAGGTGTACTATTTTTACTATAATTAGGATTTACTTCCGAGTAACCATCGGTTATCAGGATGCTACATTCATCACCAGTCGATACTCTCGTTGCAATAGCTTGGAGACCTTCATCCTCAAGCCATTTTCCAAATTGGTCCAATGTGATTTGGTCCATTTGTTCGAGCTTGTCGATTAAAACGAAGCCACAATCTGGTTTTAGTTTTCGGACAATTGCAGTCGCTACCATGAGTTGTTGAGAACCTGACATGTTATCCCATTCTTGACCAAGGTAAAGTAACTTCCCATCGTTGACAGATAGTCCTTCGAGTGGCAGGTCGGCATTAGTTAACAGGTCACGCTTATCTTTTCGAACAGCTTCGATTTCGCTAGATAATCTGTTGTATTCTTCACGTTGGACTCTAGCTTCTTCTTCAGCTTTTTCTTTATCAAGATTTGCTCGAACCTTGAGGTTTATTTGTTCGATGTTAGCGATATTGCTTTCGATTTCTTCTGTAGATTCATCGATAAGGTCAATCGTTAAGTCGGTAGCAATTTGAAGGTCGTTTTCAAGAATTTCTAATTCTGCTTGGGCTGCCTTCAATTGTTCTGACAAACGGTTAACTTCAGCAAGTTTGCCTTCGTAGGCAGTTTTAATTTGCTGAGCGTTTTGGCGTTTGCGAGCATTCTCTCCATTTTTTGCTAACACTTCTTGCTGTTCTGCAATCAGGTCTGCAATGGAAACCAACTCTTTTGGTGCGTCTGGATAATAGGTCTGTTCTTTTGCAAACTTTTCCTTTTGGCCAGCAATTACACCTATAGCATGGCGCTGATCATATAACTGCTTCTCTTTGATTTCTAATTCGGCTAATTGAGGGCCAACCCCGATGATTTGCAAAAGGATGTCAGCTTTCTCTTTAGCAGTGCTGTCCATAAATTTCGGGAGATTGATGGCCAATTCCTCAACGAAACTATCGAGAAGTTGTTGACCGCCTTTATTGCCGTTCGGATCAATTACTTTCAGAGAGCTATTTTTTCCTTTTCTCTCAACAATCAATCCATTTGACATGGTAATTTTAAGAGAAGGAGGAACGACAGAACCTTCACGAGCCGCCTTGCTAGGTTTAAAACGATTCCCACCAAGTGCCCAAGCGATCGAATCTAGCACGCTTGTTTTACCCTGGTTATTATTCCCACCGATTACTGTGAGGCCGGTAGGCGATGGCTCAACCTTGACCGCTTTAATTCGTTTGACGTTTTCAATTTCCAACTTATTTATTGCGATGCTCATTCACTTAATCCTCGCTTTCATTACGTTTCTTAAATCCGAGAGTAAGTCTAGCGATACCTGCTGCGATAACTACCAATCCAAGAGTGCTAGCAATTCCTTCTTTCTCGCCAGTGTTAGGGAGAACGCCACCGCCACCGTAAACCGTTGTTTTTGGTACCTCTTTGCTCACTGGTGCGAGGTTGTAAGATACTGCGACAGATTGTGCTGCTTTGTTGTCTACGGGCTTGTTAGGCACCTCTTTAGGTGTGCTAGGTTTTTCTGGTGTTGGCTTGGTTGGTTCATCTGGAATTTCCAACTCTGGCAAGTCAAGGATAGGGGCATCGTTTGGCACTACTCCACCACTCCATTCAGGCTTGTCCAATACTGGTGCATCAAACGGTACTGTTCCACCTTTCCATTCTGGAATATCAACCACTGGTGCAGGCGGTAACAACGGAACATCATTGATATTCAATTCAGGCTTATCATAGATAGGCGCTTCATTCGGTACGACACCGCCATTGAATTCTGGCTTGTCATACTTAGGCGCATCTGGAGGTGTAACTCCCCCGTTCCATTCTGGGATGTCAACTTTAGGTGCATCGTGTGGAATTTCCCATGTTGGCTCTGGTTTGCTCTCACCGCTGGCATCACCACGTCCGCCGACAAGTTGGACTTTAGAGGATGATTTAGCACCAGCATCTACCGCTACCAATTCAGCTTTATTGGTAGGGTTTGTTGAATCTTTAACAGCATTCTTCAAGCGTGTTTGATAATCGATATACATGATACGATTGAATGTTTTAAACTTAGCATCGAATCCGTCAGCTCGTACATTCCAAGATTCAAGGTAATCTTTGGCAGAATGGTCAATACCAGTCCATTTAATAGGGTCTTCGACAAAGTAGATGTTTTGACTGCCTTCGATAAACTCTTGATTGTCTGACCAAGTGTCTTTCAACTTGGCATATTCCAAGACTTGGCGTGCTGTGTTAAGGCGTAGCGTCCAGTTAATGATTTGTGGGTTGTCCTTGTTTTGGCTACCCCACTTAGATAGCAATTCATCCGTTGGAAGTGGCCCTTCCTCACCAATAGTGAATGTCTTAACAGTGCCGTTGAAATTAACGGTTACTGGTTTGCCAGGCTCTACAATGTCAAGCCATTTTGCATCAAACTTGAGTGACATCTTTTTATTAAGAGGGTGTTCAGTGAAGTAATTGTTAAATGTTGTTGTGATAGTACGAGCTTGTGCATCAGCATTGGCTTTACCAACGACATTCTCGTTGTTATAGACGTCGAAATCAAAGCTAGTCTGCAAACCAATTTCTTTAGGTAGCTCAGTTACTACCTTATCCCCCTCATTCACTGGCATGTCGTCTGGGAACGAAATGTCTTTGTACTCAACTTCGAATGGTGAGTATTTACCAGTGCCGTTAGGGAAAGTAACCTCAACGTTAGGGTTTTCGACGGTGATAGTAGTGTCTGTTTTAGTCACTGTAGTAGGTGCTGTTTCGACTGGTTGAGCTGCTGGAGTTTCTGCAATCGGTTGAGATTCTACAGGGGCTGGTGGAGTAAATACTGGTGTTTCTGCCACTGTTTCAGACGGTGTGACAGTAATATTGCCAGCATTATCTGCCGTGTACACATTAGACACCGCTGGTTGTGTGTCCGCTACTGGTTGTGTTGTTTCGTCCGCTGATACTTGACCAGCTCCAATCAATAGAGCTGTGGCAAGCGCGAGCGTGCCGCAAAGTCCGAATGCTTTGCTTTTTGTGAATCCTGGTTTAGCTACTGTTTGAGTGTTGAGTGTTTTCATGGTATACTCCTTGTATAGATGTTTTTCTTGCACAGGCCCTTACCTGTGCTTTTTTTAGTGCTTCAATCCGCACCCAACCCTCGATGTGCTTCGTAAATATTCAATTTTAAGAAGGTTTTGTTTTTAGTGTGAATGTGGGTAAAGTTTTATATATTTTTGGGGAAAGGTATGAGTTGCACTCCGTACACCGAGGAATGGCTACGGATTGAAGATAGTAATGTTATTTTTTAAGATATTTTTGTACTTTTTCTTCTGGTGTTTCCACCACTTCAAAGAAATACTCTTTTTGTTTTGGTTTCTTTTTACCGAACAAGAATTTTAGTAGATGTTTCAAGTTATCACCCCACTAATTGATCTAATGGCAATCCATGGTCAGCGTTGAACTCTCGGACCATTTCGTCAAGCATTCGATGTGGACGGACTTCATAGACTTCTACTTCTTCTTGTTTTTTAGACCAAATCCAGTTGATAAGTTTTTTCATTTTTGCTTCTCCTTTAGTTGCTTGATAATGTTTTTAATTTCGTTCAAGACAAACTCGCTGTCTTTGTAAGTGTCATGATATCTGGCAATGCCTTGCTTGGCGTTAAAAGGGTCCCAGTCTCCTAGGTGCATACAATCGAACCCAATATAGTGGCCGGCAGTTGGTAGCTCGTCCCAGTGGTCGTTGAATGTAACACCTCCGTGGCAGTCGATTCCGTTAATGTCGATATCCAAGCCGTCTGGCACTTCAACATAACCGCATAGGTGTCCAAAGTAGCTATGCCGTCTAATGTAGGCATTAAAACTGTCAATTACGTAGGCTTCGCTTCCACCCTACGGGAATGATTTTCAAATCTTCCTCATAGCGTTCTTGATTAGTCATATCTGCTCCTTAGTTTAGAATTTCACCGTTGCTGAACACACCAAAACATGTCCCGTCTTTCATGATGACATCCACGCCGACATGATGAGCACCGTTTCTGTCAAAACGGATGTCGTCAGTTAAGAATGCTTTTTTGATCCCGAAGTTTTTGAAAAAGTTGACCATGCCTTTATTTGTTTTTAGGTTTCTCATGATGTTAATTCCTTTCTTTCCTCGACCGCACTAGAGAACTAGTGAGGATTTTTTTAGATTTATATATATTTAAGGAGAGAATTATGAATATCAAATCGTTGTAGTTTCAGGTAGGTATTGCTTATATCTCCTCACTAGCTCTCTAGTGCGGCCAGGGACGTTAATGTTATTTGAATCTGTTCTTAGCTTTCCATTCTATGAAGGATTTAAAACCCTCATAGTTAATGAATACTAACTTATGCGTCGGGTTGACAACATATCCCCGAAAGTCTTTGTTGTCCCTCATTTCTCGAATGAGGTTCTTTGCCATAGACTTCCTAAGACCTTCCCACCTTTGCATGAGGTGGTCATAGTCTCCCCACTCAGCCGTTTCATTTGCTCCGACTGGTCTATAGGTTATTTCCATCCGTACTCCTTTCTATTTCTAACCTCCATTTCTGCTATAATATAGTCGGAAAGGAGGATAACTATGATTACTTGTCACATTATGATTAATGGTCATGTTGAACCTGCACCAATGACATTGCCTGCTATTCCTATTATCGGTTCTGTCATTGCTAAGTCAGCAGACCATAAATCTGAGCATTACTTGGTGAAATGCGTTGAGTATGTCAACGGACATGATACTGTCAATCTACATGTTCAACCATTTCCTAACCAAATCAGTGCTGTCAACGCTGTTGATGGTTTCAGGAATGGCAGATAACTCTACAATCTTGACCCAGTAGCTATCTAGCACTTTCTTATCAACGTAGACCGCTTGTTCGCATAAACCGATGTGTCCATCAATGACCATCGCTCTACGGACAAGTAGGTCTTTTTCTGTTTCCAGTTCAATACGTCCAGCAATATCGCCAGAGATTTCAAGGTACTTGTATGGTTCTTTCATCTTTGCTCCTTTCTAATCTATACGAAATTTCGTATATTTAGGTTAAAAAAATTTAGTCTTCGACACGTTCGCTAAATAGGTATTCTAATTCATATTCCGGGAAGAATGCCTTTTTAATAGCCACTGTTTCGCCAAATTTGAAATCTGAAACACCATCGATTTTATCACGAACTGTGCGATAGCCGACTCCGAGCAAATCTGCGATGTCTACTAATGTAACACCCTTACTCTTACGAACTTCTTCGATGTTTTTCATTTATTTCCTCCTTCCTTAAGCTTGATTTAAGTATATACTAATTTTCGTATACTGTCAACAATAAAGTACGATTTTTTTTACTTTTTTTATTTACCTATACGATTTTCTGTGTTAATATATAGGTAGAAATAAAAATGAGGGTTATAAAAAAATGCAGGCTGAAGAAAGAATTAAAGAGCTTATTATAGCTAAATATGGAAATGTTAGAGCTTTTGCAACAGAAAGCGGCATCTCTTACACTACTGTTCGATCTATTTTGGAACGTGGTATCATGAACGCAAAAGCTGAGAATGTTTTCAAGATATGTCATCTATTGGGGATATCGCCAGACACTGTTGCAGATTGGGGAATTTCCGAGGAACCTCAACCAACCAACGCCCACGACATCGATAACATCATCGATAATGCAATGATGTTCGACGGTAAACCTCTTACCGAGAGCGACAAACGTGCCATTCGTGGCATCATTGCGGGATATATGAGCAGCAAGGAGAAATAAACGTATGGAGAAAGAATTGCTTGAGCAGTTCGGCGTCTCTATCTGTGAGTTTAGTTCTCACGAGTGGTCACGAAACGGCTTTCTCGACCCAATAAACAGGGTGGTTTATATCAATAAGGATTTAGCCCCAGAAATACGTTTAAAGGTCATATTACATGAATTAGGGCACTTAGAGCACAATTCCAAAGACTACGAGCGTTTGCGTGAGAAATACGAAGCTCATGCCAATAGAGACATGATCCGTGGATTGCTAAAAAATGAAAATCTTGATGATTTTAACTACGTTCGTTTTATGAAAAAATATAATCTCACCACAATTTGTGATGAGATATTCGTAAAACATGAATATTTGAAACTACTAAAAAAGCCCTATAATCTCCCTCGCCAAAGTTAGATTATAGAGCTTGTGCATCACAGAAAAAAATCGTGTAAACTGAGAGCAGTCTTACAAGTCTTTTTCTGTACCCATTTTACCAAAATTAAGGAGATATGACAATGTGGGTAGAACAATTACCGAATGGGAAATATAAATATTTTGAAAGATACAAAGACCCTTACACTGAGAAATGGAAACGGGTATCTGTAACGCTAAATAGCGGCTCGAATCGAGCTAAGAAAGAAGCTCAACGCTTGCTGGATGACAAGATAGCCCAGAAAATAGAATCATCAAGCACTACTAATGTATCATTCCATAGTGCTTTCAGCGAGTGGTGGGAATTCCACCAAAAACAGATTAAGTTAAGTTCAATCAAGAGCCTTGCAGCATCTGTTAAGAGAATATCTGACACTATAGAGCAAGGAACAATCCTATCAAACATCAATGTTAGACTTATCCAATCCTTACTAGACACTGAAGACTGGACAGATTCACAGAAATATCGTGCCAAGACCGTGTTAAATACATTCTTCGATTATGCTATGGATCAACAACTTATTAGCGATAATCCCTCGAGGAAGGCACGACTCCCAAAGAAAAAGAATAAACTTGAGAAACAACAAGCTGCCAAGAATAAATACTTAGAACCAGACGAATACAGTCGCTTGTTGAAAGAACTCTATCGGAAAGACATAACACTGAGATATGCTCTAGCGTGTGAGTTTATGCTTTTAAACGGTTGTCGGATTGGTGAGTTAGCTGGTCTGACTGTTTCAGATTACCACAAAGAGACACGCTCCCTGGATATCCACACATCCTTCAACAGATACATCCCGGAGAACGAGGGGACAAAAACCGTCGCTAGTTACCGAACAACCTACCTCACTAATCGAGAAATGGAAATCATTGACCAGATACTAGAGTTGAAAGAGTTAAGCGAAACAACCAATCCAGATTGGTATTATAGCGATAAAATCTTCACGACCAACACTGGCAAGCCTATCCATAGCACAATTCTAAGTGCATCACTTCAACGGGCTAACACCAGATTGGAAACGCCTATCGACAAACATCTATCCCCTCACATTTTCAGACATACCACAATAAGCATACTAGCTGAAAACAATGTGCCACTTAAAACCATCATGGATAGGGTTGGTCATGCTGATTCGGAAGTCACTACCAGCATCTATACTCACGTTACAAGGAACATGAAAGACCAAGCGGTCAATGTTTTAGATAATATCATTACGAATAATCTTGCCCCCTCTTTGCCCCTCGGATAGAAAAAAGAACTCTAGGAATAACCTAGAGTCCTCAGAAACGTTGTTAAATCAACGTTTTATTTTTTCAAGTTGTAGAATGATTTCAAACCACGGTATTCTGCAACTTCACCAAGTTGGTCTTCGATACGAAGCAATTGGTTGTATTTAGCGATACGGTCAGTACGTGACAATGAACCTGTCTTGATTTGACCAGCGTTAGTTGCAACTGCGATATCAGCGATTGTTGAATCTTCAGTTTCACCTGAACGGTGTGATACTACTGCTGTGTATCCAGCTTCTTTCGCCATTTCGATAGCGTCGAAAGTTTCAGTCAAAGTACCGATTTGGTTAACTTTGATAAGGATTGAGTTAGCAGCGTGTTCTGCAATACCTTTTTCAAGGTAAGCTGTGTTAGTTACGAAGAAGTCGTCACCAACCAATTGAACTTTACCACCAAGACGTTCAGTAA
>ERZ841116.462-NODE-462-length-30848-cov-6.963303_pt1 | contig 30848 bp, 27 predicted proteins | sample MGYA00519875_ERZ841116 | MGnify/ENA primary metagenome ERZ841116 (study PRJEB31850, sample SAMEA3708889) | human gut metagenome | biome: human gut; feature: human-associated habitat; material: faeces | place: China | collected 2014 ... | reverse complement strand
ATAAAAGTCATAAGTTTTTTCATGTTTTTCTCCTATGTGATAACTGAATGAGCACCAATCATAAACTTTAACCTAAGGTTAAGGTCAATATTTATTCCGAAAATTTTTGGTGAGATGCTAAAATAAGACAATGTTTGATATGAGGGACAGAATCATGAAACAAAAAATTGTGCTTGCCACAGGTAATAAAGGCAAAGTAAAAGAAATGGCGGATGTATTAGCCAATTTCGGTTTTGAAGTGATTGCTCAAACGGATTTAGGCATCGAAAGTCCAGAGGAAACGGGCTTAACGTTTGTCGAAAATGCAATTTTGAAAGCACGTTATACATCTGAAAAATCAGGTTTACCGGCCATTGCTGATGATTCCGGTCTTGTAGTGGATGCGTTAAATGGTGCGCCAGGATTATATTCGGCACGTTATGCGGGTGTGGATGGTGACGAAGCTGATGCGAAAAATCGTGAAAAATTACTGGCAGAATTAGCCGATGTTCCATCTGAACGTCGCCAAGCAAAATTTGTGAGTACGATTGTGTTATTACAACACCCAAATGATCCTTCTCCTATCATTGCTCAAGGTGAATGTGATGGTAAGATTATTTATGAAGAAAAAGGTGAAAATGGCTTCGGTTACGACTCGCTCTTTTTTAGTCCTGAAAAAGGCTGTACCTTTGCCGAATTAGAAACCGTAGAGAAAAAGAAAATTTCTCATCGTGCGAAGGCATTAGCTGTTTTAAAATCAAAATTAACGGCCTAAAGTGCGGTTGATTTTTAACGAGAATTAAAGGATACAAAATGATTATTACCACTACACCTAATATTGAAGGTAAACAAATCGTAGAATATAAACAAGTCGTCTTTGGAGAAGTGATTGCAGGGGCAAACTTCATACGTGATTTTTTTGCGGCGATTACCGATGTGATTGGTGGGCGTTCTAGTGTTTATGAGCGCCGTATTAGTCGTGCACGCCAAGATGCCTTGAAAGAGTTGGAGGAAAAAGCGATTGCTTTAGGGGCTAATGCCGTGGTTGGCGTAGAGATCAATTACGCAACAGTAAGCAATAAAAGTATGTTTATGGTGATTGCGAGTGGCACTGCAGTGGTAGTGCGCTAAGGTCGTTTTTTCATTTATTTAAATGTAATTTTTGCGATCAAGATCGCAAAAGTGCGGTCGATTTCTTGCGTGTTTTCCGTGTTTCTTAAAAATGTCACTGTTGATATGAATCAACGGTACTTATTTGTTAATAAAGGGCATTTTTATGAAATTGATGAAACATTTATTTAGTTCATTATTTATTGCAGGCGCGATGTTGAGTACACAAGCTATTGCAGAAGAAAAGACAGCAGAGCAGGCTCAATCGCAAATGCAAGTGCAGCAACAAACTGCGGTACAAGCACCATCACAAACTGTACAACAAACAGTGAGTGATAAATTAAATATCAATACCGCTAGCGCATCAGACATTCAAAAAGCACTGATTGGTATTGGGGCGAAAAAAGCAGAAGCCATCGTGCAATATCGTGAGAAACACGGCAATTTTACTGTGGCAGAACAATTACTTGAAGTACAAGGTATTGGTAAAGCTACGCTAGAGAAAAACCGAGATCGTATCGTGTTTTAATGTTGTTGTTTTTATATGAAAGGCGGAATAGTGATATTCCGCTTTTTTTATTTTTTGAGCAGAAAATTTACCAAAACTTGCAAAATATCAAATTTTTTTGGAATAAGTCTGGGATTTCTTGCAATGGTTTTATAAGAGAGTAGAATACCAAATGGGTATAGGAATACCTATGTTGTAGTATAAGAAATAATAAACCAACTATTTGGAGTTAGATATGGCATCAGAAAATTTAAATCAATCTTCTGTTGCTCTCACACCAGTTGAAGCAACGGATTATGCTGAAAGCGTGGCTGCGTATAAAGCGCAAAAACGCCCATTTTTATCATTCATGTCTGGTATAAGTGCTGGGGCTTGTATTGCTTTAGCCTTTGTATTCTATACGACGACACAAACAGCAAGCGCAGGAGCGCCTTGGGGATTAACCAAGTTAGTCGGTGGGTTAGTTTTCTCTTTAGGCGTGATTATGGTGGTAATTTTAGGATCTGAATTATTCACCTCTTCTACTTTAACCTTAGTTGCCCGTGTAGGCGGTAAGATAACCACAACTCAAATGATCCGAAATTGGATTGTGGTATATTTGGGCAACTTTGTGGGCGGTTTATTTATTGCTGCAGTGATTTGGTTTGGGGGGCAAACCATGGCAGCAAATGGTCAATGGGGTTTAACCATTTTGGCAACCGCTCAACATAAGATTCATCATACTTGGTTTGAAGCATTTAACCTTGGTATTTTATGTAACATTATGGTGTGTGTAGCGGTATGGATGTCTTATTCCGGTAAAACTGTTACAGACAAAGCATTTATTATGATCATGCCGATTGGTTTATTTGTCGCATCAGGTTTTGAACACTGTGTGGCAAATATGTTTATGATTCCACTAGGCATTATCACAGCTCATTCTAGTACGCCAGAATTTTGGCACCAAATTGGTGTGGATCCAATGAAATATGCAGATTTAGATCTCTATCATTTCATTGTGAAGAACTTGATTCCAGTAACGTTAGGAAACATTGTAGGTGGTGCGGTTTGTATCGGCTTATTCCAACGTTATTTAACTAAAGCTCACTAATGTACTAACGAACTAAACAAGACTTATTTTTTATCAATTAAAAAAGGAAATGACTATGTCAGAACTTAATGAAGCACAAAAAGTTGCGTGGGCAGGATTCGTTGCCGGTGATTGGCAAGAAAACGTCAACGTGCGTGATTTTATTCAAAAGAACTACACCCCGTATGAAGGTGATGATTCTTTCTTAGCAGGTCCAACCGAAGCGACAACAAAACTTTGGGAAACCGTTATGGAAGGAATCAAAGTTGAAAACCGCACACATGCGCCATTAGACTTTGACGAACATACGCCTTCAACGATTACTTCTCACGCACCTGGTTATATCGATAAAGACTTAGAGAAAATCGTAGGTCTTCAAACTGATGCTCCATTAAAACGCGCTATTATGCCATTCGGTGGGATTAAAATGGTGGAAGGATCATGCAAAATTTATGGTCGTGAATTAGATCCTGAAGTGAAAAAAATCTTCACTGAATATCGTAAAACCCACAACCAAGGTGTATTCGATGTTTATACGCCAGACATTTTACGTTGCCGTAAATCAGGTGTATTAACTGGTCTTCCAGATGCTTACGGCCGTGGCCGTATCATTGGTGACTACCGTCGTGTCGCACTTTATGGTGTTGACTTCTTAATGAAAGATAAATATGCACAATTCACTTCTTTACAAAAAGACTTAGAAGATGGCGTAAATCTTGAAGCAACAATCCGTTTACGTGAAGAAATCGCAGAACAACACCGTGCATTAGGCCAAATGAAACAAATGGCAGCAAGCTACGGTTACGATATTTCTAATCCTGCAACGAATGCTAAAGAAGCAATTCAATGGATGTACTTTGCTTACTTAGCAGCAATCAAATCACAAAACGGTGCAGCGATGTCATTCGGTCGTACTGCAACCTTTATTGATATCTATATCGAACGTGATTTAAAAGCAGGTAAACTTACTGAAACTGAAGCGCAAGAATTAGTTGACCACTTAGTCATGAAACTTCGTATGGTTCGTTTCTTACGTACACCTGAATACGATCAATTATTCTCTGGTGACCCAATGTGGGCAACTGAAACCATCGCAGGTATGGGTTTAGATGGCCGTACATTAGTAACCAAAAATACATTCCGTATTTTACACACCCTTTACAACATGGGTACTTCTCCAGAACCAAACTTAACAATTCTTTGGTCTGAACAATTACCTGAAAACTTCAAACGTTTCTGTGCGAAAGTATCGATTGATACCTCATCTGTTCAATACGAAAACGATGACTTAATGCGTCCAGACTTCAACAATGATGACTACGCAATCGCATGTTGTGTATCACCAATGGTTGTGGGTAAACAAATGCAATTCTTCGGTGCGCGTGCAAACTTAGCGAAAACATTGTTATACGCAATCAACGGCGGTATCGATGAAAAATTAGGTATGCAAGTAGGTCCGAAAACTGCACCAATCACTGATGAAGTGTTGGATTTCGACACAGTCATGACCCGTATGGATAGCTTTATGGATTGGTTGGCAAAACAATACGTGACTGCCTTAAACATCATCCACTATATGCATGATAAATATTCATACGAAGCCGCATTAATGGCATTACATGACCGTGATGTATACCGTACTATGGCTTGTGGTATCGCCGGTCTTTCTGTTGCAGCAGACTCACTTTCAGCAATTAAATATGCGAAAGTTAAACCAGTTCGTGGTGACATCAAAGATAAAGATGGCAATGTTGTAGCAAGCAACGTAGCGATCGACTTCGAAATCGAAGGTGAATATCCACAATATGGTAACAACGACAACCGTGTTGATGACATCGCTTGTGACTTAGTTGAACGTTTCATGAAGAAAATTCAAAAACTTAAAACTTACCGCAACGCTGTGCCTACACAATCTGTATTAACCATTACTTCTAACGTAGTTTATGGTAAGAAAACAGGTAACACCCCAGATGGTCGTCGTGCTGGCGCGCCATTCGGACCAGGAGCTAACCCAATGCACGGTCGTGACCAAAAAGGTGCGGTAGCATCATTAACTTCTGTGGCTAAACTTCCATTTGCTTACGCAAAAGATGGTATTTCTTATACCTTCTCAATCGTACCAAATGCGTTAGGTAAAGATCCGGAAGCGCAACGTCGCAACCTTGCTGGCTTAATGGATGGTTACTTCCACCATGAAGCTGCAGTAGAAGGTGGTCAACACTTAAATGTGAACGTATTAAACCGTGAAATGTTATTAGATGCGATGGAAAATCCGGACAAATATCCGCAATTAACCATTCGTGTATCTGGTTACGCAGTACGTTTCAACTCTTTAACTAAAGAGCAACAACAAGACGTCGTCACTCGTACATTCACAGAATCGTTCTAAAACACGATAAAATTTAACCGCACTTTAGCGGGAACATAAAAATTATGAGCCTGATTTTAAGTCAGGCTCATTTTTTATAGATGATATTTTTGGTAAAATTTAGCTAGATTTATTTTTTGGAAATTTATGTATGTCTGTTCTAGGAAGAATTCACTCCTTTGAATCCTGTGGAACCGTGGATGGTCCCGGTATTCGTTTTATTTTATTTATGCAAGGCTGTTTAATGCGTTGCAAATATTGCCATAACCGTGATACTTGGGATCTTGATGGTGGTCGCGAAATCAGTGTGGAAGAACTCATGAAAGAAGTGGTGAGTTATCGTCACTTTATGAATGCAACCGGTGGTGGTGTAACAGCATCAGGTGGTGAGGCCATTCTTCAAGCTGAGTTTGTTCGTGATTGGTTCCGTGCTTGTAAAGCAGAAGGGATTAATACTTGTTTAGATACTAATGGTTTTGTACGTCATTATGACCACATTATTGATGAACTGCTCGATGTAACCGATCTTGTTTTGCTTGATTTAAAAGAACTTAACGATCAAGTGCACCAAAACCTTATTGGTGTACCAAATAAACGGACGCTGGAATTTGCGAAATATCTGCAAAAACGTAATCAACGTACTTGGATTCGTTATGTAGTCGTTCCAGGCTATACAGATAACGATCATGATGTTCATCTGCTCGGACAGTTTATTGAAGGTATGACCAATATTGAAAAAGTCGAACTTCTCCCTTATCATCGATTAGGGGCTCATAAATGGAAAACCCTTGGCTTTGAGTATGAACTCGAAGATGTTTTGCCACCGACGAAAGAATCGCTTGAGCATATTAAAACGATTCTTGAAGGATATGGACATACGGTAAAATATTAAGCTAGGGTATAAAAAGATTAACAGCAGGCTTAGAAAGCTTTAAGGAGGAAAAATGAAAAAATTAGTATTAACGTTTTTAGGTGTAGCCCTTTTAGCAGGTTGTTCAGCTGTTCAATCGCCAGTTACACAAGAAGAGGTGACATTAACACCTCCTTCAAAAGATAGAGTAGGGTATGTGCGATTAGTAAAAGATAAGAATTACTACATTGATACCGATTCAATTTGGGTGGACAACCAAGATTTAAACCAAGTGCATTTTGATGCGGTGGTGAATTTGGATAAAGGTTTATATGTGTATCCAAATGAGAAAAGACGTTATGCGCGTTCTGTTCGCCAATATAAAATCTTAAACTGCAAGAACTACCATTTAACCCAAGTTCGTACTGATTTTTATGATGATTTCTGGGGCGAAGGTTTACGTGCAGCACCGAAAAAACAAGAGAAATACACAATCAGCTTAAAGCCGAATACAACGCTCTATGCCGCAGCACAAATCATTTGTGTGAACTCAGATAGAAAACCTTCTTTAGAGTTAGAAGGCTCAAAAGCGAAATAATCAATCAAAGTGCGGTTAGAAATAACCGCATTTTTTATCTTTCTGAAATTAATGAGCACGTAATAAAAAACGGTCAATATTTATCAAATATTGACCGTTCTTTTTATCTCATAATGAAAGATTATTTCACACGAGAAACGTATTCACCTGAACGAGTATCGACTTTAATCACTTCACCGATTTGAACGAAAAGAGGTACTTTCACCACAGCGCCAGTGCTTAATGTCGCTGGTTTACCGCCTGTACCCGCAGTATCACCTTTAAGACCTGGGTCTGTATCAATGATTTCTAATTCTACGAAGTTTGGTGGAGTAACGCTGATTGGCGCACCGTTCCATAAAGTCACGATACAATCTGCTTGGTCTAATAACCATTTTTCTGCATCACCGACTGCTTTTGCATCAGCAGAGTATTGTTCGAATGTTTCTGGGTGCATGAAGTACCAGAATGCATCATCTTTGTATGAATAAGTGAGGTTAAGATCCATAACATCAGCAGCTTCAACCGAAGTACCAGATTTGAAGTTTACATCTAATACTTTGCCTGAAATTAATTTACGAATACGAGTACGAGTAAAAGCTTGACCTTTACCTGGTTTAACGAATTCGTTTTCAACGATCACACAAGGCTCACCGTCTTGCATAAATTTTAGACCTGGTTTGAAATCACTGGTAGTATATGTAGCCATATTAAAAATATCCTAAAAAATAGAGATTGTTTGAAAGTGCGTATTTTAACCCGAAATATTGCGATTAGAGAAGAACAAAATTGGTTAGAAACCCTAAAAAATGCGATTTCTGATCCGAAAATCTTATTAAAAACTTTAAATTTGCCCGTTGAAGATTTTGCCGAGGACATCGCTGCTCGTAAACTTTTTGCTATGCGAGTGCCTTTGCCTTTTGTTGAAAAAATGGAAAAAGGGAATCCTAAAGACCCGCTTTTTTTACAAGTGATGACGGCTCAACAAGAATTTATTGAAGCGGAGGGTTTTAGCCAAGATCCTTTAGATGAGCAGCAAAAAAACGCCGTGCCTAATATTCTGCATAAATACCAAAATCGCTTGCTGTTCATGGCAAAAGGAGGCTGTGCAGTCAATTGTCGTTATTGCTTCCGTCGTCATTTTCCTTATGATCAAAACCCAGGCAATAAAACCAGTTGGCAACAAGCAATAGACTATATTGCCGCACATTCTGAAATCGAAGAAGTGATCTTTTCGGGGGGCGATCCGATGATGGCGAAGGATAGTGAATGGGCGTGGCTATTAGAACGCCTTGAAAAGATACCGCACTTACAACGTTTGCGTATTCACTCCCGTTTGCCGGTCGTGATTCCAGAACGCATTACGGATGAATTTTGTGATTTATTGCTAAAAAGCCCATTACAAACGGTGTTTGTGACGCATATCAATCATCCAAATGAAATTGATGAAGAACTCGCTTTGGCTATGAAAAAACTGGCAGGTGCTAGAGTCATGTTACTCAATCAATCCGTCCTTTTAAAGGATGTGAATGATAACCCACATACATTAAAAGTATTGAGCGATAAGCTGTTTCAAGCCGGAATTTTGCCTTATTACTTGCATTTGTTGGATAAAGTGCAAGGTGCGAGCCATTTCTATATTTCAGATGAGAAAGCGTTACAAATTTATAAAGAATTACAGGCGCTCACTTCTGGCTATTTAGTACCCAAATTAGCTCGAGAAATCGGTGGAGAGCCAAATAAGACTTTATACACAGCTTAAGATCCGATAAAATACGATTCAATTTTTCACCGCACTTTTGTGCGATCTTTAGTTTAGCAAATCGAGGTAATCCCGTGGATAATAAAAATCAACCTAACGACAATTCATCTCAAAATGAATTAGATTTAGGATTTAATCATTCAGACTCTGTGACCCCAAGAAAACCAGTTCAACAAAGTGGCTCAATTTTTGATAAAGCCAAAGGTTTATTTGGTAAAAAAGAACAGCCAGATACGCAATTCCATGTTCGTCGCGAACCAACTTTTGGTGCGGCAGCAAGTCAACCTTTTTCACCTTCTCAAGCATTTCAAAGTGAAAACACTGAACAGTCAGCATCATCAAGTGCTTTCGGATCTCAAGAGCCTGTTGAAAATGTTCAAGTAGAAAACGTAGCGGAAGAAAAAGTGATTTTTGAAAATTCGCCTGCAGAAGAGATTGTAGAGGAAGTGACAACTCAGACCGAAACAGTTGCACCGGCAGCCGCTGCGGCAGCAAACTTGAAATCACCTGAAAAATGGAAGGTCCTACAAATGTTACCAGAAAAACATCGTCGTTTATTTATTGCGATTTTGGGTTTAGTGGTATTACTGATCATTTTCTTCACCCTAAAACCAAACTCAGATACGGTAGAGTCTTTTGAACAACAAAACAGTAATGAAATTCCAGTTCAATTCCAATCATTGGATCAGTCTCAACCAGTTGAAACTACAGTATTAGATAACAATAATACTACAGCTCCTGCAACAACAGAACAAACAGCAAATGACGCTAAATCAGATACACCTCCAGCAATGGAATATGTAGGTGATAAAGCAGATGCTGCTAAATCACAACCAACAGAGCCTGTACAACCAACTGCAGCTCAACAACCAGTAACGCCAGTTCAGCCAACTGTTGCACCAACACCAGTTAAAGAACCAGTGAAAACAGTGCAACCAACTGTAGAAAAAAATACAGCAACGGTTGAGCATAAAGCAGAACCTCGTCGTGAACAGACACCTGTGGTTCAAGAGAAAAAACAACCTAAACCAGTAACTGAAAAAGCGACAGCTCAACCGACTCAAACCGTGAAAAAAGAGCCAAGCAAAATTCAAGAAGCGAAACCTGTTGCCACTAAAGACAGTAAGGTTCAAATTGTGGAAGCGAAATCAGCAACCCACAATGCGGTGAAAGCAGCTGAACCAGCAGCACAAACCGCTTCAACCGGTGCAACAAAAACATTAACGGTGCCTCAAGGTGTTTCACTGATGCAAGTATTCCGTGATAATAAATTGAATATTTCAGATGTGAATGCAATGACCAAAGCAAGCGGTGCTGGTAATGCATTAAGCAGTTTCAAACCTGGTGATAAAGTACAGGTTTCTGTGAATAGTCAAGGTCGAGTGAGTGAGCTTCGTTTATCAAATGGCGGCAAGTTCATTCGTCAAGCTGATGGTTCATACCAATATAAAAAATAATCTTTAGTGGGCGAGCAATCGCCCATTTTTCTAGCTGAGATTGTTTATCCTTGCTCATTTTATAAAGTGATCAATCATAAACAAACCTTGATGGAAATAGAATTCATGTTAAAAAAATTAAGCGTAATTTTGACCGCACTTTGGCTTTCTGCATGTTCGCAGAATGTTGAGTTAAACAAAGCCACACCACAGAAAATGAAAGTGCAAACCGTGGATAAAAAATCCCAAAAGGGGTCAGCGACGATTTATCTGTGTAAAGGCAATAAAGAAGTGAGTGTGGTTCATACCAAGCAAAAACAGAAAAGTAAAAAAACACTTAGTCAGGTGACCGTAACTTTTAATGATGTAACTGAAAAATTGACTCGAGTGATTTCTGAGCGTGGTAGAAATTATGCAAATATTCGTTGGTATTGGCAGGAGCGAGATGACTTCAGTCAATTACAAACTAGCGTAGGTGAAGTGCTCGCAGAACGCTGTGTTAAACAACCAAGTGAATTAAAATCAGGCAAATAATTCTTTTATGGATCTCCAACGCGGCTTTGTGTTACATCGTCGTCCTTATAGTGAAACCAGTCTTTTGGTGGATTTATTCACTGAAGAAACGGGACGTTTGACGGTTATTGCAAAAGGTGCACGTGCGAAACGTTCGGCATGGAAATCTGTCTTACAGCCTTTTACGCCATTACTTCTTCGTTGGTCAGGTAAAGGCGCATTAAAAACGCTCACTAAAGCAGAGCCAGCGGCAATTACGCTACCTTTGCAGCAAACGGCTTTATACAGCGGGTTTTATGTAAATGAGCTGATTACTCGCGTGATCGAGCCAGAAACGGCCAATCCACAACTTTTTCAGCATTATCTTCAATGCTTAACAGGCTTAGCCACTCAACCACAGGTTGAGCCTACATTACGTCTATTTGAATTTCATTTACTTAAAATCTTAGGTTATGGTATCGATTTTTTGCATTGTGCAGGCTCAGGTTTACCAGTAGATGAATCGATGACTTACCAATATCGCGCAGAAAAGGGTTTTATCGCCTCGTTAGTAAAAGATAACTTGACCTTTTATGGTCGAGATTTACTCGCCTTTGACCGTTTGGAATTTACCGATGAGGCAGTCTTACAAGCGGCAAAACGTTTTACCCGCATCGCGCTTAAACCTTATTTAGGTGATAAGCCGCTGAAAAGCCGAGAATTATTTACACAAAACGTGCTTTATTTAAAATAACCCCTTTCTTTGATACAAATAGATTAAGACACCATCATGGCTTTACTTTACGCTCCACAAAAAAAACAGAAAAGCATACAAAAAATCATCGCTGAAATTCAGGATTTAGATTATCAAGGATTAGGCGTCGCCAAAATTCAAGGTAAAACTTGGTTTATTGAAAATGCTTTGCCAACGGAAAAAGTGGAAGCGGTAGTGACCGATGAAAAACGTCAATATGGATTAGCCACTGTACAAAAATGGCTACAAGAGAGTAATCAGCGTGTTGAGCCACAATGTACTTATTATGGGCGTTGTGGTGGATGCCAAGGCCAGCATATTCTTGTAGAAATGCAGCGTAAAGCGAAAGAGAAAGCCCTTTTTTCTCGTTTAAGTAAACTGCAAGCAGAGCCCATTCAATTAATGCCCATGATTTGTGGCGAACAATGGGCTTATCGTCGTCGAGTACGATTAAGTTTACTGTGGAATGCGAAAAACAAAACCGTTGAAATGGGATTTCGTCAGAAAAACTCTAATCAGTTAGTGAGTATTCAACAATGCTTAGTCGCAGAGCCTGCAATCAATCATCTTATCCCCAAATTGACTGCACTTTGGGCGCAATATTCAGCCCCGAAACAATTAGGGCATATTGAATTGGTTTCAGCGGAGAATGGCGTAGCTATGTTATTACGCTATAAGGGAAATTTAGCCGAAACTGACCGCACTTTGTTGCTCGAGTTTGCACGCGTCAATGCTGTGAATTTGTTTTTACAAGATGATCAAGGTATCCAACTTGTGCATGGTGAAATGCCTTATTATGCGTTAGATGATATTCGCTTATCTTTCGATATCCGCGATTTTATTCAAGTGAATACTCATCTAAATCAGCAAATGGTTATGACTGCTTTAGATTGGCTTAATTTGAATCAGGATGATCATGTCTTAGATTTGTTCTGTGGGATGGGCAATTTCACGTTGCCTTTAGCTAAACGCGTGAAAAGTGCGGTTGGAATTGAAGGTGTTTTTGACATGGTGCAAAAAGCTCAAGCGAATGCACAGTTTAACCACATTGAGAATGTTGAATTTTATCAAGCCGATTTAGACCAAGCTTTTTCAGAACAGCCTTGGGCAAAACAACATTTCAATAAAATTCTTCTCGATCCACCTCGCAGTGGCGCAGCATTTGCATTGAATGCTTTGTGTGAGCTTGGTGCAGAAAGCATTCTCTATGTATCTTGCAATCCTGCAACTTTAGTACGAGATGCTGAGATTCTTCGCGCTTTTGGCTATCGCATTATCAAAACCGCCATGATTGATATGTTCCCACATACCAGTCATTTGGAGTCGGTGACATTATTTATCAAATAAGGTGTAAATTCTGATAGAATAGTCAGACTTTTTTGTTGTCTTAAAAAGACAACTCGGCTGACAGGATGTTGCCGAGCCATATTCATCAACAAGGGGGTATTATGGTTGCAGTTCGTGGTTCTCACTTATCAAATCCACATGATTTTGAGATCGAACAATGGTGTTCGAGCCTTAAACTTGCTGCCCCCGTAGAAAAGTCTCTGATTGATGCATGGTATTATGCTCAAGCCAAAATAGCCGAACATGCTGAGCAAATGGAGAACGCCATTCTTACATTGCAATCTGGTGTGGAAATGGTGGAAATTCTGCATGAAATGAATATGGATAGCGAAAGCTTGCTCACCGCCATGTTATTTCCATTAGTGGCAAACCGAATTGTCGATTGGGACCAAATTCAAGAACATTTTGGCCCTAAAATCACCAAACTGCTTAAAGGTGTGGAGGAGATGGATAATATCCGTCAGCTCAACGCCAGTCATTCAGCTAATGCTTCTCAAGTGGATAACGTTCGCCGTATGCTCCTTGCAATGGTGGATGATTTCCGTTGTGTGATCATCAAACTTGCTGAACGTATTACGTTTCTTCGTAATGCGGAAAATCACTTTTGTGAAGAAGAAAAAGTATTGGCTGCCAAAGAATGTTCCAATATTTATGCCCCATTGGCGAACCGTTTAGGGATCGGTCAATTGAAATGGGAGCTTGAAGATTACTGCTTCCGTTATTTGCATCCAGAACAATATCGAAATATTGCCAAATTATTACATGAGCGTCGCTTAGATCGTGAACAGTATATTGCGGATTTCGTTGCAGAGTTAACCGGTTATTTAAAAGAAAGTATTGATCAGGTTGAGGTTTACGGTCGTCCAAAACATATCTATAGCATTTGGCGAAAAATGCAAAAGAAACATTTGGAGTTCAGTGGTTTATATGATGTAAGAGCGGTCAGAATTATTGTGCAAAAATTGCAGGATTGTTATACCGCGCTTGGTATCGTACATACCCATTTCAAACACTTACCAAAAGAATTTGATGACTATGTTGCCAATCCAAAACCGAATGGCTATCAATCCATTCATACTGTAGTATTGGGCAAAGGTGGTAAGCCGATTGAAGTGCAAATTCGTACCCAGCAAATGCATGATGATGCTGAACTTGGGGTTGCCGCACACTGGAAATACAAAGAGGGGACGACCGGTAGCCTTTCAGCTTACGAAGAAAAAATCACTTGGTTGCGTAAATTACTTGCATGGCAAGATGATATTACGGATTCTGGCGAAGTGATGGCGGAATTGCGCAGCCAAGTCTTTGATGACCGAGTCTATGTGTTTACGCCGAAAGGAGAGGTAGTAGACTTGCCAGCGGGTTCTACGCCGCTTGATTTTGCTTATGCGATCCACAGTGAAATTGGTCACCGTTGTATTGGGGCAAAAGTTGGTGGGCGTATCGTGCCATTCACCTATCAACTACAAATGGGTGAGCAAGTGGATATCATTACGCAGAAAAATCCTAACCCAAGCCGAGATTGGGTCAATCCGAACTTAGGCTTTACGCATACGTCAAAAGCGCGTGCGAAAATCCAAGCGTGGTTTAAGAAACAAGATCGTGATAAAAATGTTCCAGCTGGTAAAGAGCAGTTAGATAATGAACTTGCTCGTTTGAATATTACTTTGAAACAGGTTGAGCAGCTTGCTTTACCACGTTACAACTTAAGAAATCTCGAAGATTTATACGCGGGTATTGGTAGCGGAGATATTCGTTTAAATCAGTTAATGAATTTCCTACAAAGCCGATTGATTAAAGTGACGGCTGAAGAAGCAGATCAAGAAATTCTCCGTCATGTGGCGAGTAAAAGTGCGAATACTGCACAGCAAAAGGCGCAACAAAAAGCAGACCAGCAGCAGAAAAAAGGCTATGTGATTGTTGAAGGTGTCGGTAATTTACTGCATCATATGGCGCGTTGTTGCCAACCGATTCCAGGTGATGCCATTGCGGGCTACATTACGATGGGACGTGGCATCTCAATTCATCGCTGCGATTGTGAGCAATTTATTGAATTACAAGCAGCCCATCCTGAACGCGTGGTGGAAGCCCTTTGGGGAGATAATTACGCGGCAGGTTTCCATATTAATATTCGTATCGTGGCGAGTGATCGTAATGGTTTATTACGCGATATTACGACTGTACTGGCGAATGAAAAAGTCAGTGTACTAGGTGTTTCAAGCCGTGCGGACACCAAAAAACAAGTGGCAACGATGGATATGGAAATTGAACTGAAAAATGTCGAAAGTTTAAGCAAAATACTGGCCAGATTAGCGAAGTTAGACGACGTTATCGAAGCAAAACGTTTATAGATTACAACATAGGAACTTTTATGTATAAAACCACGGGATTAACCCATTTAATTAACTCCACAAAATATTCCTTACAAGGCTTAAAGAGTGCATTCAAAAATGAAACTGCATTCCGCCACGAATGTTTTCTTGCGTGCATTCTGATTCCGCTCGCATTTTGGCTAGGTGACACTAAAATTGAAATTGCCTTGATGATTTCATCGGTTTTACTCGTGATGGCAGTAGAGCTGTTAAATAGTGCGGTTGAAGCGGTGGTGGACCGTATCGGTACAGAACGCCACGAGCTTTCAGGTCGAGCTAAAGACCAAGGCTCAGCAGCGGTATTCATCGCCCTTTGCATTGTTGTCGTGGTTTGGGGAAGTATTTTATTTTTCTAAAGTGCGGTCAATTTGAAGTAAAAATTTCGGCTTATGTGTTTTACATAAGCCGTTTTTGTAGGTGAAGTCGGACAAGATTTTATTCCTCTACGTTTGCTGATATAAATAAGAAAGATTTTTGCATATTCATATCAACAGGAGGACGCTATGCCTACAGTCACAGCCTTAGGTGCGCTCATTGCGCTCATTGTCGCTATTTTCCTTATTTTGAAAAAAGTCTCACCAGCCTATGGGATGTTAGTTGGGGCTTTGGTGGGGGGATTAGTCGGTGGTGCGGATTTATCTCAAACTGTGAGTCTCATGATCGGCGGGGCTCAAGGTATCACTACCGCAGTCATGCGGATTCTCGCGGCCGGTGTATTAGCCGGAGTACTGATTGAATCAGGTGCGGCGAATACCATTGCTGAAACTATTACAAACAAGTTAGGTGAAACAAGAGCATTATTAGCATTAGCGTTGGCTACATTAATTTTAACTGCGGTTGGCGTCTTTATTGATGTTGCTGTGATTACGGTCTCTCCAATCGCCTTAGCACTTGCTCGTCGTACTGACTTATCAAAACCGGCTATTCTTTTGGCGATGATTGGTGGGGGAAAAGCTGGAAACTTAATGTCACCCAATCCCAATACCATTGCGGCGGCAGACACGTTCCATCTTCCTCTCACGTCAGTGATGATGGCAGGGATTATCCCCGCTATTTTTGGCTTAATATTGACGTATTTCTTAGCAAAACGTTTAAGAAACAAAGGTTCGCGCGTTTCAGCCCAAGAGGTTGTCACAGTTGAAACACAGAATTTACCCTCATTTTTGACCGCACTTGTAGCACCTTTGGTGGCCATCTTCTTACTGGCACTTCGTCCGTTAGCTGATATTAAGGTGGACCCTTTAATCGCTTTGCCACTTGGTGGGCTCATTGGCGCACTCTGTATGGGCAAGCTTCGTCAAGCCAATAACTATGCAATTAGTGGTTTAGGCAAAATGGCCCCGGTGGCGATTATGCTACTTGGTACGGGGGCTTTAGCCGGTATTATTGCCAATTCCGGTATGAAAGATGTGCTCATTGAAGGCTTAAAACATTCGGGCTTACCTTCTTATATCCTAGCACCAATTTCAGGTGCGTTAATGTCTCTTGCAACGGCATCAACAACAGCAGGTACAGCGGTTGCGTCGAATGTGTTTAGTTCAACGCTATTAGAGTTGGGTGTGAGTAGTCTAGCCGGTGCCGCAATGATTCATGCGGGGGCGACGGTTTTCGACCATATGCCACATGGTTCTTTCTTCCATGCAACTGGCGGTAGCGTGAATATGGATATGAAAGAACGCTTAAAATTGATTCCTTATGAAAGCGCCGTGGGCTTGATTATGACCATTGTGTCCACTTTAATTTTTGGTGTATTTAATTAGCTTAAGGAGAGAATATGAAAATTGTGATTGCGCCTGATTCATTTAAAGAAAGTTTAACGGCACTTGAAGTGGCTAATGCGATTGAAACAGGTTTTAAACGTATTTTTCCTAATGCTGAATATGTGAAATTACCGATGGCGGATGGTGGAGAGGGTACCGTGCAATCCTTGGTAGATGCCACTCAAGGTCGCCTGATTGAAACAGAAGTCACTGCACCGTTAGGCAATCAAGTAAAAAGCTTTTTCGGCTTATCGGGTGATGGTAAAACAGCGATTATCGAAATGGCGGCCGCATCGGGATTGCATCTAGTCTCGATGGATAAACGCAATCCTTGTCAAACTACCAGTTTTGGTACAGGTGAGCTAATTAAGCAAGCCCTTGACCTTGGCGTAAAACATATCATTTTAGGAATTGGAGGGAGTGCCACAAATGACGGTGGTGCAGGTATGTTGCAAGCGTTGGGCTTACGTTTATTGGATAAAAATGGTCAATCCATTGGCTTTGGTGGTGCAGCGTTATCCAATCTTGCTGAAATCCAAATAGCTGATTTAGATCCTCGATTGCAGCACGTGCAAATTGAAGTGGCTTGTGATGTGAATAATCCACTTTGTGGCGAACGAGGCGCCTCTGCAATTTTTGGTCCACAAAAAGGTGCGACGCCTGATATGGTGAAAGAACTGGATGAGGCATTAGCGCATTTTGCTAAAACTGCCGAGCGGGATTGTGGTAAACAAATTCAAGAACAACCAGGCGCGGGGGCAGCAGGTGGTATGGGCGGTGGTTTATTGCTCTTACCCAATGTGCAGCTCAAAGCCGGTGTGCAGATTGTCTTGGATAATTTGAAACTCGCTGAGCAAGTTAAAGAGGCTGATTTAGTCATTACCGGTGAAGGCCGTATGGATGCGCAAAGTATCTTAGGTAAGACCCCAATCGGTGTGGCACGCACGGCGAAACAATTTAATAAGCCAGTCATCGCGATCGTAGGTTGTTTGCGTGAGGATTATGAAGTGGTGTATGAACATGGCATTGATGCGGTGTTCTCCATTATCCGTAATCTGGGTGATTTACCGACAATTCTCAAGCAAGGCGAGCAGAATTTAGTTTCAACAGCTCAAAATGTGGCGAGATTGTTGTCATTGAAATAAGCTTTTCATTCTAAAGTGCGGTCAAACTTATCGTTATTTTTGACCGCACTTTGATCTCATCCCCTCGGATGAAATCTTTCGTGAAGGTGTTTCAAGCGTTCTTTAGCCACATGAGTATAGATTTGCGTGGTGGAGAGATCGCTGTGTCCGAGGAGCATTTGCACAACACGGAGATCCGCACCGTGATTCACTAAATGTGTCGCAAAGGCATGACGGAGAACATGTGGTGAAAGAGCATCCGTATCGATTCCCGCTAACACCGCATAATGTTTTATACGATGCCAAAAGGTTTGGCGAGTCATTTGCTGAGCTCGTTGACTTGGAAAGACCACATCTGAACTTTGTCCATTAAGCAAAATAGGACGACCGTAAAGTACGAATTGTCGCACCCAAAACGCAGCTTCTTCTCCCATTGGTACAATACGTTCCTTGTTGCCTTTGCCAATCACACGCACCACACCTTGTTGTAAATTCATATTCTCAATGGTGAGCGTGACCAATTCCGTGACACGTAATCCTGTGGCATACAACAATTCCAACATGGCTTTATCGCGTAACTCGAGCGGAATTTCCACATCTGGCGTATTTAATAAATCTGTGACTTGTTGCTCGGTTAAATACTTAGGCAAACGGCTTGGCAATTTAGGTGAGCTCAGTACGGCACTCGGGTCATCTGTACGATACTTTTCACGATATAAATATTGGAATAATTTTCGCATCGCACTTAGCATTCGTGCGGTGCTGGTGGCTTTGTAACCTTGCTCTAAACGGCTGCCTAAGAATTGTTGCAGATCTAATGGTTCCAGGGTTTCTAGGGATAAATTTTGTTTATCTAACCAATCACACAGTGCGGTCAAATCGAGACGATAAGACTGCACGGTGTTTTCAGACAATCCTTTTTCGATCCAATATTCATTCAAGAATAAGTCGACTAACGTGAGATTATTCATGTTTACACTCTATGGGGTAAAAAGGCTTTCACGCCACGCGGAGTGATAAATAAACCAATGAAGGCAAAGGCGGCCATTAAGCTGAAAGCATAAACTGGCGAAATTGGATAAAGTACACCAGAAAGCGCGGTGAAAATCGCAATGGCAGCACATCCCGCCAAGGCATTGTATAAGCCTTGTAATTTCGCAATATGGGTTTGTGGCTGAGTGGTGATGTAACGCACGGTTGCGTAATGCCCCGCCACATAAGTGAGGCTGTGAAAACATTGCAATAGAACGATTTCAACAAAGGTATCGGCATAACCAAAAGCAAGCCAACGTACGATCGCCGCGATGCCTGTGAGATAGAAAAGGGCAGTAATACTCCAGTTTTTGAATAATCGGGTGGAGAAGAAAAAGACGACAATTTCTACTAATACGCTAATTCCCCAAAATAAGCCCGCATCGGAAACAGAATGACCGTGGCTTGTCCAGAAGATAGTGCTGTATGAGTAATAAGCCGCGTGCGATCCTTGAATCAGTGCAATAGCAATAAATAAACGAAGTGTCGTTTTATTTTTGAGTAAGCCTAAAAATCCAACAGAATTTTCGACCGCACTTTGTGGCTCATCTTGTGGCATTGGATTGGGATGAAGTAATTGCACAATGCTATAGAAAATAAGGATTCCCGTAATCATCCATGTGATGTATTGCTCACCAACCATCCCCGCTAAATACCCAAACACCATTACGCCGACAACAAATGCAAAGGAGCCAATCAAGCGTACTTTGCCGTAATCTAGATGAATTTGTTGTTGCCACGTACTGGCTATGCTATCCCCAATTGGCATCCCCGCCGCATTCACCATGGAATACAAGGCAAGTCCAATAAATAATAACCAGAAGTTATGCGACATGAGTCCAATTAACGCCATGGTGACAGCGCTGGAAACAGCTAAGTAACGTAAGCCATTCACTAAAAGAGAAACTCGTTTTATTAAGCCTGAAAATAAAATACTGCCACTGAAACGGAAAATATAACCACAGGCCAGCAATAAACCGATGCTTTCTTCACTATAAGATTGCGTTTTCAACCACGCAGGGAAAAGGGGAAGAAATACACCGTAGGCACAATAGTAACCAAAAAAGCTCAGGGTGAGCCAGGTAAAAGGACGAACTTGCATTAGAATAATTTTTCCATTTCTTGTGAGCGTGCCACACAGGCCTGCATCGCTTGTTTAATGATGTCGTTAAATTGGTGTTGATTGAACACATTTAATGCGGCTGCGGTGGTCCCGCCTTTTGAAGTGACATTTTCTCGTAAAGTGGAAAGCGCCGTCTGTGGATTTTCAGTCACTAACTTCGCTGAGCCTAACATAGCTTGTTGTACCAATTCACGAGATTGCTTTTCATCTAAGCCCATTTCGATTAAGCTTTGTTGCATAGCCTCTAAAAATTGGAAGAAGTAAGCAGGGCTACTGCCTGATGCAGCGGTGACAGCATGCATTTGATCTTCATTCGTCACCCAAGTAGTTTTTCCTACTGCAGAAAGTAAATCTTCCGCAAAAGTGCGGTCAGTTTCAGGCGTGTTTTTGTCAGCAAATAAGCCCGCCATACCTTCACCCACTAATGCAGGCGTGTTTGGCATGACGCGAACAATGGATTTTGCTGTTGGGATGAGTTCGGCTAATCGAGCAGTCGAAATACCCGCAGCAATAGAAATGATTAATTTATCAGAAAAATCAACCGCACTTAATGGCTTGCACACATCAGCGAGGGCTTGCGGTTTAACCGCAAATAACACAACTTGAGATTGTTTGATGGATTGATCGTTATTCGTAGAAACCGCGACGCCATATTGAGCAAAAAAAGCACGTTTCTCTTCATTAGGATCATTAACGATAATTTTGTCGGCAGGATAACCTTGTTTTAATAGGCCTAACACAATGGCTTGTGCCATATTGCCACCACCGATGAAGGCAATTAATTTCTGTTGCATCATTTTTTCCCGTGAGTTTATGGGCTACAATGTCGCGTATTTTACCCTATTATGAAGGAAGTGTTACGATGTGGTTTAAAAATTTAATGTCATATAGGCTGACTAAGCCCCTAGATTGGGAGCTTAATGAATTGCAACGTCAGTTGTCAGATTGTGAATTTCATCCTTGTGGCTCACAAGATCAAAGTAAATTCGGTTGGGCGAGTCCCTTGAAAGGTAGTGAGCTATTGCATTTTTCAGTGGGGAAACACATTTTATTGGTTGCGAAAAAAGAAGAGAAAATGTTGCCGGCAAATGTGGTGAAACGTGAATTAGATGAACGCATTGAAAGCCTTGAACAAAAAGAAAACCGTAAATTGAAGAAAACGGAAAAACAAACGTTAAAAGATGATGTGGTGATGAATTTATTGCCGCGTGCATTCACTAAAAACCAGCAAACTTCTGTGTGGATTGATACGGAGAACAACCTTGTGCATGTCGATGCGGCATCCAGTAAACGTGCAGAAGATGCCTTAGCATTATTGCGTAAATCCCTCGGTTCGTTACCCGTTGTGCCGTTGGCTTTTGCCAATGAACCTTCGACCATTTTAACGGATTGGATTGTGCAGGAAAAAATTCCGCATTGGCTGGTGGCGTTAGAAGAGGCTGAATTGCGTGGAAGCCAAGAAGACAGCGTGATCCGTTGTAAAAAACAGCCTTTAGAAAATGAAGAGATTCTCGCGCTTTTACAAGATGGCAAAAAAGTGGTGAGTAAGCTCGCATTGGAATGGGAAGATACGCTGACTTTTGTATTTAATGAAGATTGTACGCTCAAACGTTTGAAATTTGCTGATGCCGTGCGTGAGAAAAATGCGGATATTTTAAAAGAAGATTATGCACAGCGTTTTGATGCTGATTTTGTATTGATGACGGGGATTTTATCTAAACTGACAGAAAACTTACTCGATGAATTCGGTGGCGAGAAAGTCAGATTAGGCTAGTTTTAATCATGAAATAAAAAGGCGAACATCATGTTCGCCTTTTGTTTGTTTAAAAGTGTGGTCAAATTTCCGCACGTTTTTAATTGTGTGTGCTCGTACTGGTTGTCGTACGGTTTGCACGTTTACGATCGTTTTCCGTTAAGAGTTTTTTACGGATACGGATCGACTCTGGTGTCACTTCCACTAACTCGTCATCATCGATAAACTCGATAGCTTGTTCAAGTGTAAATTTTACCGGTGTGGTTAATACGATGGCATCATCTTTACCCGATGCACGCATATTGGTGAGTTTTTTACCTTGCAAACAGTTTACCGTTAAGTCGTTTGTGCGGCTGTGAATACCGATGATTTGACCTTCGTAAACCTCTACGTTAGCTTCGATCATTAATTTACCACGCTCTTGTAAACCAAATAGCGCATAAGCTAATGCTTTACCTGTCGCGTTAGAAATTAATACACCGTTTTTACGTTGGCCAATTTCACCTGGTTTGATGTCATCGTAGTGATCGAAACTAGAGTAAAGTAAACCAGTACCTGACGTCATGGTCATGAATTCACCACGGAAACCGATTAAGCCACGGCTAGGGATGATGTATTCTAAACGTACACGACCTTTGCCATCTGGCATCATGTCACGAACTTCACCTTTACGGATACCTAATGCTTCCATAACAGAACCTTGGTGCTGTTCTTCCACATCGATAGTTACTTGCTCATAAGGCTCTTGTTTTTTACCGTTGATTTCGCGATAGATTACTTTAGGACGAGAAACCGCAAGTTCATAACCTTCACGACGCATATTTTCAATTAATACAGAAAGGTGTAATTCACCACGGCCAGAAACACGGAATTCATCCGGGTTTGGTGTTTCTTCTACGCGTAATGCCACGTTGTGAACTAACTCTTTGTTTAAACGTTCAAGAATTTGACGAGAAGTCACATATTTACCTTCTTGACCCGCAAACGGAGAGGTGTTTACACAGAAGAACATGGTTACGGTTGGTTCATCAACGGTTAATGAAGGTAGTGCTTCAACCGCATTGATATCACAAAGGGTGTCAGAAATATTTAATTCACCTAAACCGGTAATTGCAATGATGTCGCCTGCATAAGCGATATCTTCTTCATAACGTTGTAAACCAAGGTGACCTAATACTTGACCCACACGGCCTTGGCGAGTTTTGCCTTCACCATCAATAATCGTTACAGGTTGGTTTGGTTTGATTGCACCACGTTTGATACGACCGATACCGATAACACCCACATAGCTGTTATAGTCTAATTGTGAGATTTGCATTTGGAATGGTGCATCAAGTTCCACTTTTGGCGGTTCAACGTGTTGAACGATCGCTTCAAATAACGGGGTCATATCTTCCGCTAAATCTTCGTGTTCAAGTCCTGCGACACCATTTAATGCAGATGCATAGATAATAGGGAAGTCTAATTGCTCATCGGTTGCACCAAGGTTAACGAATAAATCGAATACTTGATCCACCACCCAATCAGGACGTGCGCCTGGACGGTCAACTTTGTTGATAACTACAATTGGTTTTAAACCATGAGCAAAGGCTTTTTGGGTTACGAAACGGGTTTGTGGCATTGGACCGTCAAAGGCATCTACGACTAAAAGTACAGAATCCACCATAGAAAGTACACGTTCAACTTCACCACCGAAGTCGGCGTGTCCTGGGGTATCTACGATGTTAATACGATAATCATTCCAGTTAATTGCGGTATTTTTTGCCAGGATGGTAATGCCACGTTCTTTTTCAAGATCGTTTGAGTCCATTACGCGCTCATCAACATCACCACGAGTGGATTCAAATGTACCGGATTGTTGAAGGAGTTTGTCAACGAGGGTGGTTTTACCATGGTCAACGTGAGCGATAATTGCGATATTGCGCAATTTATTAATATCAATGTCGTTTTTCATTTATTACGTTCTTAATGTTTAAGTTTTGTAGGGTGGAATTTTTATGCCACCAAATAGTCCAAGTAGTTTAAATTGGTGAGTCAAACTCACCCTACGAGAATCTCGAAAGGGCAAAAATTATACACGATATTTCGTTACTCTGCTATGCCAGTGTTTAAAATAAATCCCATGAAAAAAGTAAGCGGTTGCGTTATAATGCTCTTTTAATTTTTATAAAGATTATATACATAGCAAAATAGAGGACTCCTTATGCCAAATGCAAATGCAATTGCCAACGTATTCAAACTGATCGAAGAGAACGATATTAAGTTCGCGCTACTTCGTTTCACCGACATCAAAGGTAAAGAACACGGCGTTTCTATCCCGGTTAGCCTTGTCGATGAAGATATGTTTGAAGATGGCAAAATGTTCGATGGCTCTTCTGTTGAAGGTTGGAAAACCATTAACAAAGCCGATATGCTTTTAATGCCAATCGCTGAAACTGCGGTAGTTGATCCATTTGCGCAGATCCCAACCCTCTCTATTCGTTGTAGTATTTATGAACCAACGACTATGCAAAGCTATGATCGTGATCCGCGTTCAATTGCTATTCGTGCCGAAAACTATATGCGTTCAATCGGTATTGCGGATCAAGCATTCTTTGGTCCTGAACCCGAGTTCTTCTTATTTGATGATGTCCGTTTTGATGTATCAATGAACCGCGCTTCTTTTGCCGTTGATGACATTGAAGCTGCTTGGAACACCAACAAAAAATACGAAGATGGTAACAACGCTTATCGTCCATTGAAAAAAGGCGGTTACTGTGCGGTGGCACCAATTGATACGGCACACGATATTCGTTCTGAAATGTGTTTGATTTTAGAAGAAATGGGCTTAGTAGTAGAAGCTCACCACCATGAAGTGGCAACCGCAGGTCAAAACGAAATTGCAACGAAATTCAACAGCTTAACCTTGAAAGCGGATGAAACACAAATCTATAAATATGTGGTACAAAACGTTGCATTAGAACACGGTAAAACCGCTTGCTTTATGCCAAAACCAATTACGGGTGATAATGGTTCAGGCATGCACTGTAATATGTCACTAAGCAAAGATGGTAAAAATATTTTCCAAGGTGATAAATATGCGGGGCTTTCTGAAACCGCACTTTATTACATCGGCGGTATCATTAAGCATGCTAAAGCATTAAATGCATTCACTAACCCAAGCACTAACTCATACAAACGTTTAGTGCCTGGCTTTGAAGCACCTGTATTATTGGCTTACTCTGCAAGCAACCGTTCTGCCTCAATTCGTATTCCGGCAGTAACTAGTCCGAAAGCGATCCGTATTGAAGCGCGCTTCCCAGATCCACTGGCAAACCCATATCTTGCTTTCGCTGCATTATTGATGGCTGGCCTTGACGGTGTAGTAAACAAAATCCACCCAGGTGATGCAATGGATAAAAATCTTTATGATCTTCCACCAGAAGAATTAAAAGATATTCCAGCGGTAGCAAGCTCGTTAGAAGAAGCGTTGAATTCATTAGAAAAAGACTATGAATTCTTAACGCAAGGTGGCGTATTTGCTAAAGACTTTATCGAGGCATTTATTAGCGTTAAACGTAAAGATGTGGAGCGTTTAAATATGACACCACATCCGGTTGAGTTTGAGATGTATTATGCATAATGATAAACAACAGAATTCAAGTTGTTGAACAAGAAAAGTGCGGTCTTTTTTGACCGTACTTTTTGTATGTGTATATTGTATTTAATTCGTGTATAATCAAAATCTGGTTATAGATAGGGCTAGATTATGCTAAATAAATTTGTAGGAAAGTTTCGTCGATTTTTTGCTTTTGATGAACTTTTAAAACAACTAATTATTAGAGATGTAAAACTCAAGTATCGTCGTAGTTATTTGGGGTATCTATGGAGTATTTTGAATCCATTAATGTTAATGATGGTTCTTGTTGTTGTTTTCTCTAATCTTTTCCGCTTTGATATTCCTAATTTTCCACTTTATTTGATCTCGGGACAATTTCTTTTTAATTTCATGACGGAGGCAACAAATATGTCCGTTGCTTCAATTACAGGAAATGCTTCATTGATCAAAAAAACGTATGTACCAAAGTATATTTTCACCATATCCAAAGTTGGAAGCTCACTAGTAAATTTACTTTTCTCGCTTGGTGCGTTATTGCTAGTTATGGTTTTTACTGATGCTGAGTTTTCTTGGAATCTCTTGTTTTTTCCTGTGATTATTCTTGAAGTATTTATTTTTAGCTTAGGGCTTGGCTTATGGCTTGCAGCTATAACAGTATTTTTCCGTGATATTCAATATTTGTGGGGGGTATTTGTTTCGATGTGGATGTATCTTACTCCACTATTCTATCCAGTATCTATTATTCCTGAAGAATATAGGGAGTTATATCAAAATGCGAATCCAATGTACGGATATGTTGAGCAATTCAGAGATATTGTCTTATATGCAAAATTCCCTCAGTCTGATTCTATCCTAATTGGTTTCGCTTCAGCTATCTTAGTCCTTGTGCTCGGAGCTTGGTATTTTAATAAGAAACAAGATGAATTTATTTTATATATATGAATAAAGAAACAGTAATTAAAGTTGAAAATGCTACGGTACGCTTTAATAAGGCTACAGAAAACTATAATGGTTTAAAAGAATATGTGATTAAAATGCTAAAAGGTGAACTGATGTTTCAAGAGTTTTTAGCATTAAAAGACATTAACCTTGAAGTGAAAAAAGGTGAATCTTGGGGGCTAATTGGTACCAATGGTTCAGGTAAGTCAACACTTCTAAAATTAATTTGTGGTATTTTAAAGCCTTATAAAGGTACAGTAGAAGTGCACGGCAATATTGCCCCGTTGATTGAATTAGGGGCTGGTTTTGATGGTGAGCTGACAGCAAGAGAGAATATTTATCTTAATGGTGCATTGCTAGGACATAAAAAAGTTTTTATGGAGCGGCATTTTGATGAAATTATAGAGTTTGCAGAACTACAAGACTTCGTGGATGTACCTATAAAAAATTTCTCATCTGGTATGGCTGCTCGATTGGGGTTTGCTGTAGCAACAATTGTCAAACCTGAGATTCTGATTGTGGACGAGGTATTAGCGGTTGGAGATGCAGCATTCCAAGAAAAATGTAAGCAGCGAATGGAGAAAATGCTAGCTGGAGGAACAACACTTTTATTTGTTTCTCATTCTATTGAGCAGGTTAAAGAACTTTGTCAGAATGTGATTTGGTTAGATAGGGGGGTAATGAGGGCTAGTGGAAGAACAGAGTTAGTAGCGCCATTGTACGAAAATAATTAATCATTATAGGTAAATAATGAATATAAGTATTGTTAATACTATAACATTATGATGTTAGTATATTTGTATTATTGATAGAGGGGATTATGAGAGTCTTATTTTATAACTGGGTTCAGTTCGATGATTGGTATTTGCGTGGTGGTGGAGTTACCGTATATTTACAGAATACAATAAAAGAATTGAAGAAAATTGATAATTCTATTGAAATTTATTTTTTATCTTCAGGACATTATTATGATCTATTGAATAAAAAAATAAGAGTAGAAAAAACTGATAATGCTTTTAAAGATTTAGGCGTTAAATCATTCAGAATAGTAAATTCTCCTATTAAGGCTCCAGCTCATGATGCATTTTGCTCTTTGGAAAAGGCTTTTTATAATGAAGAGCTAAAGGATACCTTATCTGATTTTTTGAAGAGAAATGGTCCTTTTGATATTTTTCATATTCATAATGTTGAAGGGCTAACTTTAGATATATTCTCATTAAAGAAAGAGTTTCCTGAGTTAAAGTTTATTTTTACAGCTCACAACTATCATATTATGTGCCCTCAGATTGAGTTATTCAAGAATAGAAGGGAGATTTGTCATAATTATCATGAAGGAATGGATTGCATTAATTGTATTGGCCATCATCCGAATATGGAAACTTTAAAGAAATATCAATCTATAGGTTCTAAGATTGAGCAGTATAAGCTAGATTCAAGGCCATTAGGTAATTTCATTTTTATGACAGCTAGAAATCTTTGGAGCATATATAAATCTACTAAATGGATTTTACATGACACAAAAAACCTATTTAAGGAAGGTATTTTTAAAGCTAAACCACAAAAAAATAAAAATATTAATATTTATCAGTTAGAGAATGTAATAAAAAGAAAAGCAGATTTATCAAAAGGTGCTCCATATGTTTTCTGGCGAGATTTAGGTATAAAGAATATAAACCAATATGTAGATAAAGTTATTTCAGTTTCTAAGCAAACAGAAGATATTTTTAGAAGTTATGGTATAGAAAATAAAAAATTAATAACTATCCATAATGGTATGGATCATTTTTCAGATTTAGATGATGCGAAGAAACGATGGGATTTGAAAAAGAACTCGACTATAAGATTAGGTTTTTTTGGTTATCCTACTCCTGCGAAAGGATTTGATTTATTTTTGAAAGCCCTAGAGTTATTGCCTAGAGATATTCTCAAAAGGATAGAAATCACAGTTGCATCTAGACTTGATAATCATCATAAAGAAAAATTAGTTACATTAAAAAATAAAGTTAAGTCTATTTATATTGTTGAAGGCTATGAGAGAGAAATGATTCCAGAGTTAATGAATTCAATTACGTTAGCAGTGGTACCCTCTCTTTGGTTAGAAACGTATTGTCAAGTTGCAGCAGAACTAGTTGCTTTTGGTACTCCAGTTATTTTATCTGATACAGTTGGATTTAAAGATTTCTATTTATCTAACGATTTTATTTTTAAATCAGGGGATGCTAAGGCTCTTTCTTTATTACTAAATAAGTATCTTTCAGAACCCAAATTGTTAGATACATTTTGGGATCAGATAAAAATGCCACCATCAGCAAAAGAGCATGCTGAAAATTTGTTAACGAAAGTTTATTTAGGAAGATAGTTAGATGAATATTAAATCATTACTTGAGTTAGAGTCTAGATTAGATTATTTTTCACAATTTAGTTTTGATATTTTTGATACTCTAGTGTTTAGAAATGTAGAGGATCATTCAGAGAGAGAGTTAGATATCTCTAAGTTATCTTCTAAGTATTTAAATGACTTAGGTATATCTTGTCATTATAAAGATTATATGGCATTAAGAGATATTGAATTTCAGAAATCAAAATTGATAACTTTAGATGAAATAGATTATTTCCAAAGTCTTCATAATATTTTAAGTCAATTAGATATACAAGTAGATAAAATTGAGTGTATAGCTAATGCTCTTTGGAAGATAGAAGAAGAATATGAAGCTTCAGTTGCTTATGCTAATCCAGAAGCAGAGATTATATTACCCATTATTAAGAATCATGGCAAAAATATTATTGCAATAAGTGATATGTATTTGCCAAGCTCATCGATAAAAATTATTTTGGAAAAGGTAGGGCTGTTAAATTATTTTGATAATGTTTATGTTTCTTCAGATGATAAATTAACCAAACACTCAGGGAAGATTTATGAGAATCTCTTAAAAAAAGGATATTTGCTCAAAGGGAATGTTATACATACAGGGGATAATTGGCATTCAGATGAAGTAATGCCTGCTACCCATTCTGTTTTTGGTGTTCATTATGTTAATGAAGAGAACGAAAAAAGAAAAATTAGGCTAGCAGCAAAATTGGCTAAAAAGCATAAATTTCCGCTACACAAGTCTACAAGTGATTTTTTAACTCTTTTAAGTGAGGGGTTTGCGTTATATATTAAACAAATATTTGACTGTGCAAAAAAGAATAACTCAAAAGTCATCTATTTTTTTACAAGAGATTCAAACTTTTTAGCTTCCTCTGCAGAAAAATATAAAGAGAAATTTGGAATTGATGATATTGAAATTAGAGTCTTACATCTAGATAGATTTAATAGTTTCTTCCTAAATATAAGAACGTTATCAGAGCTAGAAAAAAATCTTTGGCTTTTTGGAGATGAAGATAAATTAAATTTTCATGATTTTCTACATAAATTAGGGTATTTAGATATATGCATGAAAGATAATGAGGAAATTATTTTAAATAATAAAGATATTAGTTTGAGAATGGCGTTAGTAAGTAACCCGTTAAAGGACATTATCTTAAAATGTATATTGAGTAAGAATAGAGATGTTATAGGTTATTTAATGAAAGAAAGGGTCTTTTCGCCTGATAATGCGGTATTGGTTGACATTGGTTATTCAGGTACCTCTATGAGAGAAATTAGCAAATTTATTAAGACTAATAAATCATCTCAGCAGCAAGGAAGATTAGATTGTCTATTGTTTTCGTCGAATCGTTTCTTTAATTCTAATGCTGTACTTTTTAATGAGCCAGTACATCTTCATTTACCTAAAATTTTTCCTTTTCATAGAGTTAATCCTTTTGCATCATTAAATCACTCTTGGTTAGAGCCATTTGTCCTTGATACAAGACTAGGACCACTAAAACGATACAGTGAGGAGAGTTTGGAGCCTGTGAGAGATATCTATAATGTAGAGCCTGTTTTTGAGAGGGTTCAGCTAAATCTTAAAATTGAAAGTTATTTTGAGAGCGGATTAGATAATATAGATATAACAAAGTTTCAACATGAGCTAGAGTCTGTTATAGCGCTGCCTAGTAAATCTCAGGTTAGAGAGTATGAAGGGCTTACACATATTAAAGGATTTGATAATAGTATAGAGCAATCATTATTAAAAGATGTGTCTATATTAAATCTGAAGAAAGATCTTAAATCTTTAGTTAAGGATGATTATTGGATAGGTGGCTCTCTAAAGAAATCTAATCTTTCATACTTAATAAATATAGCTTGTTATAATATGTATTATGTAAGAAAAATATTGGGTGTTTAGTAGTTTTATATGCATATCTATGCAATAGTAAAGATTTAGAAATGATGTGTTTTCTTTTGGCCGGAGCTGGTTTCTCAAACGCCGTTATCGCTCGCGAATTAGCAGAGAAAGGTTATAAAACGGTTGTTATCGATTCTCGTAGCCATGTAGCAGGTAACTGTCACTCCGAACGTGATGCTGAAACCAATGTAATGGTGCATGTTTATGGTCCACATATTTTCCATACTGATAATGAGCGAGTATGGAATTATGTGAACAACTTTGGTGAGTTTATGCCATTTGTTAATCGCGTAAAAACGATTAGCCAGGGTGCTGTTTATTCTTTACCAATTAATTTACATACGATCAACCAATTCTTTGGCAAAACGTGTTCACCGAAAGAAGCAAAAGCTTTAATTGAGGCGCAAGCAGATTTGTCTATTACTGATCCGCAAACCTTTGAAGAGCAAGCAATGCGTTTTGTCGGTAAGGATTTGTATAAAGCGTTTTTCTATGGTTACACTAAAAAACAATGGGGTGTTGAGCCAAAAGAGTTACCGGCAAGCATTTTAAAACGCTTACCTGTGCGTTTTAACTATGACGATAACTACTTCGCACATAAATTCCAAGGTATGCCGAAAG
>ERZ841116.448-NODE-448-length-31304-cov-15.845307_pt1 | contig 31304 bp, 29 predicted proteins | sample MGYA00519875_ERZ841116 | MGnify/ENA primary metagenome ERZ841116 (study PRJEB31850, sample SAMEA3708889) | human gut metagenome | biome: human gut; feature: human-associated habitat; material: faeces | place: China | collected 2014 ... | reverse complement strand
GGTTCCTGCACGTACGGTGCCGAAGGCGCTGTCGGTTATTTTTGGCGCAGTCTCCATCGCGCTGGTGATTGCCGCGCCGCTGGGGAGCTTTTTAGGCGGCATTATCGGCTGGCGTAATGTGTTTAATGCGGCGGCGGTGATGGGCGTGCTGTGCACAATTTGGGTGGTGAGAGCGTTGCCTTCGCTGCCTGGCGAGCCTTCGCATCAGAAACAAAACATGTTCAGCCTGTTGCAGCGACCGGGGGTGATGGCCGGGATGATTGCCATCTTCATGTCCTTTGCCGGGCAGTTCGCCTTCTTTACCTATATTCGCCCGATCTATATGAATCTGGCGGGCTTTGACGTTGATGGCCTGACGCTGGTGCTGCTGAGCTTCGGTATTGCCAGCTTTGTTGGTACGTCGCTTTCGTCGATGATTTTGAAGCGTTCGGTCAAACTGGCGTTAGCCGGTGCGCCACTGGTGCTGGCGCTCAGTGCACTGGTCTTGATTCTGTGGGGCGGGTATTGCGATTATCTGGGGACTGTTGTTTGCGTTGGTACCGGTCGGCTGGTCGACGTGGATCACGCGCTCGCTTGCCGATCAGGCAGAAAAAGCCGGATCGGTGCAGGTCGCCGTGATCCAGCTTGCCAATACCTGTGGGGCTGCGGTGGGAGGCTATGCGCTCGATACTCTCGGACTGCTGTCGCCCCTGATGCTTTCCGGCAGCCTGATGCTGCTGACGGCGCTTCTGGTGGCCGCAAAAGTTCGCATAAAAGATATGCAATAAACTAAAGCACGGTATGCCGGATCGCTATCCGGCATCCTGGTTATTTTTAATTAAAACCATTGTTTTCGGCAGTATGGGCAAACCATTCGCCGCTCTTTTTCACCGTACGTTTTTGCGTTTCTAAATCTAACTGAACAAAACCGTAGCGGTTTTTATATCCGTTGAGCCAGGACCAGTTATCAATAAAAGTCCACATATGGTAGCCAAGACAATTACAACCTTCGCTGATGCCTTTATGTAGCCATTTAAGATGCTCAGAAACAAATTCAATGCGGTAGCTGTCGTTGATCTGGTCATGCTCAACGAAACGCTGCTCATTTTCCACACCCATACCGTTTTCAGAAATAAAGCAGCGCGGGTTGCCGTAATTATCACGCAGGTTAACCAGAATATCGTAAATACCCGGCGCGTAGATTTCCCAGCCGCGGTACGGGTTCATCTTACGGCCCGGCATGTTGTAGTTATCAAAGAACCACTCCGGCATAAACGGCGCCTGTGGGTTCACCGCGCTGTCACGACACTTAACGCGGCGCGGCTGATAGTAGTTCACGCCGAGCAGGTCGATTTTCCCTTCCGCGATCAGGGCGCTATCTTCCGGCTTACAGGCAGGCAGCTGATCGTATGCCTTCAGCAGCGCAACCAGGTCCGCCGGGTATTCGCCGCGCAGGACCGGGTCGAGGAAGCTGCGGTTAAACATCAGATCCGCAATGTGTGCCGCCTTCACGTCCGCCGGGTTTTGCGAGCGCGGATAGGACGGCGTCAGGTTTAATACGATGCCGATTTCCCCCGCGTAGTGACCGGCGCGGTAGGCCTGAACCGCCTTTGCGTGGGCCAGCACGGTGTGATACGCCACGGTGGCTGCCCGACGAAAATCCACCACGTTCGGGTAGTGGAAGTCGTACAGATAGCCGCCTTCCACCGGGACGATCGGCTCGTTGAAGGTAAACCAGTGCAGCACGCGATCGCCAAACAGCTCGAAGCAAATCTGCGCATAGCGGGCGTATGCGTCCACGACTTCTCGGTTTTCCCAGCCACCGATCGCCTGCATCGCCATCGGCATGTCGAAATGGAACAGGGTAATAAACGGCGTGATGCCCTGTTCATTCAACTCATCAATGACCTGATGATAAAAATCGACCGCTTCCGGGTTCACTTCTCCGATACCGTCAGGGATCAGGCGCGCCCAGCTAATCGAGGTACGAAAGCTGTTGTGGTTCAGCTGCTTTAACAGCTGAATATCCGTTTTCCAGTGCTGATAAAACGTGGAGGTCTGCTGCGGCCCCACGCCGTTGTGAAAACGGTTTGGCTCGCGGGCAAACCAGTAATCCCACGTGGTTTCCCCCTCTCTTGCCCCTTCCGTCTGGAGAGCGGAGCTTGCGCTGCCCCACCAGAAGTTATCGGGAAATGCGTATTTCATGACCTTTCCTCTTTGACTTAATTGCTTGCGGTTTCGGCAGCACCGACGGTTGCCTGCGCTTTCTGCTCTTCGTTTTTCATCAGCGTACGCTCATAGGCACGCAGGAAAGGCAGATACATCAGCGCGGACATCACCATACACACAAGGCACATCACCACCGGGCTCAGCGCCCAGTTCGCCGCCCACGAGGCGCCAATCGGTGCCGGGGTGGTCCACGGGGTTAACGAGACGACCTGCGCCAGCCAGCCGAGTTTGGTTGCCGCATACGCCAGACAGGCGTTGATCAGCGGAACGCACACGAACGGAATGAACAGCATCGGGTTCATGATGATCGGCGCGCCAAACAGAATCGGTTCGTTGATGTTAAAGAAGCTGGGCACCACGCCCATTTTGCCGATGGTGCGCAGATGGGTAACGCGGCTGCGCAGCAGCAGGAACGCCAGGGGTAACGTGGAGCCTACGCCGCCAATCAGCAGGTAGTGATCCCAGAAGCCCTGCAGGTATACGTGCGGCAGCGCCGCGCCGGCCGCCAGTGCCGCCTGGTTTGCCGAGAGGTTCGCCATCCAGAACGGGTTCATGATGCCGGTGACAATCAGCGAGCCGTGGATACCGGCGAACCAGAAGATCTGGCACAGCAGCACGGAGAGCAGAATAGCGGGCAGGGAGTCGGAGGCAGAGACCAGCGGCTCCAGCAGGTGCATGATCGCCTGCGGGATAATCATGCCGGTTTGCGCTTCGATGAACAGGTTCAACGGGTGCAGGGTACCGATCACCACCATCACCGGGATCAGGATCTCAAACGAACGCGCCACGCCGGTCGGTACTTCTTTCGGCAGGCGGATGGTGACGTTGTTCTGCTTCAGCCACGCATAAACGCGGGTGGCGTAGATGGCGGTGATCAGCGCGGTAAAAATGCCCTGGCCGGAGAGATACTGGGTCGAGATTTTACCGTCGGCATACGGCGCGGCGACCAGCAGGAAGGCCATAAAAGCCAGCAGGCCGGACATCACCGGGTCGAGGTTAAACTGGCGCCCCAGGCTCGCCCCAATCCCCACCGAGATGAAGAAGGTCATCACGCCCATGCTAAGGTTAAACGGCAGCATCAGCTGTTCGCGGTAAGTCTGGGAGAAATCCAGCCAGCCGCGCGCAAAGCTATTGGTGGTATCCGCCGAAAACGGCGGGAAGATGAACACCAGCATAAACGAGCCGATGATCATGAACGGCAGCGCGGCGGTAAAGCCGTCGCGGATAGCAATCACATACTTTTGCTGACCAAGTTTGGCGGCCAGCGGGGTAATTGACTGCTCAATCACCGCGACCATGGATTGATATAACGAACTCATGTGAACACCTTTTAGTGTGCCGCTTCGATGAGCGACAGAGCATAGTCCAGTACTTTATCGCCACGCTGCATGCCGTAGTCCATCATGTCGATGGGCTGGACCGGAATGCCTTTCGTAGCCGCCTTGTCTGAGAGTGTCTGTAACATGTATTTCACTTGTGGTCCGAGAAGCACCACCTGGTATTGCGGAAACTGCGTATCAAATTCGGAAACACCGTATGCATCTATTTTCACCGGCAAACCACGTTCTTTCGCGACATCGACCATTTTGCTGACCAACAGGCTGGTGGACATCCCGGCAGAGCAGCACAGCATAATCTTGAACATCGACAACCATCCTCTAAATGTAAAAAGTTATTGCGGGAATGATTGGACATTATACGGAAACCGGTTTCCATTCATAAAAGACAGAAGTGTGACAACCATCAAGATCCCTTACTTATGAGGCTTATTAACCGGATGCATGTCACATAATTTGGCTGTTTTGACATCATTTTGAGTGGAAACGGAAAATCGGTTTCCATGGAAAACGGAAACGGATATACTCCGTTCTGGCTATAATATGAGCCGAAGCGGTCATGGAATTTGCAGGCGCGAGGTAAGCCTGTCAGGGGAAAGAGATGTCGACAATCAATGATGTATCACGTCTTGCCGGGGTATCTAAAGCCACGGTATCGCGAGTGTTGAGTGGGTCGCGTGGCGTAAAGGAAGCCAGCCGTCAGGCCGTTCTGAAGGCAGTGGATGAGCTTAACTACCGGCCTAATGTGATTGCCCAGTCGCTGCTGAGCCAGTCGACGGGATGTATCGGCGTCATTTGCGCACAGGAAAATATTAACCAGACCACCGGTTATTTGTACGCGCTGGAAAAACATCTCAGCCAGCATCAAAAACACCTGCTGCTGCGCTTCGCGCATAGCAAAGCCGAAGTAATGAATGCGCTCGAAGAGCTCTCCTGCGGTTTGTGTGATGACATCCTCGTCATCGGCGCGCGTTTCCCGCTGGACGTGGATATGGACAACGTCATCCTCGTGGACTGTATGGAGTCCGATAATTCCAACAGCATCCAGTTCGATCACGCCTTTGCCGCTGAAACCGCCTGTAACTACCTGACCAGCCAGGGTCGTCGCCAGATTGCCCTGATCCACCCGCACGGCAGCGGTTTTGCCGATCAGGTGCTGCTCGGCTACAAACATGCGCTGGAGAAAAATTTCCTGCCCTTTAATCGCAACCTCGTCTTTATGGACGCGACCTCCTCGTCCGTTGCGCTACAGGAGTTGCTTAACAACGCCAGCACGCTGAATTTCAACGCATTACTGGTGGCGGACGAGCAAGAAGCCCAGCGAGTGATCCCACAGCTGCAGGCGTTTAATAAATCCGTGCCGGAAGACATTATGGTCTTCAGCCTTGCTGGATCCCTGCACCTGCCGGGTATTCCGGTGATCCCGGCCATTGAATATTCCATGGATGCCATGGCGGCGCGTATCGTGAGCTGGCTGACGGAGAAAACGCAGATGCTGGGTTCGTATGTGCTGCGCGGGGATTTAATTATTCCGGATGTGCGTAAGCGTTAAAAATGTTGTGTAGGCCGGGTAAGGCGCAGCCGCCACCCGGCGAGAAGCACGTTTCCAGCCCTCAATAATCTTCCATACAGTCCACCTGACCAATCGCCGCCCAGTAAGCATCCAGATTGTCGCGCTTGACGGCGGTAACGGCATTTTTGATCAGCAACTGATTGGCCTCGGACGACAAAATCATCTCCTGCCAGGCTTTATCGCTCTGCTTTCTCTGTGGCGTACAGGTTTTCTTAATATCTTTAAGGACCTGCTGCTTTATTTGCGCCTCTTTCGCGGGGTCATCCTTTTCCTGAGCATGGACAAACGCGGCGAAGAGCAGACAAACCAGCAGGCAGACCAGGTGCGCAGCTTTCATCAAAACCCCCTTTAGAAGTCACATGCTTCCCATGAAATATATCGTTACATTCAGTGTAGCGACGCCAGTCGAAAGTATGAATTTTCTCCACGCCACCGGTGTGCGATAGTGAAACGGCACAGAAAACAAGGAGAGAAAATATGCACTTGAGCATTACTGACGCCGTCACGCCGCAGGAAAAAGAAGAGCTACTTGTGGGTCTGAGAGCCTATAACGGACGGTTCCTCGATTTGACGAACTTTAGCGGTGACATAGGCGTTTACGTTCGAGACGAAAAGGGCGTCATGCTGGGCGGCTTAATTGGCGTACGTAAAGGCGACTGGCTGAATATCGACTATCTCTGGGTGAGCGATACCGTACGGGGCAGCGGTGTGGGCAGCCAGCTTATCAACACGGCGGAAAATGAAGCCAGGCGTAAAGGCTGCAAGCACGCGCTGGTGGATACCGTTAGCTTCCAGGCGCGCCCGTTCTATGAAAAACAGGGCTACCAGCTGCAGATGTCTTTGCAGGATTACCCATACCCGGGTATGCAGCGTCATTACCTGACGAAAGCGCTTTAAATTCTGATTCTGCGGGCCGGGGAAGCGCAGAGCCACCCGGCGATACCCGCATATAACTTATCCTTCTTATTGATTCTTTTTCGTTTTTTATTTCCCCGCCTCGTTGTCGATATAGTCATTGAAACATTCAGCAAAAGGAACTGTCTCGTGAAACGTCGATTGGGTGCGCTGGTCCTCGCTGGCCTGCTGCTGGCAGGGTGCGATCAAAATGGCAGCGATGCCAGACACATTAAAGTAGGCGTCATCAACGGCGCCGAGCAGGACGTAGCGGAAGTCGCCAAAAAGGTGGCGAAAGAGAAATATGGCCTGGACGTGGAGCTGGTCGGTTTCAGCGGCTCGCTATTGCCTAACGATGCTACCAACCAGGGGGAGCTGGATGCCAATGTCTTTCAGCACCGTCCGTTCCTTGCAGAAGATAACAAGGCGCATGGCTACAAGCTAGTTGCCGTGGCGAATACCTTCGTGTTCCCGATGGCCGGTTATTCACGCAAAATCAAATCCGTTTCGGACCTGAAGAACGGTGCGACCATTGCCATTCCAAACGACCCAACCAACCTTGGCCGTGCGCTGTTGCTGCTGCAAAAAGAGAAGCTCATTACCCTGAAGCCAGACACCGGCCTGCTGCCGACGGCGCTGGATATTACCGCTAACCCTAAACATCTGAACATCATGGAGCTGGAAGGGGCGCAACTGCCGCGCGTGCTGGACGATCCCAAAGTGGATGTCGCCATCATCAGCACCACCTATCTTCAGCAAACCGGGCTGTCGCCGGTGCATGACAGCGTCTTTATTGAAGATAAAAACTCGCCGTACGTGAACATCGTGGTGGCGCGCGAAGACAACAAAGACGCGGAGAACGTGAAGGAATTTATCCAGTCGTATCAGTCGCCGGAAGTGGCGAAAGCGGCTGAGACGATCTTTAACGGCGGAGCGGTACCGGGCTGGTAAATTCAGCCTGAAAACGCGGAGTTTAAATTGGCCCGATTCCATCGGTAATCGCCCTTTAACCCACAGCGTGGCCTGCGACGTCGGGCTATCCTCCTTATCACACCAACCGGAGGATAGCCCATGAACATTACCCAAATTCGCAACGCCACCCTGCTGATTACCTACGCCGGGAAACGTCTTTTAATCGACCCGATGCTGGCCCCGAAAGATGCTTATCCGGGCTTTCCCGGCACGGCGCATGCCGAACGCCGTAACCCCACGGTCGAACTCCCTGTTGACGTCAACACGCTGCTGAACGCCGACGCGGTGATCGTCACCCATACCCATGACGATCACTGGGATCGCACCGCGGCGGAGCTGATCGCCAAAGACAAACCGATCTACGTGCAAAACGACCGTGACGCCGCGCTGCTGCGCAGCCAGGGGTTTAGCAACCTGACGGTCATGACCGACGCGACCTTCTTCGGCGATATTCAGATTGCTAAAACCCACGGCGGCCAACACGGTACCGACCGGGCTTACGCCGTGCCGGAGCTGGCGGAGCGTCTGGGCGAGGCCTGTGGCGTGGTGCTGCGTCATCCTGATGAGAAGACGCTTTATCTTGCCGGGGATACCGTCTGGCGTGACGCGGTGGCGGCCGATCTGCAAAAGCACCAGCCGGACGTGGTGGTACTGAACGCAGGCTATGCACACGTCATTGGTTTTGGCCCCATTATTATGGGGCAGGAGGATGTGCTCAACGTTCATTTCCTGCTCCCACAGGCCAAAATAGTGGCGAGCCATATGGAAGCCATCAACCACTGCCTGCTGACCCGCAGCGCGCTGCGTGAGTACGTTGAAGCCAATCAGGTGAGTGACGCAGTGACCATTCCCCAGGATGGCGAAACCGTTATATTCTGAGTGCGTTAAAGGGAAAGGAGAGACAAATGTCGCTAATCAACGTCGCGATTGTCGCGGTAGACGGGTTCAGCCCGTTCCACTACTCCGTTCCCTGCATTCTGTTTGGCGATTCCGTCTCCGGCGAAAAGCGCTTTAACGTGACGATTTGCGCCGAAACGCCGGGGTTCCTCACCTCAAAAGACGGGTTCGCCCTCAACGCCACGCAGGACTACACCGCCATTGATCGGGCCGATATAGTCGTTATTCCCTACTGGCAGCACGTCCTCGAACGCCCGCCTCAGACGCTGCTCGACAGCCTGGTGCAGGCGAGAGACAACGGCGCGGAAATCGTCGGGCTGTGTCTGGGGTCGTTTGTGCTGGGCTATGCGGGCATTCTCGACGGCAAGCGCGCTGCCACCCACTGGGAGTTCGAAAATCAGTTCCAGTCGCTCTTTCCGCACGTCCAGCTGGATATCAACGCCCTCTACGTGGATGACGGCAATATCATCACCTCTGCCGGAACCGCGGCTGCGCTGGACTGCTGCCTGTATATCATTCGTCAGCGCTTTGGCAGCGTGGTCGCCAACCAGATTGCCCGGCGGATGATTGTGCCGCCGCACCGCGAGGGCGGTCAGGCGCAGTTTATTGCTCAGCCTGTTCCGAATGACACCCGCGATGCACGTATCAATTGCCTGATCGACTATCTACAGCAGCACATCACCGAACCACATAGCCTGGACTCGCTGGCGGAGGTGGTTTCGATGAGCCGCCGCACGCTGACCCGTCACTTTATTAAAGCCACGGGAATGAGCGTCGCCGACTGGCTTACCGCCGAACGCCTGCGGCGTAGCCAGATCCTGCTTGAAGCCGGAAATATGCCGATTGAACGCGTGGCCGAGCTGGTGGGATTTAATTCTGCCGTCACCTGGCGACAGCAGTTTAAGGCGCGTTTTGGGGTCAGCCCGGCGGAGTGGCGTAAGACGTTTCGTCTGCATAGCTAGCGTGGAAGTTCCACCCCGGTAAGTTGGGTATGAAGAGATTGAGCTACCCCAGCCTCTCCACCCTCGTCTCCCCCTCCGCCATCGACAGCTGGTACAGCGAAAACGATCTCTGTTTCTCAATCAACTTCGCCAGCTCCGGCGAGTGGCTGGTGAGCCAGATCTGCGAGTAGCGGCTGGCCTCGGCGATTAAGCTCGCCAGCGCGGGCAGCATCTGCGGATGCAGGCTGTTTTCCGGTTCGTTCAACGCGATAAACGCCGGTGGGCGCGGGCTTAACAGCGCCACCGCCAGGCACAGAAAGCGCAGGGTGCCGTCGGAGAACTCCGCCGGTTCCAGCGGCCTGCTCAGCCCCTCGCGCTGCATCATCATGCGAAAACGTCCGCCGGTGTTGTCGCTGTAAAACACGCAGCCAGGGAAGGCCTGGTCGAGGATGCGCATCAGGAGCAGTTCGTCGCCAATCTCCACGATGGTCTGAAACGCCGCTGCCAGGTTGGCACCGTCGCTGGCCAGCACCGGGGAACGGAACCCGACCTGCGGGGCACGCATCGCCGAGCCGGATGAGACGGAAAACTCATGATAAAAGCGCCAGTTACGCAGGGACTCGCGCATCTGCGACACTTCCGGGTAAAGATGCGGTTCGCCGAGCTGCCCGAACACCGATTCGTTCTCATACAGCGTGCCGCTGTGGGTCACTTTCTCGTGATGCACGTTATTCAGAAACACCGCCTGATTCTTACGCTTCATCAGCTGTGACGACGGGCGTCGATGCTGGCCGCTCAGCCAGATGGACTCCTCTTTGATCACCGGGTCGAGCTGAAACTGCGAGGGATAGGGCAGCCTCTCCACAAACCCGACCTGCAGCTCGTATTCGTAGGTCTCGGTTTCCACCGCCAGGTTCATCCGCCGCAGCTGGTCGCTGCGGGTTTTGCCTGCCCAGAACACCTTCAGAATGCCGCCCTCGTTCGCCAGCGCCTGGGAGAACTGCCCCTGGGCGGCGCTGTGCATCAGGTGTATCGCCTTGTAAATATTGGATTTCCCGGTGCCGTTCGGGCCGAAGACAATGTTTAGCTGCTCCAGCTCAAGCGACATCTCGCGTATGGAGCGGTAGTTTTGAATGTGCAGGGTGTTGATCACGGGCAGGCCCCTTTTTGCAGAATAAGCCTGTATATAATCACAGTCTTTGAGGTTAAATGCAAAAAAGAGACGACAGTGAGGATGTCGTCTAAACGGGGTACTGCTTTGGGCCTCTACGGGTCAATGGGGCCTTCGCATTTTTGTGATCACTTGACTGCCAGACGCAGACCCAAATCATCAGGATAGGGATCAAAGTAGTTTTGCGTCATCAGATACCGGTCGGGATATTCGGCCAGGTAGTGCTTCAGCAGCGTGATCGGGGCGAGAATAGGTAACTGCCCGTTGCGATAGTGCAGGATCACGTCGCGCAGCTCACCGCGCTGGCGGGTGTTTAGCTGGTTGCGGAAATACCCCTGAATATGCATCAGCACGTTGGTGTGGTTCTTCCGTGAGGCGGGTTTTTTCAGGATGGTCATCAGCTTTTCCCGGTACGCCACGAAGAAGGCGTCCAGGTCTTCCCACTCGTGCAGCGAGGCGACGAACGGGCCGATTTCACGGTAGCCCGCCTGATGGTGCGCCAGCAGCTGCAATTTATAGCGGCTGTGGAAATCCAGCAGCCCACGTCGCGTCAGACCTTTAGCGCGCAGCGTGTTTAGCTCGTGCAGGGCAAATACCCGCTCAATAAAGTTTTCCCGCAGCACAGGGTCGTGCAGCCGACCATCTTCCTCGACGGGCAGCCACGGGTAGGTTTCAAGAAGGGCGGCGGTGAACAGCCCGACGCCCTCCTTGCGGCCCCGGTTGCCGTTTTCATCGTACAGCCGCACGCGTTCCAGGCCGCAGCTTGGGGATTTTGCACAGACGATAAATCCCGAAAGATCGCCGATTTTTGGCAGATATTCCGCCGTAAAGTCGGCCATTTTCTGCGTGAGGTCATCATGAGGCGGCTTGCTGAAACGGAGCTGCGTCTCGCCGCTGTCCGTCAGCGTCAGGCGTATGGCCGGGCGAGGCGTCGGCAGGCCGATCGCCATTTCCGGGCAGACGGGGCGGAAATTTACCCACTGGGCCAGCTCATCCATAACGAAGCCCATACGCTTGTGTCCGCCGTCAAAGCGTACGGCGGAGCCGGTCAAACATCCGCTAATACCGAGCACAGGTTTCGTTGTCATGGTGTGGTCCTCCCGTTCATATAATTAAAACTTACACAACATGACTAATTTGTCCAAGTATTCGCGGAACTATTTTTTTTATTCCTTTAGAATCAATGCGTCTTAACTGCCCTTGTAGGTCGAGTAACCGTACTGACTCAGCAAAAGCGGGATGTGCAGCTTTTCGTTGGTGCGGGTCACGGTAAACAGCACCGGGATCTCCGGGAAGAAGGTGTCCAGCTTTTTGCCGTGGAAGTACTCTGCGGTTTTAAAGGTCACTTTATACACGCCAGGCTGCATGTCCTGGTCCTGCGGATAGAGCGATTTAATACGTCCGTCGTGGTCGGTTTTGCCGCTGGCAACCGGGGTCCATTTGTCCTGCTGCTGCTTCTCCAGCGTAACGGTCACGTCTGATGGCGGCATCCCGGTTTGCTGGTCGAGAATGTGGACGCTCAGCGTGCCGGCAGGGGCGCTAAAGGCGGCAGGGGCAAAGGCCATGGCGGCCAGGAACAGCAGAGGGGTTGTTTTTTTCATGGTGTTTTCCTGTGGAGTTATTTGTCACAGGAAAACGTTAGCATCTGCGGCGCGGGAAAATATTCAACTTTTCGTGAAGATTCCCACAGCAGAAAATGATCAGAGGATAATCACTTCAAGCGATACCTGCTGCTGCCACTGCTCCAGCTGCTTTTTCCGTCCGGCGGTAAGTTTGCCGCTGGTGACCAGAAGCCATTTCCGCTCCGGGAAAATCTCCGGAGCCAGCGTGGCAGGGGGAACCGGCAGGATGTCGATCCGGTGACCCTGACCGGTGCGCGTTAAGGCCTCAAGCCAGATCTCGCACGGGTCGTTGAGATGCCAACCGCTGAGCAGAATATTGTCGCCCGGCGCTTTTTTATCACCTTCGAGACAAAACGAGGTGTAGGCGATGATGATGCCGTCGAGGATCGCGCGCAGGGTCATGGCGGCGGCAACGTTAGCCGAGACCTGGCTGCGCAGCGGACGCAGCACGTTCGCGACCAGCTCTGGTCTTGGGTACTCGCGTCCGGCGTCGTAAATCATCTGGCGCAGGGACTCGACTTTGCCGTCCTGCAGGCGCTGCAGCATGTTCTGCTGCAGGGTTTGCCAGTTGTTGGTCCGCCCCAGCGTCGGGCGCTCCAGCAGCGGTTTGACCTGGCCGATAGGGACGCCTTTTTTGACCCAATCGAGGATTTTCAGCGCCTGCTGGACGTCCTCATCGCTGTACTGGCGGTGACCGCCTTCCGTGCGCTGTGGCTTGAGTAAACCGTAGCGACGCTGCCACGCCCGGAGGGTGGTGGCGGTAATGCCGCTGAGTCTGGCGAATTCGCCGATGGAGTAAGCCATGTCCGTGTCCAGAGTGGAGGAATACTCTCAATATACTACGAATTTTCCCGAACGGGATGAAGCGCCGAAACGGTGCACTACACTTAACATCCAACCGTGCAAATGAAAGGAATTCTCATGAAGCTATGGCCTGTTGTGACCGGTGTTGCCATTGCGCTGACCCTGGTTGCCTGTAAATCCCCTACGCCGCCGAAAGGCGTGCAGCCTATTACTCATTTTGAAGCCAGCCGCTATCTCGGCAAATGGTACGAAGTCGCGCGCCTGGAAAACCGCTTTGAACGCGGTCTGGAGCAGGTGACCGCCACCTACGGCAAGCGCAGCGACGGCGGTATCAGCGTGCTGAACCGGGGTTACGATCCGGTGAAAAACAAGTGGAATGAAAGTGAGGGGAAAGCGTACTTCACCGGCGAGCCGACCACCGCCGCGCTGAAGGTGTCGTTCTTCGGTCCGTTCTACGGCGGGTATAACGTAATCAAACTGGACGACAAGTACCAGTACGCGCTGGTCAGCGGCCCGAACCGCGATTATCTGTGGATTTTGTCACGCACGCCGACCATCCCGGATGCGGTGAAGCAGGATTACCTGAACACCGCGCGCAGTCTGGGCTTCCGGGTTGACCAACTGGTGTGGGTGAAGCAGTAAAGATCGTGCTTTCTTCGTAGGGTATTACGGACTCGCCTGGATAGACTTCCGTTAAAAGCCCAACGGAGGGAAGACGTTATGATCTGGCAGCCTTTTCGTGGTGACGCACCGAAAAACATGATGATTTTCAGTGCGTCCTTTCCCGACGTCAGCGACCAGTGGCCGATGAAAGACGATGCTGCCCGTGAAATCGCTGCGCTCGATCGGGCGCTGAAAGCCGAGCCAGCGCTCCGTCCTCCGCAGGTCGAATATCAGGAAGGGGGGCAGGCCGTGCTCGTCCCGCAGAACCGCTATTCCGAACAGGCCTTTCGCAACCGTCCGGCGCTTGCCGCATGGCGCACCCGGCTGGTGCCCTCCGCGCTGGCGCTGTTTGTGGTGCAAAACCCGCTTGAGGATCGCCTGCCGGACGGCACAAAGATGGACAGCGACAGTCGTCAGTGGTTTATCCACGCGAACGACGCCATCGGCGTGCGCGCCCGCGCCCGGGTGCTTGCCGCGCTGGTGGAGAAGTACATTCACAATGAGAGTGAGAACAACTGGGTCAGCCTGGCAAGCGGCGCCGCCATTCCGGTGCTGGAGGCGCTGCGCGAAGCAAAGTTCGATGGTCAACAGGTCTATCTCACGCTGGTGGATAAAGACCCCGTGGCGCTTAGCTGGGCCGAAACTATGGCGGCGCAGGAAGGCATTGTGGTGGGCGAACAGCTGACCCTGCTCAGGCGCAACCTGGTGCACACGCTGGTGCGTAACGAGGACCTGCTGCTGGAGCTGGGCGAGCATCAGGCCGAACTGGTCGACGCGCTGGGGATTTTCGAATACTTCAACGACGCCGACGCGGTGATTTTTCTCCAGCGCGCGCTGCGGCTGGTCAAGCCCGGCGGGGCGGTGTTTGTCTCAAACATGCTGACCAGCAGCCCGCAGATTGACTTTGTGCTGCGCGGTATCGGCTGGGAGGATATCCACCCGAGGACGCTACAGCAGCTGCAGGATATTCACCTGGCGGCGGGCGTACCGGTGGAAAACGTCACCGTGGTCGTGCCGAAGGACGGGGTGTATGCGGTGATGGAGATTAAAGCTTAGCACGGTCGGTTCCCTCTCCCTGAGGGAGAGGGTTAGGGTGAGGGGGGAACAAGGCGCACAGAGTGACTTGAATGAATTAGGTTTTACAGACATGATCCCCCCATGAAAATCGAAACCGCACAACCCTCCCACTTCGAACGCCTGGTCGCGATCTGGGAATCCTCCGTCCGCGCCACCCATCACTTTTTACAGGAAAGCGATATTGCGGCGCTGCGTCCGCTATTGCTCAACGCGTACCTGCCCAACCTCAAGGTCGTGATAGCCCGCGATGACGCAGGCGTTATTCACGGCTTTTTAGGGGTGGATGAAAACCGCATTGAAATGTTGTTTGTGGATGATGCGAGTCGCGGGCAGGGTGTCGGGAAACTGCTGCTTAAACACGCCATCGCAGAGTTCGGCGCGAACGAGGTGGACGTGAATGAGCAGAATCCGCAGGGAGTCGCGTTTTATCGGCATATGGGATTTGAGCAGGTCGGGCGCTCGGAACTTGACGGGCAGGGGAATGCGTTTCCGTTGCTGCATATGCGGTTGGGCGGGCAGGCTTAACTCCCTCTCCTTTTGGTAGAGGGAGTTTGCAAGCTAGTTACTGGTAATTTGCCCGATAATGACGCCCCGTACTTTTTCGCCATCAAAGTAATAAGACACCGTATTACTCTGGATGAATCCATTCTTTACTGGCGTCTCATGATAAAAAAGTACCGCTTTTTGTTTGGCAATCTCACTCTTGCCGAACCATTTAACTAAATTTCCATGAGTCGTATTCAACAATGGAATATTAGCGACTGAGACGCTGACATGTTCTGTCGTTTTCACACACTCTTTATGGCTGCCATCATTGGATATGGCCAGCGCTGTGAGCAGTCCTGCTCCCATTTCGTTATCAGAAATAAACCAGTAATTCGTGCCATCGTCGTCATGAAGGCAGACCCAGTGTGCAGAACTGTCTTTGTTAACTGGTGTGCTGGAGATGTCTGCCAGATGAGTAACCTCCATTTGCACGGTTTTCTTACCGATAGTGATGATTGGGATGAGGGGCATTGTTATAGAAATTTCCGCCAGCGAGCCGTCTTCATCGTAATACTGGGTCGCGAAGCCGTTCATTTCATTTGCTGAGACGTACAAACTGACTGGAACGAGTAATGGCAATAAACAAAATAAATGCTTCATTTGACAATCAATACCGTATCGTTGCTTTTCCAGATACTCCTTCTGGCACTAAGAGGAGCAATGATACAGCCCTCAGAAGAGTCGTCAGGGTGCAAACTGCTTTTACCATGAATTTTAAATGAGTCCCTACCACACATATCATTTGTCGAGTAGGGCGTGAGGCTAAGAGTATATTTTCCTGTGTGGGCTGAATTATGAGGTGACCCAATAGTATAAGTACCTCGTGGCAGTGGTCCGTTGTTTTTTACACACTCTTGTGAAGGATCATTTTTGTAACCGCTGGCACCTGCGTAGTCCGCATCAAATTGATAGACACCATCCAGATAAAACTTATGCTCTTTTACATCATATTCCCAGGACATACTTTCTCCTTAAACGCGTTCTTTCCATGTATCAGAGTGAATGATGTTTCCATCAATGTAGTGCCATGTGATTTTTTCATAGGTCAGATCTACATATTCATGGTGTGTATATTGTTTATTTTGCGGATGTTTAATGTCAAACATAAGTGGTTCAATTTGAACAACTCTTGCGTTTTCTAAAGTTGTCTTAAAGTAAGCCTCTTCGAGCCCGTTATAGTTTATCCTGTAAAATATGAATTCTGCTTTTTTTAGTGTTTGCCCAGTGCATAAGGCTTTGTATAGATAAGAGGATGATGAATCAATCTCTTTCATGAATGCATAGGTGCTACAAATACGTTTTGCTGTAATTTTTCCGGACAATTTATCTACGGGTTGCTCTATAGAATGCATAAATTCAATCACCTCTATTGAACCCTCTCGATCTTTTGTCTCGACAGAACCATTAATCCTCCGGCCAGAATCATCCTCAAGCCATAAGTAAACAGGTATAGCCATCTCAATCTCCTTTTATAGATTGAGAAAAAGTACTCTTCATTAATGATTTAGATTGTGACTTTCGTTTCAAGATAGAAAATAAAACACGAGGAGGTTACTAGTAACTAAGAATTGCTCTTTGAGACGTATTGGTTTCTCGGATAGATATTTGAAAACTATAGCGTTGAATTATGATTTATTACCATTTTAAGGTAAGTCATAAGTTAACATAGCGTCAGGTATTGAAATGATGAATATTATTAAAATACTGAACTTGTAAGTGAGCATTACATGTTGGGTACGAGCGCTTTTTGGATGTTATCGAAGAAATCGGGCATTCCATAATGTTTTATGTTGGCTGCATGTTCGGCAGCCAACTGGTTAAAAGTGGTCACAGTTATGATAATTGCAGGCTCGTCAGGGCGCGCTCGATCTGGGATAACTTTGCTTTAGTACGTTTGTAATCTTCGAGAATCCGCTGCTCCTGCTCGTTATACGCCACCAGAACGATGCACCCTTTCATCACCTTGACCGTGACCTGCTGTCCAGTATCAAAGCCTGCGGCGCGAAGCCACTTGCCGGACAGAATGATATTGGGCGTGGATTTGTCGAAAACATTCGGGCGATATCCCACAATTAACGAACGCTCGGTTCCGGATTGGTCGGTGTCTGGGGTAGAATGCGAATCAGCCATAATCAACTCCTTGATAGTTGGTGAGGTTAGCTCTCGTCAGGTATTGCGAGTACCTGACGGGGGCGTTTCAATCTCAGGTTATCGTGTGTTAAGGTACGTACCTGAATGATGATATCTTGCTCTTGTAGGTACGTACATGTCAACAGCTAAACGCGACCCTAACAAATCTAAATCCGGAAAAGCACCGACGTTTCAGATTCGTATTACGCCGGAGTTGAAGGCGCAATTCGAGGAAGCTGCAAAGACTGAAGGGATGAGTTTGGGAAATTGGATCAAAACTGTTGCTAAAAATGAATTAATTAGGAAAGGTATCATTCCAAAATTATAGTTTATATTTCAGTGCCTTTCTAAAAATGTTAAGGATAATGAATGAAAATTTATTTTTCCAATTGGTATGGGTTTGAATACTATATAGGTCTGCACTTTCTCCCTGATAATTTAGGATATCCTGATAAAAAAGAAAATAAAGATGGTGGTTTGGCTATAAACTTCCAACTATATTATGTGAAGGCTAAGAATTTAGCAAAAAAAATTGGAGATGTAATGGTATTATCTCCAGATAGTCGAAATATGAGAGAGCTTTTCGAAGAGAGAGGTATCCATATTGAAAAAAATAAAATTTACGATGTTACGAAGCTTTTCCGACCCGGAAAGGTTGTGTCAATGCCGAATAATATCGAATATTACAGGGCTATAGCCAGTCTTTTTGAAGAACAGCAAGCCTTAGATGTTTTAAAAAGTTTGTGCGATGTTAGTTATTTTAAGGAAAATTTAAATCTCTATAAAAACTGGAATGGGTTTACTAGTCGTTTTTATAGGGATAATTCAAGTAGTAAGTCTATACTTAAAAATGGTACAAAAATTGCCATGGGTAGCTATGAGATTAATGGGATTATTGACGTCACGTTAGATGATTTAGGCGATTCATTTGAACCATTTACACTATCGTTTAACAAGTTGGATGATATACCTCGAGACATTAATCTTATCATAGGTAAAAATGGTCTAGGAAAAACGCACATACTTAAAGAGGTTTGTGATGTCATTACTGGTTTAAAACCAGCAAGAGCTAAACCATTGTTTAATAAATTGATTGTAGTCTCGTATTCTCCTTTTGAAAATTTCAAAACAAACAGAGAATTGTCCGAGCTTTTATCCCTCAAATATGGGTTGCAAAACCCGATGAACATTCATGACAATCCATTATCTATAAATGATTATACGTACATTGGATTTAGGAATGTTGAAGGGCAATTTGATAGAGACTGGCCGATTTCTTTTTCAGCTAAATCTATTTTAAACTCTATTGAATATGACAGAGATGTGGCGTGGTGGGCGGAAGGTGGGCAAGGGAAACTTAAAAATATTTTTTCAACGCTTTCACTGTCAATGAAATTTGATACCATAAGATTTAAAACTATAAAAAATAAAAGTATAGATGTAACTATGTCCGGCGATAAAATAAATTTTCATAATGAAGATGAAGAAATAAATTACCACGCAGGAGCGGTTTTTCTAAATAATGGAAAAGAGATAAAATTAAGTTCTGGTCAACAAATTTATTCTTTCATGATCCCATCAATAGTTTCAGAAATTCAAGATGAAACATTAGTCATTATAGATGAACCTGAGCTTTATTTACACCCAGCATTAGAGATCGGTTTGATTGAAATGTTGAAAAACATACTCAAGCAAAGAAAATCATACGCAATTATAGCAACTCATTCTTCATTAATAGCAAGAGAAGTTCAGAGTAATTGTGTTCATGTTTTAAAAGAAGCTACATTTGGAACGATGATTGATCGACCGAATATAGAAACTTATGGAGAATCCTTAGAGGAAATAATTGGAGAGGTTTTTGATGATTATTCCATAAAGAAACCATATCAGCATGAGATTGATGTTATCATTGATGAAAAGTTAAGTTTAAATGAAAATTTGGATAAATTATCTCATAAGATTGGTGATGAAGGGTTGGTTTATTTAGCTTCAAAGATAAATGATTCAAACTAAGGTGATGCAAATGAAAATTGTTAGAGCATTACTGACACAGGACGAGAAAATATGGTTGAGTTTAGCACTTGCTTGTAAGAAGGCTAGAGATGTGTCATTACCTGCATTAAAAACAGAAATATATGGAAAATATAATGATTATGTAGATATTATCAATGGGCTGGAGAACAATTTACCAGAAAGCATTTTTTCATCTGAAGTAAATAGGGATCTAAAAAAACATTTCATTGATTTATATAACAACCCTACTTCAAAGCTTAAAGAATTATTGATTTCTAAAAGACGTGAGCATGCATTGACATCTTGCCCATATTGTGGAAATCCCACTATTCCTGATACATTAGACCACTTTATACCAAAAGATAAGCTTGCAGAGTATTCTATATTCCCAAATAATTTGGTTCCGCAATGTCGCTCATGTGCGCCGATAAAAGGAGATAAATATTTTTCCTACGAAAATGATTTAGTTATGTTTGCACATCCGTTTTATTCAAATTTATTAGATAATGTTATTATAGATATAATCTCTTCCTTGGACGAAACTGGGATTAATTTTCAGGTACAGTTTTCAACTAGAACAGAAAATATTTTAGAGCAAAAAGCAATTATACTACATGTTAAATCTCTTAAAATTAAAGAAAGAATTCTTATTTATTGTGATAAAGAAATAAAAAAATGGATCAGGAAATTAAAAAAGAGAAACTTCAATATTGAGCATGTTCTTCTGGCAAGATATTCTGAGCATGATTTGCATGAGGCAAGAAGTAACTGGGAATTTATACTTTATCGATCACTTCTGGAGAATGTTGCCGTGATGCAATACCTTAAGTCCATCAGTCCTGAAGTGCAACAAAACAACAGTGATGAGAGAGAATTAATTATTTTGGATATTTAATCACAAACTAATTTTTATCATATAGAAGTGAGAAAATCTGGCGGAAGATCACAGGAGTCGAACCTGCCCGGGAACGCTGGCGTCCCCAACTGGATTTGAAGTCCAGCCACCTCACCGGAGATGACGATCTTCCGCGCCTGCATTGCTACATGGAGGCGGGGCGCATTATAGCTACTTTCAGGGATTTACCACATACCCCGACACACTTTTTTCACCTCTCTTTTGACCTGTACCCCCCTGTTTCAGTTAATTCTTAAGAAAATCCTCAGGTTAGCGTTTTGTGCTCTCCGACATTTACCGCGATCACAAAAAACAAGAAACGTAATCTGCTAACCAGAAAACGCAATACCCGCTCATGAAACAATGGTTTAAAACCAATGCAACCGGTCTCAGCGCCCCCTACAGCGTGAAGGATGAATAAAAGATGAGCGAAGTATTGTCAGTAAAAGAGAAGATTGGCTACGGCATGGGAGACGCCGCCAGCCACATCATTTTTGATAACGTCATGTTGTATATGATGTTTTTCTATACCGATATTTTCGGCATTCCCGCCGGTTTTGTCGGCACCATGTTCCTGCTCGCCCGTGCGCTGGATGCAATCTCCGACCCGTGCATGGGGCTGATTGCCGACCGTACCCGCAGCCGCTGGGGCAAGTTCCGCCCGTGGATTTTGTTCGGCGCTATCCCGTTCGGCATCGTCTGCGTACTGGCCTACACCACGCCGGACCTCAGCCTCAACGGCAAAATGGTGTATGCCGCCGTTACCTATACGCTGCTGACCTTGCTCTATACCGTGGTGAATATTCCTTACTGCGCGCTGGGCGGGGTGATCACCAACGACCCGACGCAGCGTATCTCCCTGCAATCCTGGCGCTTTGTGCTGGCGACGGCGGGCGGCATGCTCTCCACGGTGCTGATGATGCCGCTGGTGAACCTGATCGGCGGCGACGATAAGGCGTTCGGCTTCCAGGGCGGGATTGCCGTCCTGTCGGTGGTTGCTTTCCTGATGCTGGCATTCTGCTTCTTCACCACCAAAGAGCGCATCCAGGTGCCGCCGAGCACTACCGCCATGCGGGAAGACCTGCGCGACATCTGGCGCAACGATCAGTGGCGCATCGTTGGCGTGCTGACCATCCTCAACATCCTCGCCGTCTGCGTGCGCGGCGGGGCGATGATGTACTACTGCACCTGGATCATGGGCTCGCCGGAAGTGTTCGTCGCGTTCCTCACCACCTACTGCGTCGGCAACCTGATCGGCTCCGCGCTGGCGAAACCGCTCACCGACTGGAAGTGTAAGGTCAGCATTTTCTGGTGGACCAACGCCGCGCTGGCCGTGGTGAGCGTGGCGATGTTCTTCGTGCCGATGCATGCCACCGTGGTGATGTTCGCCTTTATCTTCGTCATCGGCGTGCTGCACCAGCTGGTGACGCCTATCCAGTGGGTAATGATGTCCGATACCGTCGACTACGGCGAATGGACCAACGGCAAACGTCTGACCGGGATCAGCTTTGCGGGCACGCTGTTCGTGCTGAAGCTTGGCCTGGCGCTGGGCGGGGCGATGATCGGCTGGATGCTGGCAGGCGGCGGCTACGACGCGGCAGCCAAAACCCAGAACAGCGCGACCATCAGCATCATTATCGGCCTGTTTACCCTGGCCCCGGCGGTATGCTACGTGCTGAGCGCCATTATCGCCAAACGCTACTACACGCTGAAAACCCCCTTCCTGACCAAAATCCTGGGCGAGCTGGCGCAGGGTGCGCGCCGCAATCAGCAGGAGTTTGAAAACCTGCCGGTCAGCAAAGAATTGCAGAACTAAGAGGACGAAAGCATGAAAATCAGTGATGGAAACTGGCTTATTCAACCGGGTCTGAACGTGACGTATCCGGTTCAGGTGTTCGACGTGGAGCAGCAGGGCAATGACCTGGTGGTGTACGTTGCGCCGCGCGACGTGCGTGAGCGCACCTGGCAGCTCGACACGCTCATGTTCACGGTGCGCCTGTTTGCCCCGCAGGAGGGGATTGTCGGGGTGCGCATCGAGCACTTCCAGGGCGCGCTGGACAACGGCCCGCACTATCCGCTGAACGTGCTGAAAGACGTGAAGGTCGAGATTGAAAACAACGCGGAATTTGCCGAGCTGAAAAGCGGAAGCGTCAGCGTGCGCGTCACCAAAGGGGAATTCTGGACGCTGGACTTCCTGCGCAACGGCCAGCGCATTACCGGCAGCCAGCTGAAAAACAACGGTTACGTGCAGGACACCAACACCGATCGCAACTACCTGTTTGAACGTCTCGACCTCGGCGTGGGCGAAACGGTCTACGGTCTGGGCGAGCGCTTTACCGCCCTGGTGCGCAACGGCCAGACGGTCGAAACGTGGAACCGCGACGGCGGCACCAGCACCGAGCAGTCCTACAAAAACATCCCGTTTTATCTGACCAATCGCGGCTACGGCGTGCTGGTGAATCACCCGGAAAACGTCTCGTTCGAAGTGGGTTCGGAGAAAGTCTCCAAAGTGCAGTTCAGCGTCGAAGGGGAATATCTCGAGTACTTCGTGATCGACGGCCCGACGCCAAAAGAGGTGCTCAACCGCTATACGCGGTTCACCGGACGCCCGGCGCTGCCGCCCGCGTGGTCGTTCGGCCTGTGGCTGACCACGTCGTTCACCACTAACTACGATGAGGCGACGGTTAACAGCTTTATCGACGGCATGGCCGAGCGCGATCTGCCGCTGCACGTCTTCCACTTCGACTGCTTCTGGATGAAGGCCTTCCAGTGGTGCGACTTCGAGTGGGACCCGGTGACCTTCCCGGATCCGGAAGGGATGATCCGCCGCCTGAAGGAGAAAGGGCTGAAGGTCTGCGTGTGGATTAACCCGTACATCGGCCAGAAGTCGCCGGTATTTCGCGAACTGAAAGAGAAGGGCTACCTGCTCAAGCGCCCGGACGGCTCCCTGTGGCAGTGGGATAAGTGGCAACCGGGGCTGGCAATTTATGACTTTACTAACCCGGAAGCGTGCCGGTGGTATGCCGACAAGCTGAAAGGCCTGGTGGACATCGGTGTCGACTGCTTTAAGACCGACTTTGGCGAGCGCATCCCGACGGACGTGCAGTGGTTTGACGGATCCGATCCACAGAAGATGCATAACCATTACGCCTACATCTACAACGCGCTGGTGTGGAACGTGCTGAAAGAGACCGTGGGTGAGCAAGAGGCGGTGCTGTTTGCCCGCTCCGCGTCCGTCGGTGCGCAGCAGTTCCCCGTTCACTGGGGGGGTGACTGCTACGCCAACTACGAGTCGATGGCGGAAAGTCTGCGCGGCGGGCTGTCGATTGGCCTGTCCGGCTTTGGGTTCTGGAGCCACGATATCGGCGGATTCGAAAACACCGCCCCGGCGCACGTCTACAAGCGCTGGTGCGCGTTCGGGCTTTTATCCAGCCACAGCCGCCTGCACGGCAGTAAATCTTACCGCGTGCCGTGGGCGTACGATGACGAATCCTGCGACGTGGTGCGCCACTTTACGCAGCTGAAGTGCCGGATGATGCCGTATCTGTACCGTCAGGCGGCGCTGGCGCGCGAGTGCGGTACGCCGATGCTGCGGGCGATGATGCTGGAGTTTCCGGACGATCCGGCGTGCGATTATCTTGACCGCCAGTACATGCTGGGGGATGCGGTGATGGTCGCGCCGGTCTTCTCAGAGGAGGGCGATGTGCAGTTCTGGCTGCCTGAAGGACGCTGGACGCACCTGTTGCATAACGACGAAATTCAGGGCAGCCGTTGGCATAAGCAACAGCACGATTTCCGCAGCCTGCCAGTCTATGTGCGCGATAACACCCTGCTGGCGCTGGGCAATAACAGCCAGAAACCAGACTATGCGTGGAACGAGGGCACGGCCTTCCAGCTGTTTAACCTGGAGGATGGCGCAACGGCGGTGAGTGAAGTGCCTGCGGCGGACGGCGCGGTGGCGTTTACGCTGAAAGCGTCACGAGAGGGCGATACCGTGACCCTGACCGGCGTGGGTGAGGCGCGAGACTGGTCGGTGTGCTTGCGCAACGTGCAGAAGGTGGGCGGCGTGAAAGGTGGTTCACATGCGGGAAGTGAGTGGGGCGTGGTGGTGAAAGCGGAGGGGAATGAGGTGGTGGTTCACCTCTGAGCGGTAAAAATGCCCGGTGGCGCTTCGCTTACCGGGCCTACATGGGATCGTAGGCCGGGTAAGGCATAGCCGCCACCCGGCTATTTACTGTACCGGAGCCACCGTCGACACCACACCGCCTGCCATCGTCTGCTCTACCTGCTGTTTATCCATATTCACCGCGCTCAGCTTGCCGTTCACCGTCGGCTTCAGCGGCGCATTGGCCTGCACGCTACCGCTGGCGGTGAGTTGAATATTGCCATCGCCCGTCACCGGTAGCGCTGGCCAGCCCCACTGCTGCAGCACGTTGAGCGGCACGCCGCGCCCGTTCAGGCTTACGGTGGTTTGCCGTTGCGGCAACTGCGAAACCGTCGCCGTCGCTTCCAGAATGCCTTTCTCGGTAAATGCGCTCAGGTCGGTAATGTTCACCGTGGCGGCGTTGGCATTCAACGCCAGCGACGGACGGCGCACGTCCACGCGGTTAAAGGTCGCCGCCGCGCCGTTCAGGGTTGCGCTGCCGCTCCACACGCCCCACTGGTGATCTTTCACCAGCTGCAGGTTGGCACCGTAGCCATCCAGGGAGGTGATCTGCCACGGGAAGGCGGGATCGATGTCGATCACCAGGTTGCGGCTCAGACCGAATTTTTGCAGCGTGACGCTGTTCAGCCATTCCGGTAGCGGCTCAATCCACAGCGTTTTCCAGTTCTGCGGCAGGGTGTATTCCAGACCGGCGATGGCGACATCGTCCAGCACCAGCGCTTTGCCGTCGCGCAGCCAGTTGCCGGAGGTGCGAACCATGCCGCCTTCCCAGCGGGAGGTAAACTGGCGCAGCGCCATACCCTGCGGGGAAAACTCTGCGTTCAGGATCGGGTCAAACAGATGCAGCGAGCCGTAGATAAACTCGCTGGCGTTCATGGACAAACGCCCGTCCTGACTTTGCCAGTCGCCTTTGCTTATCGTCAGGTTGCGCAGGCTTAAATCGAGGTCGGTCACCGCCCAGTCCGGGCCCTGCAGCCGGGCGTCGGTGACCTCCAGACGGCCTATTTGCAGAGAAGGGAGGGTGGCCAGCGGGGCAAAGAAGGCTGTCAGCGTGTTGTCGCTCTGCAGGCGGATCTCATTCAGACGCAGGGTGTCGATAACCCAGCTTCCGTCGGCGTTACGCAGGGCGGAGCCGGTGAGCGAACCGCGCGCCATATCGGCCCCGATAGTGTTTAGCACCACCTCCTTGCCGTTAAGCTGGCCCTCAATTAACACGTTGGTGGCCGGGACGCCGTTGAGGGTCAGCGAGCCTGCGCTCATCTGTATCTGCGCATTTTTCCCCAGCACGTTGCCTGCTTCCGGCTGCCATGGGCTGACGCCGCCCGTCACCTTCTGCGCGCTCAGCTCCCATTCGGTATTCGGGCTGTTAAAGGCCATATTGCTCAGTTGAAGACGATCGGCCTGCAAGGGCAGCGGTGCCGTCTGCGGCGAGAGGTTCAGCGTGCCATCGAAAAGGGTAATGGTGTCCATATGCAGCGGATCGGTCACCTGACGGCTGCTCAGGCCGATATCAACTTTTTTGGCTACCAGCGTGGCAGGTTTACCGTCCCGCCCGAAGGTGACGTTTTCCAGAATAAGATGGGAAGGCGACGAAAAGCGGTGATTCATCTTGTCGAAACTGAGTTCGTAATCGGTATTCACCGTCACCCAACTGCTGACCTGAGCCGCGCCCCAGCGGGTCTGGAGCAGAATATAGAGCGCCAGTATCACAATGAGCAGGGCTACCAGAAGATAGACGAGCAGCTTTCCAATAAATTTCATGGTCTTCCATCCCGCAAACGTACATAAGGGAGTTATGCACGATTTATGCGCAATCCTCAAGGCGGGAATGGTGTAAATAGATGTCACGGCAGGCATTGACTGCCTGCCGTGAAGGGGATCAGTTCTTTTCAGGCGGGAAAACGAGGTTCAGCACAATAGCGGTGATACCGCCCGCGGCGATGCCGGAAGAGAGCAGGTTTTTCACCCAGTCAGGGGCAAACTGCAGGATCAGCGGCTGCTGAGAAACGCCCAGACCTACGGCCAGCGACAGCGCGATAATCATGATCGCCCGGCGGTTCAGCGGTTCGCGGGAGACGATACGCACCCCGGACGCTGCGATAGTCCCGAACATCACCAGCGTTGCGCCACCCAGCACCGGCTCAGGAATGTGCTGCACAAAGCCGCTCACTGCCGGGAACAGGCCGAGGACGATCAGCATCAGCGCCACCACAAAACCCACGTAGCGGCTGGCGACGCCGGTCAGCTGGATCACGCCGTTGTTCTGGCCGAAGCAGGAGTTCGGGAAGGTATTGAATACCGCAGAAACAAACGAGTTCAGGCCGTTAGCCAGCACGCCGCCTTTCAGGCGCTTCATGTACAGCGGGCCGGACACCGGCTGCTCGGAGACGTCGGAGGTAGCGGTGATATCGCCGATGGTCTCCAGAGAGGTGATCATAAAGACCAGCATCAGCGGCAGGAGCAGACCCCAGTCAATGCCCAGACCGTAGTAAAGCGGCGTGGGGACGGTGATCAGCGCGCTGTTGGTCGGTGCGGTGTTCTCCGGCAACATACCCAGCGCCCACGCCAGCAGATAACCGGCTGCCATGGCGATCACCAGCGAAGCCACGCGCAGGTAAGGGTTACGCTGGCGGTTAAGCAGAATAATGATCGCCAGCACGACGCCCGCCAGCAGCAGGTTTTTCGGCGCGCCGAAGGTATGGTCGCTCATTGCGGCATAGCCGCCGCCGATGGAGGTGAGGCCGACCTGAATCAGCGACAGGCCGATAATCATCACCACCACGCCGGAGACCAGCGGGGTAATGACGCGGCGCGCCAGATGCAGCACGCGGGAGATGACCATCTCCGTGCAGCTTGCCAGCATCAGGGTGCCGAACAGCGCCGCCATCATGGTCGGGACATCCGCACCGCCGGTTTTCAGGGCTGTGCCGCCCATGATCAGCGGCGCCACGAAGTTAAAGCTGGTACCCTGGATCGACAATAATCCCGACCCCACCGGACCCCACGCTTTAATTTGAATAATTGAGGCCACGCCAGAGGCGAAGAGGGACATACTGATGATGTGCTGCGTATCCTGCGCCGGTAAACCGAGCGCCTGGCAGATCAGCAGCGCCGGGGTGATCACCGCGACAAACATCGCCAGAAGATGCTGGCAGGCCGCGAAAAGCGTCTGAGGCAGTGGCGGGCGATCTTCAAGGCGGTAAATCAGTTCGCTATTTTGCTTCTGCGCAATCGGTTGCGCATCAGGCGACTCTATGGTGTTAACGGACATCGGCGGCAATCCCACGGTGGAAAAGCGGGCATTTTATCTGACCACCTGGTAAAAGCAAACGATTGCCAGCAAAAAAAGGGAAGAAAATCTGCCGTTGTGAGCAGGTTTTCTACAACCCGTCGGGAAAAAAAATTACACTTTTTGCGCCGGTGGCTCATGAAGAGCGCAAACCGGCCAGGATAACGCCGCGTGTGTATGGAACACGCGCATAACAGGAGCCTTTTATGATTCATCTCGATACGTTGTCGACCCTTGTTGCCGCAACGCTGGTTCTGCTGCTTGGTCGCAAGCTGGTACACAGTGTTTCCTTTCTGAAAAAGTACACCATTCCTGAACCTGTCGCCGGTGGTTTGCTGGTGGCGCTGGCCCTGCTGGTACTGAAAAAAAGCATGGGCTGGGAAATTGATTTTGATATGTCCCTGAAAGATCCGCTGATGCTGGCCTTCTTTGCCACCATCGGCCTGAACGCCAACCTGGCGAGCCTGCGCTCTGGCGGTAAGGTGCTCGGCGTATTTCTGATTGTCGTGGTGGGACTGCTGCTGATGCAAAACGCCATTGGCATCGGCATGGCGACGCTGCTGGGGCTGGATCCGCTGATGGGTCTGCTGGCGGGTTCGATTACCCTGTCAGGCGGCCATGGTACTGGAGCCGCGTGGAGTAAGCTGTTTATCGAGCGTTACGGCTTTGAAAACGCAACGGAAGTGGCGATGGCCTGCGCAACCTTTGGTCTGGTGCTGGGTGGCCTGATTGGCGGCCCGGTGGCCCGTTATCTCGTTAAACATTCCACCACGCCGAATGGCAGACCGGACGATGAAATGGTGCCCACCGCGTTTGAAAAGCCGGATGTCGGGCGCAGCATCACCTCGCTGGTACTGATTGAAACCATCGCGATGATTGCCATCTGCCTGACCGTGGGCAAAGTGGTTGCGCAATGGCTGGCGGGTACAGCGTTTGAACTTCCGACCTTTGTCTGCGTGTTGTTTATCGGGGTCATTCTGAGCAACGGTCTGGCGCTGATGGGCTTCTACCGCGTGTTTGAACGTGCGGTATCGGTGCTCGGTAACGTCTGTCTGTCGCTGTTCCTGGCGATGGCGCTGATGAGCCTCAAACTGTGGGAGCTGGCCTCGCTGGCGCTGCCGATGGTGGCGATTCTGGCGGTGCAGGCACTGTTTATGGCGCTGTACGCCATGTTCGTGACCTGGCGCCTGATGGGGAAAAACTACGATGCAGCGGTGCTGGCAGCGGGTCACTGCGGGTTTGGTCTGGGGGCAACCCCAACGGCTATTGCCAACATGCAGGCGATCACCGAACGGTTTGGGCCATCGCACATGGCGTTTCTGGTGGTGCCGATGGTCGGGGCGTTCTTTATTGATATCGTCAACGCGCTGGTGATTAAGCTGTACCTGATGCTGCCGATGTTTGCCTGAGATCAGGCGTTGGAATAGCGCTCGGTTTCCGGCATCCAGCGCTCAATTAACGCTGCCGCCTGTTCGGGGTAGCGTTCATGAATATGGCGTGCGAGGCGTTGAACTTCCGGGATCATGGCCTGATCGCGCAGCAAATCCGCCACCTTAAATTCGGCATTTCCCGTCTGACGCGTGCCCAGCAATTCGCCCGGGCCGCGTATCTCAAGGTCTTTTTGTGCAATCACAAAACCGTCGTTGCTGTCGCGCAGCACCTGCAAACGCATCTGGGCAGTTTTTGAGAGCGGCGCTTTATAGAGCAGCACGCAGTGGGAGGCCACTGCGCCACGCCCAACGCGCCCACGCAGCTGGTGGAGCTGAGCAAGGCCAAGACGCTCCGGGTTTTCGATGATCATCAGGCTGGAGTTGGGGACGTCGACGCCCACTTCAATAACCGTCGTCGCGACCAGTAAATGCAGCTCACCCTGTTTGAACGCCTGCATCACCGCCAGTTTTTCGGCAGGCTTCATGCGCCCGTGAACCAGACCCACGTTTAGCTCCGGCAGCGCCAGCTTTAGCTCTTCCCACGTTGCTTCAGCAGCCTGCGCTTCAAGCAGTTCTGACTCTTCAATCAGGGTGCAGACCCAATAGGCCTGACGCCCTTCGTGGGTACAGGCGTTGCGCACGCGGTCGATGATATCGCTGCGGCGCGTATCCGGTATGGCGACCGTCGTGACCGGCGTACGCCCCGGCGGTAGTTCATCGATGGTGGAGGTATCCAGATCGGCATAGGCGGTCATCGCCAGGGTGCGCGGGATTGGTGTGGCGGTCATGATCAGCTGATGCGGATGGAAGCCCTGCTGCAGCCCTTTTTCCCACAGCGCCAGACGTTGATGCACGCCGAAGCGGTGCTGTTCGTCGATAATCACCAGCGCAAGGCCGTTAAACTGTACCTGCTCCTGGAAGATAGCGTGTGTGCCGACAATCATCTGCACCTGGCCGCTGGCGATGGCTTCCTGCTGCGCAAGACGCGCTTTGCCTTTTTGCTTCCCGGCAAGCCAGCCTACCTCAATCCCGAGCGGCGCGAACCAGGCGCGGAAATTATTGGCGTGCTGTTCAGCCAGCAGCTCAGTCGGCGCCATCAGCGCCACCTGTTTACCGTGGGCAATCGCGCGCAGTGCTGCCAGGGCGGCAACCAGCGTTTTACCGGACCCGACGTCGCCCTGCACCAGGCGCATCATCGGCACGTCGAGTGCCATATCGCGTTCAATCTCGGCCGTTACGCGCGCTTGTGCGCCGGTCGGCTTAAACGGCAGAGAGGCCAGCAGCTTATCTTTGAGCGCATCATTCTGGCTTAACGGCTGAGCGTGGAAACGCTGCGCGCCTGCGCGAAGCGCCAGCATGCTCAGGTTATGTGCCAGTAATTCCTCAAGGATAAGACGCCGTTGTGCGGGATGTTTGCCGCTTTCTAAATCGCTGAGCTGTAATGTGGGTGGTGGACGATGCAGTGTGCGCAATGCCTCGGGCAGGCTCATCATGCCCTGTGCCAGCTCGGGGGGCAGAAGTTCGGTAATCGCGCAGGTATCCAGCAGCTCCAGCGCCTGATCGGTGAGTTTACGCAGCGTTGCCTGCTTAATGCCTTCAGTCGTCGGGTAAACCGGCGTAAGCGTCTCCTGCAGTTCCGGTGTGCTGAGGTCGCCCTGCACGCGGTACTCCGGGTGGATCATCTCTGCGCCGTATTTACCGCGTTTGGCTTCGCCATAGGCCAGCACTCGGCGGCCTGTCGCCAGGCTGTTTTTCATCGCTGCGCTGAAGTTGAAAAAACGCATGGTGAGAATGCCGGTACCGTCGCTGATCTGACAGGTCATCATCCGGCGTCCACCAAACGTTATGTTACAGTTCAGGACTTCGCCTTCAACGGTGGCGTAAATGGCAGGCAGCAGATCGCCAATTTTGTAGAGCTGAGTGCGGTCTTCGTAACGCAGAGGGAGGTGCAGGAGGAGATCCTGCACGGTATGCAGGCCGATTTTCGCCAGTTTGTTGCTTTGCGCCGCTCCAACGCCGGTGAGCGAATTGAGCGGGACGGCATCTAACAGGCGACCGGCCATTTACCCTTCATCCTTCAGACTGCATCTTGTCTGGCCTGCTTCGGCACGATTGTCGCGCCTGCTACCGTGAGCGGTACCGGAAGCCTGCATGGTTGCCCACCACGCGTCATCGGCTTCGATTTCGCCCTGCGCATTCACGTAGGGGTAAGGCAGACCTTTTTGTTTTGCCACTCTGGCCAGTACCGGATACCCGCCTTCAAACAGCAGGCGCTGCTGTTCTTCTTCCGGCAGCATGCTGTTCTCACGCTTATACATCCCCGCATTTTGCCGCTGGCGCTGGGCTTCATACAGAATCAGAGCCGAGGCGACGGAGACATTCAGCGACTGCACCATGCCAGTCATGGGAATGATGATGTCCCGATCGGCCAGCGCCAGAGCTTGCCGGGTAATGCCGGTTTTTTCCTGCCCCATCAGGATGCAGGTAGGACGGGTATAGTCGATTTCACGGAAATCGACGGCTTTGTCAGAGAGGTGAGTGGCCAGGATCTGCATGCCCTGGCCCTTTAAATGGCTGACGGCATCGTCAATTGAGCGGTGGGTTTTAACCTGCACCCAGCTATTGCTGCCGGCGGCGGCTGAGGCCATCGTGCGCATGCGGCTGCTGGGCCAGATGG
>ERZ841116.444-NODE-444-length-31418-cov-8.800179_pt1 | contig 31418 bp, 23 predicted proteins | sample MGYA00519875_ERZ841116 | MGnify/ENA primary metagenome ERZ841116 (study PRJEB31850, sample SAMEA3708889) | human gut metagenome | biome: human gut; feature: human-associated habitat; material: faeces | place: China | collected 2014 ... | reverse complement strand
ATTTAAAATAATATCTCTTGCAGGTTTTCCAACAACACCAACAATTCCACACATAAGTTTTTCTCCTTTGGTATAGTTCATTTTATTTAAATGGACTATATTTATTTTGTTGCTATACTAGCAATAATAACCCTATTAAATAAATTGGTCAAGATGTTTTATCTACAATTGGTCTATATCAAAAGATGAAAAAATTGCACAAAAAAAGACGCTCCATATGGAGGGTCATATCAGTGATTTGGTGCTCATAAAAAATATATAGAAAAGCTTACATTTTTCTTTGCAATCCATTTCATCTTTATTCATCAAATGAAATACGCTACTCTTTCACCTCATTTAAATTAATCACTTCATTAGCCAATTGTTTTATTTCTTCTCTTAGATGATGAGTTACCATTATAACCGTTGTATTCTTCTTTGATAAAATTGCCTTTTCAAGTTTAACACTAGCAGACTTATCTAATGCAGAAGTTGCTTCATCTAATAAATAAATAGGTTTATCTCGCAGAATTTCTCTAGCAAATGAAATACGTTGCTTCTGTCCACCTGATAATTGCTTTCCCTGATCACTCAATACAGTATCCAAGCCATTGGGAAGTTTAGCGACCATATCTTCAAGACCACATTCATGAATAACGTTATTTATTTTAGCATCAGGTATATTTTTGCCTAGAGTCAAGTTCCACTTTAAAGAAGCTGAAAAGATATAAGGATCTTGCTGTAAATATGATATTTTTTCATGTAAGTCATTGTCTGAAATTGCTGAATAGCTTATATCATTCATTTTTATATCACCACTATTATTTCTTAGTAGTCCCGCAACTAAATTAAGAATGGTGGACTTACCGGCAGCTGAATCACCTACCAAGATGTATTTATTATTAAGCTGGAAATCTAAATTTAAATTTTGGAATAGAGGCTTATCGTTTTTAGAATATTTGTATGAAATATTATCAAGTTTTATATTACCTAATTCTACATTTTTAAATATTTGCTCATTATCCTTCTTATCAAATCCTGATTTGAATTTCTGGATAATCGGTTTAACTGATTTGAACTCTTGCCAATTAAAACTAATACCACTTAACTCTGCAAATATAGTGCCAGCAAAGAACTGGGCACCGCTAATGGTTCCTACCGGAGTCAAATTATGCAATATTAGCCAACCGGTTTGTCCCAAAATAATCACCTGACTAATAAATGCCAACCCATTTGTAATAGCCTGTGTAATCCCAGCTGTTTTAGCATATTGTACGGTATATTTTTTTACATCATCTGAAGATTTATTTATTTTCTTTATGATAGTTTGGGGTAAATTAGCAAGAAAAAGAGTATTAAATCCATTCAATATATCATTTATTGTATTTACTAAACGTTCATTAGCATGAGTATATTCCAATGACTTTTTAGATAATATTTTTGAAAACAAGTTTGGAACAACCCCCATAATGATAGTAAGAATAACTACAGTGATTACTAAACTAAAATTGAAGTAGGCTAATGTTAACATGCCAAAGATTATTTCAAACACTTGCCTGACAATCATTAGAAAATCAGCGATACCAAAATTATTAATTGTAGTTATATCATTGGTTAGCCATGAACTATAGGTAGATACAGTTTGCTTATGAAAAGTAGCGTAATTAGATCTTGATAATTCAGTAGCGATATCTTTTCTAATTAATTTATCTACATTTTGTGAGAATCTAGCTTGTTCAATATTAACCAAACAATTTACTATTGCGTAAACAATGTAGGCTAATCCCATTACTGCAACCCACATAAAGAATTCATTTGCTCTAAATTTTGCAACAGCACTCAAGGCATTTGCGCTAGAGATACCGGCTAAAGTTAGAAAACCTGCATTAACAACTATTAGAAATACCACAAACAGGAATTCCCATTTTAATTTTCTAAAATATTTTAATAATTCCATATATACTCCTTGGTTTATTAAATTTTAATTTAAATAATAAATATAAAATTAAAATGAATCAATATTTTTTAACAAAAAATAAAATAAAAATCACACCATAAAATCTACTTAAAATTAATCTATTGATGAGTAATTGAGAATATTAAAAGTTCAATTATTAGAAAAATTATGTCATAAACGAAAGCCCGATAGCACAAATTGCACTAAATGGTCAAAAAAGTATTACTTTTTGTAGAAAACCGGTAATACTTTTTAGAATTCTTTGTATCTCTTTGATGTAGTTTAAATGTAGTATATTTAAAGCTTATTGCAAAATCACTGATATAGTTCTTTTAAAAATAATTCCATCAACTTAAAGAAAGTAACAAATAAATTAGCTTGGGGGGCATTTGGGGGGTCAAATAAAAAATTGCACAAAAAAAGACGCTCCATACGGAGCGTCATATCAGTGATTTGGGTGAGATTCGAACTCACGACCCACGGTTTAGAAGACCGTTGCTCTATCCAGCTGAGCTACCAAACCAATTCCTTAACAGAACATATTCTAGTATAGGGAAAAGGGACTTATATGTCAATTACTTTTTTGATTTTTTTTGATTTTAATTTAAATTTTTTATCTACCCCACCTTTGGAGATATAAAAATAAGGAATAGCAGCTGATATTTGCCATTCCTATTCCTCTAAATTAACTTATAATACTTGCATGCATTAAAGATGCCGTCTGCGTCAATATCAGTAGTTACATAGTCTGCAATGCGCTTTACTTGCTCTTCGCCATTCCCCATTGCAACTCCAATTTTAACAGCTTTTAACATTTCTAGATCATTTTCGCCATCACCAAAAGCCATTGCATCTGCTAAAGTTTGACCTTGTAGTTCTAGATACTTTTCAATACCAGCTAATTTACCACCGTCTTTTGAGATGATATCTACTGCATATTCATTCCACCAACTTAATTTACAATTAGGCAAATCATTCACTAAATTCTTTAATTTTTCTCGATCTCCATATGCAATAAATTGATAGACCTTTTCTCCGTGATATTCACCAACGGGTGCAACCTTACTTGAAACAGCTTTTTGAGCAGCTACAACCTCATCAGTTACAAAATTAATATAAGGGCCTTCTTTACCAATCGTAGTAATTGGAACAGTTTTTTCTTTGATTAATTGGACCATTCTTTCAGTATCCTTCTCATCAATTGGATTACCAAAAATTTCTTTTCCATTTCCATCTAAACAAAGTTGACCATTCATCGTTAAATAACCGTCAAATCTCAAATCTTTGACTGGCAATTTTTTCAATTGATTCATATCACGGCCCGTAGCTAGCACTAATTTATAGCCATTTTCATGTAAAAGCTTAAGTGCCTTCCTAGTACTTTCTGGAACGCTATCAGTTTTATGAGAAACTAATGTCCCGTCCACATCAAAAAATATTGTTTTTACCAAATCTTCTCACCTCTATCTTTTCAATTATATCAAAAATGCGCTTTCAAAACCGAAAGCGCACCTTTTAATTATTTATTTTTCAAATTTTAGTCAACAGCTTTAGCAATTGCAGCGTTAACAGCAGACTGTTCTTTCTTAACTAAGTTAACCTTAGTTTCAATTACCTTAGTATCCATCTTGATTTCACGAGTTAAGCCTGGAGTATTGATCTTTGGTTCAAAGAAGTCTTTGAATTGATTCAATCTTTCTTCAGTATGGAAAATATTTGCAGTTACAGTAATAAAGGTTGCAAATTCCATATCTCCACCTACAGTTGCTTCAAGCCATGCCCATTCTAATCTAATCCAGTTCCAAGCTTGTTCTTGACCAAATGGATTAGCTAAAACATTACGGTACCATGCACGTAAGTCTTGTGGCTTAATAATTTCAGAATTTTCAAAGTCATCAACAATTGCATCAATGATTTCAGGCATTTTAGTTGAAGTAATACCAGCACACAAGTCTTGCTTCAAACTTGCATCAGAAGTTTCTTGATACTTCTTAAGAAGTTTATCAAATAAAGTCATGTTACCAAAGTTCTTAACTTCGTTAACCAAAACAGCACTTCTAATATCAGCGGAAATACCCTCTAAGTTATCCGAATTTTCTGAATAAATAGTGTGTAGACCGTTAATTGTCTCATCATTACCAGCATATAAGGAAGCTGCAACAACATATGGTCTAGTTAAATTATCATCATTAGATTCACCAGCTTTTGGGAGTAATCCTAGACGCTTAACTTGTTTTTCAGAAAGTAAATTATAAAGCTTCTTTAGATCCTTTTCTTCCTTAGAATCTGGAGTTACAAAATTACGTAAAGTAGTCATAATTCTGTATAAAGCATTGTTTACAATTGGTGAAGTAGAATCTGCAAATTTAGGAAGAAGTGGAACAATGTCTGCATAAGACATATGACCGCCTTCTGCTAATAATCTGAAGTCTTGTAGTAACTGTAATTTATCAACCGCATCTAATTCATCAATGTGGTTCAAAATATCATCAAGTAAGGTCTTATCATACTTAACAATGAAGTCTGAATTATTGCCTACATTTAAACGGAATGGAACACCGTTGTCAGCAATTAAATCAGCATAGTCACCAACAACTAATTTTTCATCCTTCATAATCTTTGGAACAGCAGCATAGTTTGAATTTAGTGGAATTTGCCACTTACGTCCTACTTCCTTACCTTCACCGATAAAGAATTGTTTTTGAGTTAAAACTAACTTACCATCTTCAACTTTTGCATTTACTACTGGGTAACCTGGTTGTTCAAGCCATGAATGCATAATCGCACCAATGTCTAAGCCGCTTGCTTCTCCAAGCGCCTTCCATAAATCATCCCCAGTTGCATTACCATATTTATGAGCTGCAAAGTAGTTCTTCAAACCTTCACGAAGAGCTTCATCTCCTAGTAAGGCACGAACCATTACTAACATTCTTGATCCCTTTGCATAAACAATGGCTGAGTCAAATAAGGCATCAATTTCAGCTGGATCATTAACCATAACATGAACAGATTGAACACCATCTGTTGCATCCCTTTGGAGAGCTGCTGGAACTTCTGAAGTTTGGAACATTTCCCAAATCTTCCAATTTGGTTCCAAGGCATCAATAGCTACATATTCCATCATATTAGCAAAACTTTCGTTAAGCCATAGATTATCCCACCACTTCATAGTTACTAAGTCTCCGAACCATTGGTGAGCTAATTCATGAGCAATAACTGTAGCAACTAATTGCTTCATTTCTAATGAAGTGTTGTCAGGATCAAGTAATAAGTATGCTTCACGATAAGTTACACAGCCCCAGTTTTCCATCGCACCAGCTGAAAAGTCAGGAAGTGCTACTTGATATGAATGCTCTAATGGATATGGAGTTTCATAGAAATCTTCAAAGAATTCAATTGAACGCTTAGCAATATCTAAGGCAAAATCTAATTCTTTTGCTTGGTGAGCTCTTGTAGCAAAAACACCAATTTCAACGCCAGATTTTGTCTTAGTCAATTTTCTTTGCATATCACCAAAGACAAAAGCAACTAAATAACTAGACATACGTAGAGTTGGTTTAAAGTAGTGAACACCATCTTTAAACTTCTCTTCGGGTTGGTTAGAAATAATACTTTCACCAGGTTTTTCATCAAACTTAATTGCAAGTGCAAAAGTAGCTTTTGCTTCTGGTTCATCAACACATGGGAAGGCTTGACGAGCAAAGGTGGTTTCAAATTGTGTACCAATTAATTGCTTCTTTTCACCATCAACTTCGTAGTAAGAAGGATAAATTCCCATCATTGTATCAGTCAACTTACCTTCGAAGTCAACTTCAATTTTCATCTTACCTACTTTTCCAGCTTCAATATTAATTACTTCATCTTTATCGTTGTAATTAAAGTCAGCCTTCTTTTGATCTACTCTAACAGAGGTAATCTTTAAGTACTTTTGATTTAGCTTGACTAATTCTTCTTGTGCTTCACCGATTACAACAGTCTTACCATGAAATCTCTTCTTTTCACGACTAATATCTAAATAGATATCATAGTGTTCCGGATGAAAAGTTTCATAAAAGCGTTTTACTTCTGTCATATTTTGACCTCCAATATTTTAACTTCTCAACTATTTATTATAAGAAATTAAAATCTTACTTACCAGTTTTTGGATTAAATTAAAAATAATTTAGGCTATCCTACATAATTTAAAATATTGTTTCATTCTTCTTTTATTCAATTAAAACTAGTAAAATAAAAATTAAGAGAAAAGACAAAAAAGGAGTGCTTTTTATAATGAAATATAATCAATATGGTTATCTAAAAACAGACTTTGACCAAATGGTTAAAGAACTACAATCTATTAACTTCTTACCTAATGATTGGAAAGAAAATAGTTTTTCTGGACTTTTAGCAACGTTAGTTGAAAACTCCGTTGCTGAAGCCAAAACTTATGGTGCAAAAGAAGCTAAATTAGCAGAATTTGCAGTTAGTGATCATAAAAATTTAAAAGATTTTTTAGCTGAAAATCCTAATTCAATTTCACGTAACCAATTTTACAATGTTGCCCTACAATTACTCGGCTATCATGTTGGCTACGATTATGACTTAAATGACCCACTAGCTCGGATGAAGGCTAATGCTCTTCCTTACACTGATCAAGAAGAAATTAATCGTAATGAATTAGTTAAAGTCTTCTATCGCCTACTTAACACTCGAGCTAAAAATGGCCAAACTTTCATTGATAATATGGCTGGTAAAGGTTACTTCACCCAGTTTTATGGTAATAATAAATTTATGTACTTTAATGGTAAGTCACTCCCAGTTTTTGATATGAGTAAGGTTATTCGTGAAGTGGTTTATGTTGAAAGTGATCTTGATACTGATGAAGATGGCAAACCTGATTTACTTCAAGTCACAGTCTTTCGCCCTTATCAATCAAACAACTTCAAGTTCCCGGCTCTCTATACGGCAGATCCATACTTTGGCGGAATTATTGCTAATGAAAAACGAAACCACAATGTAGATGTCAACCTAGAAGATGCTACTAAGAGTACTTACCCTAAGTATGAGGCAATGCCTACTGCTAAAGCTCAAAAGCCCGCTAGTGAAGATCAAGCCGCTACAGAAGAAGCTGTACATAAAGCAGCCTATTCGCTAAATGAATATTTATTAGCACGCGGATTTGCAAATGTTTATGCTGGTGCCATTGGAACACGCGGTTCCGACGGTTTAAGAATTACTGGTGCACCAGAAGAAACTGAAAGTGCTAAAGAAATTATTGAATGGCTCCATGGTGACCGTATTGCCTATACTGACAGAACTAGAAAGCATGAGACAAAAGCTTCCTGGTGTAATGGGAATATCGGAATGACTGGTCGTTCATACCTTGGTACTCTTCAAATTGCAATTGCTACTACAGGGGTGAAGGGACTTAAAACCGTGGTTTCTGAAGCTGCAATTTCTTCTTGGTATGATTACTACCGCGAGCATGGATTAGTCATTGCTCCAGAGGCTTGCCAAGGAGAAGACTTAGATATGCTGGCTGAAACTTGTCAGTCTAATCTTTGGGATGCAGGTGACTATCTAAAAATCAAACCTAAATATGATGCAATGCAAAAGCGTCTTTTAGAAAAATCAGATCGTGAAACTGGCCAATATTCTGATTTTTGGGAGGCTAGAAATTATCGCCACCACACTGATAATATTAAATGTTCTTGGATTTCAGTTCATGGTCTTAATGATTGGAATGTTAAGCCTAAGAATGTTTATAAAATTTGGCAAAAAATTTCTAAATTACCAATCGCACATAAACTATTCTTACACCAAGGTCCGCACTACAACATGAATAATCTTCTTTCCATTGACTTTTCTGATTTAATGAACCTCTGGTTCTGTCATGAATTGTTAGACATTAAAAATAATGCTTACAAGCAATGGGAAGATGTAATGATTCAAGATAATCTACAACCAGATATCTGGCATGAAGAACCAACTTGGAATAATGAATTAGGTAAAAAAGAAATTTACTTCCCAGATAAGAGTGGCAGCCTCTTAAAATATGGCGGAGAAGATAATGATAAAGTTTCATTTACAGACCAAGGTGGAAAAATCTTTAAAGAAGCTAAAATTTCTGAAGGAAAATGGCAGTACGACTTCATTTCTGGAGAAGAAAAATGGCTTGATCAACAATTGCGCTTTGTAACTGATGAATTCATTCATACTGTTACAGTAGTTGGTCGTCCTAAGATTAAAATGAGTGTTTCTACCTCTCTTCCTAAAGGCCAAATTTCTGTAGCTTTAGTTGATCTAGGTACTAGAAAACGTCTCACTCCAATTCCTAAGTCATTTAATGATCAAATTCAAGAATTGGGTTATCGCTTCGACACCGAGGTAATGAAGGAATTCGTTCCTGATAAAGAAACTAAGGCTAAATTAATTACTAAAGGTCACATGAATGTTCAAAACTATGCAGATATGAAACATGCCGAAAAAGTTGAACCTGGTAAATTCTATGACTTAGAATTTGAACTACAACCTACCTTCTATCGCTTGCCAGCTGGTGCCCGATTAGGTTTAATTATCTACTCAACCGACCAAGGGATGACCAAGCGTCCATTAGAAGAAGAAACTTATACTATTGATTTAGATAAGACACAATTGATTTTTCATGAACTTTAATGATTGATAAAATCTCTAAATAAAGTTTATATAGGATAGAAAAAAGTGGTTAGTATAACTAAAACTAACCACTTTTTTCTATTTATTTATCTTTATATCTTCGACCGTATCTTGAATCAGACTATAATAATCGATCCTCTTTAAAATCTCTATAATCATATCACGAATTTTAGTATTATTTGAAAAGACCGACTCATAATATGTACCAATAATTCTATAAAAACCAATTACTGGATCGACAGGTAATGTTTTTAAAAATTCAATTGCTACTTGCGCATATTTTTTCTCAGCATTTTGATGATAGCAACAATTTAAATAATTAACAGCAATTAAAGCAACAAATTGCAAAGTGAACGTATCATTCTCCTTGTTCTTTTCATATGCTTTGAAGGCAGATTTAACTAAATAAAAAGATTCATTTATATCTAGCATAACTACAGCTTGGCTTAGATAATGATATGCAGGACGATTCCAATCTTCATCCAAGATTACTGACTTTATTTTTCGTTTCATAGCTCCTGAAACAAATCTATTACTGTGATAGATCCAAGCATAGGCATTCTCCAGTCGAAATCTCAGATAAAAAGGTATCTTCCCCCCCCCGATTTTCTAATTCTTTCTTAATTTTATCTAGAGCAGATATATCTTTCTTATTTTGGGCAAAACTAATTTGATTAATTATTTCAAAATTCGGCTCAGTCTCAGATTTTTGAAAATTGAGCAACGAAAAGAAATGAACAACATCCATATGATGAGCAGAAAGAATATTAATTAACACCTGAACATCAACAGCATGTACCCCTCTTTCAATTTTTGAATAAAATGATTCTGAAACAACGCCAGCTGTCATTTCCGTTTGTGTTAATCCGGCTTGTAACCTCATTTGTTTTAAAGCTTCGCCTACTGTCATTAAAATCACTCCTCATTATTTTTGTCCGTCTTCAATATTTAAAAAGCATCTAATGTCTACTATATTCGACATCAGATGCTTTTATCAAGAGAGTACTTTTAGCTCAGTATCTATTCCTAATGATTTCCAGGTACTCTAAAGTATCAAATTGGGTCATCATTAAACCAAAGGTAAGTAAAAATGGATTGCTTGTTATGCGCGCAAAGGACGTTTCAGTAAGACTAACACACAAAAAAGCAATCATTGCAGGGATAAATTCCCAGTATTTTAATCTAAGAAGATTCCAATTTGCTAGACCGTAGTAAGATAAAAAGACTGTTGTAGCAATTACCCCATTAGTAAGGAGCAAAGACACTTGTCCCATATCTAAATTATACTCAGCATTATTAACAAAAGCTGCTCCCCATTTTATTCCATATTCTTCTAAAAACTTAGAACCCAGACTTAATCGGTTAGAGACAAAAAGGTCAAAAATTTTAACAAAGGGATTATGGGGACTAATTCTATACCCGTAAATAAAAAAGATAGACATTCCTAACATTATCACCGGTAAAAGTAATACAAAATATTTTAACCACCGAGTAGAATAAAGCCTATGATTTTCTATAATTATCCATACAAATATAAAAATCATAAAAGCCCAAATACAGGTTCGTGAATGTGATAAGAACAAGATAATTAAAAAGGTACTGCCAAGACCAAACCAAATAAAACGATTAAAAAAGCGATATAAGATTGCTAGTTCTAGTAATAAAACAAAACTATTAATTCCTAAAATATTCGGATTAGCAAATCCAAATCCAAATTTCCATTGATGTGTTACTGGGTTCCAAACATTTAATGTCGCACAATGATTTAATACCAAAATTGTAAATCCATAGCCTGCTAATCGAGCAACAAAATCAGTAATAAATATTTGAGGAAATCCAGCAACCGGTAAAATAAAAAATAATAGATAGAGAGCTGTCAGTCCACCAAAAGCTACTCCAGAAGAATGAAGGGACATTTTAACAATAATTAAAATTCCAATAGATACGGTAAATAAAGCTATATTCTTCTTACTCTTAATTACTGCTGTTAATCCTATTACTATCAAAAGAAATAGGCAATCTTTGCTAATAAGAGTAAAGAGACCACTTATTTCGGGATGTAAGACAACTAATCTAGTTGGGCCAATAACATGTAGAAAGATAAATATCGCATAAATAGCTCTAGCCAAATATTGCATCTCTTTATAAAAGCCAGAGTCTAACGGATACACATCTAAAGAAGTATTAGATCCCAAATTTAAACCTTCTTTCTTTTAGTTAAAGTAAGATTTTCCATATTGAAGCTTTTAGAAAACTTACTCATTATCTTTAAAGTAATTACTCCAAACCAACTTATTAATGAGATGGTCAACAAAATAGTTAACCAACCTGGTGTTTTAAAAGATAAAATTGCTGTATTTTTTCCTACTTCAGACATTACAAAAGGCATCCCAATTGGATTTACATTAGGATCTAATTTTTTATTATTAAACTGTAATTCTGACTGATGATACATAAAGAGAGGTAACAAAATTACTTCTTTTTTCTTGCTGTACCAGTTAAGCTTGAGACGCCCACCTTTTAGTACTTCTTTATTAAAATTCTTATTAACGTTTGGGTTTATTATATTTGCTTCATTATTATGAATCTCATCACTTGTCATATCCTTCTGAATTGGTAAATATTCGGAAGGCATAGATATGTGATCATCAATATATTTTTGTAATGTTACTTCACCAATGGAATTTTCTTTTACCCGATGATCAGTAAAAAGATAATTTGCAGAAAGATTAGAGAGAATTATCCCTACTAATGCAAGTCGAGCTAAATTACCAATATTTCTATCATATTTTTTATAAAGTTCTGAAATCGTAATCCCAATTGCTGCAAACAGTAATGGATAAGCTACAGTAGTTAGTCTATTAGGAAATTGAAAGGTGGACTTAAGTATTGGAAACCTATTTTCAATAATTGACCAAGGAAATAGCTGAGAACTTAAGAATAAAAAAATTAGCCCTTCAATAGTAAACAAATTATTTAGCTTCGACTCTTTAAAATTAGTTACTACATAACACAATTGGACAAAAAAGAGTACGATAATCGAATCTAGAATAGTATTCCAAACGGAAACTAATCCTACCGTTATTGCAGTTGAAGTTAAAGGATATGCAAATGTAGCAGAAACATGATTAGTTGAGTATAGAAGAGCAAATGTGCCCCAAATATTTGCTGTTAGGACCATGAATAACGCAATTGCTTTCAACAAAGTAAGCCATAACATTTTTTTATGGTTACTTTGATATAATCCATAAACAAAAAATGGGATTAAAGTTAAAACACACAAAACTGTCGTTAACAGGTGCACCTGCGCTACAACTGCTACAACAGTACCTAAACCAACCCAGTTAAACTTTCCTTCATCATTATTAATTAAATCAATTGCCTCAATTAAGACAAATGGTATTAAAATTCCTCCCCACGTACTGAAGGAATTTGAACTAGTCCAACTAGATACATACCCAGTTGTTAAAAACAGTAATGTGATAATAGTTGCCGTCACTCTGGAAGTTTTGAGTTTTAAATTAAGCTGATACATCCCATAGCTACCAACTAAAAATACTATATAGGTTGTCAGGACCTGGAACTTAAACCAACTTCCGGTAATAAATAATAAAAATCCTAGTATATAAGAAAAGAACGGACCATAAAGTGCATTTACCACCCTTCCAGTTTGTCCAAAACCATAATTCATTTGAAAGTAAGAAAAATTATGATTTCTAAACTGCTCAGCTATATCAAAGAAGCGATTGAAGTGAAAGGGTGTATCACTAAGATTTACACCTGTTTTGATTTGAAATTGCGGAATCAGTAAGATTGTAGCAAGAATTAATCCTAAAGTTAGAGGAATAATAGTATCGAAGGACTTACGTTTTATCATTGATATCTTCCATCCTTCCTTAGACTTTTCTCTTTTTAATGCGATTGCAGTAATATTTAACTCCCATAATTATTACTGCCGCCCAGCTCATCATTGTTAAACTAAATAGAATTTTAAATAATATTGGTGTGTTAAATGACAAGATAGCTTGATTCCTACCTCGTTTTGATGACACTTCAGGTAATCCAATTTCGTTTACCTTTGGCGTTACCTTTTTACCATTAACAATTAATTCAGACTGTTTGTACATAACAAGTGGCAATGATCGTTTTTCTGTATTGTCACTATTCCAACTTAATTGAAGCTTACCACCTGGTAAAACTTCTTTTTTGTAATCATTATCACTATCTTTTCCTAAATATTTCTCTGTAAGCCCAGATACATTCCACGCTAGCATCTTCTTTTGCAGTGGTAGATAATCTGGATTATTAGGATAGTTATTTTCAAGATAGTCATTTAGATTACGACCCCTCATTTGCTGAACTAGCGCTATATTTCCTTGTGAGTCATTAACTTTACGCATATTTTCACGAAGATCAGCCCTAAAAACAAATATGATTACAAAGGCTAAGAGGCAATTTGCTAACACGCCCATTTTAAATCCAGAATTTTTATGAATATGACTAATTGTCAATCCAATTCCACTAAACAATAAGGGAAAAGCAACAATAGTTAATCTATTCGGAAACTGAAAATAATTATTGACAAATGAAAAATGATTTTCTAAATATGCCCAAGGAAAGAAATCAGAACTTAGGAATAAAAAGACTAGTCCCTCTACTGTTAAAAATGTGTTTAGTTTTTCTTGTCTAAAGTTTAATAAAACATATACCGTCTGTACTCCAAACAAAACTAGTACTACTTCTTGAATCTTAACCCAAGTAGTAATTTCGCCAAACCAGAGTAGATGAACTGCAGTTGATGAAGGGGAAAAGCCAAGTGGTGCTGAAATTAAATTGCTTGGATATAAGGTTAAATAAGCTCCCCACACATTAGCAGTTAAACATAAGCAGAGCCCAACCGCCTTAAAAGCATCGATCCACATTTTCTTTTTATCCTTGGTATTAATTAGTCCATAAATAAAAAATGGAATTAAAGATAGAATTGCAAAGAAAGTACCAAGCATGTGAACTTGAGCAAGTACTGCTACTGTGATACCCAAGCTAATCCAGTTAAAATGTTTAATTCGATCATTATATAAAGAAAGCCCCTGCATTAAGATATAAGGCATTAAAGCTGCTCCCCATGCTTGAAAACTAGTAGAGCGTGCCCAATAGCAGATATATCCAGTTAGTAAGAATATTGTAGTTACTAAGAGGGATGTAATTCTTGACATTTTAAGCTTTAAAGACAAGCGATACATCCCAATTCCGCCAATCAAGAATAGTAAGTATACCAGCATAATTTCAAATTGAAACCATGACTTAGATATTAAAACTAATCCGCCTAAAAAGTACGCAAAAAAGGGACCATAGAATGCATTTACAATTCTTCCATTTGTCCCCATGCCATAATTCATTTGAAAATAAGAAAAATTATGATTTTTTATTTGCTGTGCAGTGTCATAAAATCTCCCAAAATGAAATATAGTGTCTGGTTCAGAAATTCCTACTTTACTCACGAGTTGCGGTAGTAAAAACACTGTAGTAAGCAACAAAATGAAGATCACCGGAATAAAATAATCTATCCCGGTGATCTTGTTAAGATTATATTTTTTCATAAAAATACTTATTCCTCCACAAAAGCATATTAAATCGGCTTTCTCATCGTATCATTTAGTTTTTTTATAAATATGCTTTTCTGCAAAAATACCATTTTCTACTAAATCTTAATCATCATCTTCCTTTAGCACTATATTTTCAGATAGTTGGTTAACCATATTTTCATAATTATGAGTATTAATGTACTCAACTATTTCATTAATAGTAGCCTCGCCTAACGTACTTCGATAAGAAAAAATTCGATATGCACCGCTTGGCTGAATTGAATAATCAGTTAAGCCATTTCGATTATTTTCAGCATCAATTATTACTTGAGGATGATCATTAATAGCATCAACTTTATGTGATTGACCATTTTCTATTAAATGTTGCCAATTTCTATCCTTATATTTCATAGCAGCATAAACCATGACTGCCGCATTTTTCTGCTGCAGTGTAAGACTTGAAACTTTTAGCTTACTTACTCTTTTTGACATTGATTGACTCGGATTAGTTGAATGGCCAGTTATTTTAGCAGTTGCCTCTTGGACACTATTTTGATTTGTCGCGAAATAATATGCTGCCCCAGAAGCAATTACCGCAACCACTATCCCGATTACCGCTATTATCTTTTTATAATCTTTTTTCGGATGAGTCTGATCTTTATAAATTTGACGTGAAGGTTGAGAATATTCTATTTGATCAACTTTTTTACCACATTCTGGGCAAAAATCAGTATTAGGTTTTAGTGGATGACCACAATTTGTACAAAATTTATTCATCTATTATTTTCCTTAATAATCTGCATCTGTGTCTTCATCAGTATCATTTGTATCTTCGGGTTCATCCGATGAATCATCTGTATTTTTCTCATCTTCATCAGAATCTTTCTTATTTGACTCAGATTTTGACTCCTTCTCTACTTGTTTAGTTTGCTCATCAATAATAGATGGCAGTCTATCTTTATTATTTTTTATTTCATTCAATATCTCATTAATTTCTTGTTGATATGGCTTAAATTTTTTAACTAAGTCAGCTTTTGACTTATTCTTTTTATATCTATCTTCGTCAATACTTATTCCTGGAGCCACTATTTGAGTTGTATACTGGTCACTATCCCCGTTTAAATAAACTATTTTGTAATGACTTGTTGCTACGTTAGAAGCGATACTGTAATAGGGCTTCCCTTTATAAGTATGGCTATATAATCCGCTAATGTAATCATCAGTTGGTATTTTACTTACATCACTATTATCTTTTTCCAGAATAGCTTTAATATTGTTTATTTTATCTTTAGGAGTATCGCCACTAAATTCATCCAAATAAGCTGCTACAACCATTTCTTCATTGCTAAACGTTCCATCTGCCTTACTACTTTTAGCGTTTTTCTTTGTAGAACTTGTATTTGAAGTAGCTTTTACTCCACCGTCAGTTTCTCCAGCAATTTTCTTAACTACGGGACTTATCTTCGTAGTATATTTATTGAATATTTCTTTTAATTCAGACTTAGGTGTGACAGTCGTGCCATCGTTAGTGACTTTTACTTCACTAGGTTTAACTTCAACATCTACATCTCCATAATCATTAGAAACATTATAGGTAGTTGAAGATTTTTTAGTCGCAGTCAACGTATCATCTTTAAAATCCTTTACAACAGCATCAACTAATTCTGATGTCGAGGTTACATTTTGACCATTCTCATAATTTTTTCTTGCATATGCCATGTATCCCATTAACATCCAAATTGCATTAGAATAATCCTTGTTTTGAGAATCCTTGTTTTTATCGGCATTATTTTTATTCTTTTTACCCATTGGATTCTGCTTTTTGGTACCTTTTTTAGAATGAGAAATCACAGCTGCTTGATCATGATGTTGATTATAAAAATAAAATCCCGTAATTCCACCAACTAGCAATAATAAAATGCAACTCGCAATAACTATACCCAACTTAGACATACGCTTTTTTGAAATTTGCTGTACTCTTTGAGTATGATTTACTCTCTGATCTGATGTTTGCTTTTTACTATGAACTTTAAAACCACAACTTGGACAAAAATCTACATCTTGCTTTAAAGGATGACCACACTTTGGACAAAATTTCTTTTTCATTCTTTACTCCTCAATAAAAAAAGCTGAATAAAAATTCAGCTTTATTCTCTATTAAATTTGTTGATTAGTAACTCCAAAATTAAAATATTTACTAATATCAACATTAAATGCTTGTTGAACTTGGCTAATGAGTTGTCCTTTAAAAATCATATAAGCTATTGCAATGGATACAGCTACAATAATTAAATAAAGTATTACACCATAAAAATAATCTTTGTTGCCAGCATAATCTTCTCTAATAGCGAATGCAGCTGCAATTACATATAAAATTGAGGATAAAATCATTAACAACACGATTGGCATTGTTGCAGTCTTAAGACTTGTAAAACAGAGAAAAGCTAAAATTGCTACAACGAAAACATTTATATTACTTAGTTGAACGATTTTATTAATGTAGTTAAAAATATCTACTGATTCACTATATACAAACTTATGTGCAATATATGATCCTGCAATAACACCAGCACCCATAATTAATACCAAGAAAAAGATATCAAAGCCTAAACCATGAATAAAACTATTGATTTTTTCTTGAGCAAAGTTAGGCAAATTCATCGGAATTGAACTATAAACTATTTTCTTAATTCCAGCACTCATCGACCAAGCAAAAAGAATCATTTCAAGTAGTAAAACAGCAATCCCATACCACTTTTCTCCCTGTTGTTCTGCACTTGGAGTTTTCCAAGATGTTATAAACCATTTCCCCAAACTTTCTTTATCAAAGTTTTTTACAGCTTCACTTATCTTTTCAAAAGTCTGGCCAGTTTGCTGTTCAGAGGATTGAGCAGCACGATAAGCTCGTCTATCTGCTGGTGGTATTTCTGATACACTTGGTTCTTCTACGCCTGAATTATTTAAAGACTCCGTACTAGCATTTTGTATATTGTCTAATGGAACATTTCTAATATCAGTTCCACAAGAAGTACAAAAATTAACTTCAGGCTCCATTTTAGCACCACAATTTGGACATGTTTTCACTATCTTTTCACTCTTCCCATTTAAATTAAATACAGAATTTATTATATAAGACACGATTTGCGTTATTTATTTAATCTGCAAATTTACCATTTTTGTCTATATAGATAAATAATTATCATACCCAATAATCTCTAAAATTTTACGTAATTCTTTAGCCTCCTTGTCATCCTTATCAACTAGGGCTAAATAATACCTCGAAATTGCTTTTTCTAATATTATGTTTGAATCTTCAGGTAAGGATCCTAATAGCTTTACTAGCTGGAGAGTATCATCAATTCGTCCTGCTTTATAAAAACGCTCCATTGCAACCAATTCAATACGTGCAATAATTCTTAAAGTTAATTCTTGCTTACTGCTTTCAAAAACGTATTTTTTATATTTTTTTACTATTAGCATTAATTGATCTATATCACAAAGGTATGCCAACAGTAGATCGATAACCGCTCTCTGTATTTCATCTTGATTTTTTATAGATAAATACTTTTCTAATTGCATTTGATAATCTTTTGAATTATTCAGATTATTTTTCTTTAAAATTGCAAGCATTATTTTAGCTAACATCTGCTCGTTACCATCAGCTAAGTCTAATTGCTCTATTTTTTTGCTATCAAGATTAATGAAAGCTAAGATCAGTTCTTGATTAATATTTTCTCTAATAATTGGCTCAAAGAAATCATATAGTGATACTTGATTATAATTTAAAATCTTAAGTAGAGAATCCATACTTATATTACTTTTATTACTCTCTACCCTAGAATAATAAGATTCAGTTACAATCCCTGCACTAAATTGTTCTTGGGTTAAGCCTAACAATAATCGTGTAGTTTTTAATTGTGTTCCAATTTTCATTTTTATACTCCGTATCTTTATTTCCCAAAGTCATGATACGAAGTCGCAAAATGAATATCTTAAAATCTTCCAAATCGACTTTTTACTTTATTTACAAAGCTCTTTTATCTGAATTTCAGCAACCTGAGCTTTTTCATAAAAGATAATTGATCGATTAGGGAGCTTATTCATATAAGAAAATACTTTATCTACTTTCCAAAGTGGAGTCTTATTTTTTAGGCAAAGATCTAGAAAATTTAAGATAATTTGTGCTAGTAACTTAAGTCTGCGATCACTATATTTATTAAAATCAGTATAAGAAGAAGCAATCAAGGAAATAATCCCGCAAACTTCATCAGCCTCAAATATTTCTAGTGCATTAGCTATTATCCATAAACAATCATCATTCCAGTGATCTATTGCTAATAAAAAACGCTTAATCATTTTTTTCTTTTGTTTAGAAAAATTTTTCTCTTGGTGAATTAATTTATCTCGCATTAAGCAAACTACCTGTCGAATAATTAGATTAGGATAGGCAGAGTTTTCTAATAATTCATCTAAAGCATTAACATTCTTACTAAAAAATGCTCGACTCGCCTGTTCTTCATATATCTCATTTTGCTTTTCAGTATTCCCATATGATTTAAGAAATTCGAGTACCGATATATTATTTTGATCTAGTAACTTTACTAAAGTAATGGCTCTAACTTCATTCTTATTATTTTCAATATGAGCTAAATAAGAGCTATCAATTATATCCTTAACAAATTCTTTTCTAGTTAAATTTAAAGATAAACGCAGATTCTTTAGATTCTCACCAATAACATCCATTACTTTCACCACACCTCAAAGATTTACCTTTATCATATTTTTTAGGTGTAATTTTGTTTGCAAATCTTCCAAATCGACTATTTTGGGATTTTAAATTTACTAATTTAGTGAAACATAACGATATTTGATAACTCCTGTAATCTGCATATTTACCATTATCATATAAAAAAGAGAACCGACTACAGTCAGTTCTCTTGATTAATTAAAGAGTTAGTTAAATTTAGAGGGATGGTCTTCTAATAAAATATGATAAGAGCTTTTTCATCATCTCCTTTTCTTGAATAATAATCGTCGAAATAAATCTTCATCTATCAACATAGTTACTTATAAACTACTGATTCAATTCTTTATACTATTTATCTTCTTTTTTAATCATCATCACTATCATTACTAGTTGATACTTTATGATCCTTAATCAGCTTTCCAGAACCGATCTCCTTGATCTTAGCTGAATCATCATCTTTAGTTAAAATAGCATTCGTGTATTCAACTACTTGGTGTCGATTATAATCATCATGTTCAAAAGTCCATGTTACTGTGTATGTGACTAAACTGCTATTATTGCCATTTGGTGTAATAGATTTTATCTTAACATCACTTTCATATGTTCTCAGATCATCTTCATCATCATAGGTCTTGAACATTCTAGTTAATTCACCATAACTATCATTTCCGCCACCATCTACGAAATCATCTTCATCAAGCGATCCTTTATCAAAGGCACTTGTTAAAACTCTAGTGGCTTCATCATCAGTAACTAATCCTTTCCATTCAGGCTTAATTACATACTTGCTGCCGCTTTGAGTAACCACATTATCTTCGTCCCCATATTCTAAATCATGATCTAAATCACTAATTTTCTTAGAGGTTAAAGTTTTCTTATTAAATGTGCCTTGAACATAAAGAGTCATATTTTTAGTAATTGGATAATCTTTCAAAACAAGATTTCCCCTATTATTTAGAGTTCCAACTTTTTTATCATTAATATAGACAATACCGTTTGGCACACTCTTTATTTCTAATGTTTCGGTATGAATATCAAGATTAATATTATTACTTGACCAAACATTATTAGTCGAAGTAGCAGTTAGATTTCTTCCTTCTACATTAGATTTAATTGAAAAATTATATTTTCCGGGAAGCATTGCAGGAATAGTTTTTACATAACTACTACCACTTTTAGTTAATTTACCTAAACTCTTTTTTCCAATCTTTACTTCTGAATCAGCATGATTAGTAACTAATTTAGGTGTAACAGAAGTTACTTGAGCCGTATATTTTGGAAACAATAAAAAGTATCGGCCACTTTCCGTTAGTCGTACATTTCCACTCTCATTTCCAACCCGAAAATCAGTAATTAATTGATCTGCTTCAGTAGTATGATCTTGGAAATAACGCTGTAGCGGCTTAACACTTTCAGTAGTAATCTTTACTTCTGGATTGTCACAACTAATATATTGAGCACCACTTTGATTAGGATTTTTTAAACTAGATACAATTCTACTAATCTGATTGTCACGATTGTAGTAATTAGATCCCCATGCATAAAAACAAATAAGCAAAACAACTAAAACACCAATTACTGAGTAAATAATCTTATTCTTCTTGCTCAGTGGCTTTTGAGGTGTTTTATTTTTATATTTTCGTTTCATCTCCTGCTTTGGCATTTGAGGACCTACGGCAGCTTGATTAGAAGGCTGAGAATTTTCAGGAGCTATTGGAGCTGAAGATTTGGGATTATCTCTGAATTTATAACCACAAAACGGGCAAAATTTGGCATCCTTTTTTATATCTTTTCCGCAATTAGGACATATCTTGGTCATATCTTTTCACTCCATTAGAATCTTAAAGCTGATGATATTAATGATTGAATTTGATCTTTCAAAGCATTTCCAAATATACCTATTAAAATCAGTACAATTAGTAGTGAAATTCCAACAGAGATCAACAAACCATAGAAACTATCACGTTTTTCATTTTGCCCTTTAACTGTAAATAAAATACAAGCAAAATCAAAAATAAAAAGTGCAATAATTGCTAGCAAAACAGCAAATCCATAATTATTCCCGCCAAGAATACAACATACAAAAGCAACCACGATAATGATTGCATTAATACCACTGACCTGTGCAATTTTATTAATCAGGGTATAAATATCTGTCTTAGTTTGAAAGATAAATTTTCTTCCAAACATAACTCCAACTATTTTTCCTAATCCAGCTAAAGCTAAAAATAAAAACAATTCAAATAATACTTGGGTTGTAAAACTACCGCCAGTACTACCGAATATTCCGCTAATACTACCATTTAAGGCAACAGAAATTCCAAGTACAAAAAGTAAGATTTCACCTAAAATAGTCGCAATTCCGTACCATTTTTCTGCACTTTGTTCCCCTGTTGGTCTTTTCCAAGATGCTACGAGCCATTGCCAGTAATTATGCATCTTAACTGAGCGATCACTGGTAGATCTCATTCTTTGGGGTTGAGCAGGGGTCTGAGAAACTGGTTCTACTCTCGTAGTTTTTTCTACACTAGTGTTAATGTTTTCTTCAATCAATTTTGTTCCACAATTTGTACAAAAATTAACATCTGCATCCATACTTGCACCACAATTTGGGCATTTTTTCATAGTTCTTCTTATCCTCTCTTAAAAAAGTTAAAATCACCTTTTTAACTAAACCACATCCCTAAGAAAAGATAGGTATTATCTGCATATTTACCATTGATAAATAAAAATATTAGTCCAACAAGTTTCAGACTTAACTAGCGCAATTTGCAGAATAATTACCTGAGAAGGAAATAGTTTCTAAACTATAAAAAACAGAAATCCATTTTTAGTGAATTTCTGTTTTTTATTATCTGGATTAAAAATCTCAGACACGGGCTAAATAAAGAAATATTTATGATTTAGTTTTTCTTTCTTCTAGTACCTACTAATCCAAACATACTTATTACAACTCCGAAACCAGTTAAAACAGCAGCTTCAACTTTATTATCACTAGTTTGTGGCAATTTAGCTTCATAGGTACTATTAGTTACCGATGGTACATTGTGTTTGGTTGAAGCCATAACAGATTTACTATTAATCATAGGATCTGATTCTTCGTTATTAACTTTTGTAACTGATTGTTCTACTGGTAACTGATTATCAGCTTTAATAGAATTTGAATCATTGTTAACCTTAGTTTCTAACTTATTTAAAGACTTCTTTAATGATTCATGTTGAGATTCAGTTAAAGTTGGCTCATTTAATTTTTCTTTAGCTTGATTCAATAGTTCTTTAGTATCAGTTGGGGCTTTAACTGATGGATTAGCGACGGGCTTAACAGTTGTTTTATTTGAATCAATGGTCGAAATCGATGCATGCTTACCATTAATACTAATTGCATCAGAGTTCTTCTTTTTAGCATCAGCTAAAGCTTGTTCAGCATTGGCAACTTCTTTATTTAATTCATCTAAGTTACTATTTTTAATAACAATTTGAGCGTCAGCAATTTGCTTTTCAAGGTCTTTCATTTGAGTATTATTAGATTCAATAGCTAAGTGAAGTCTATTAATCTTATCTTGATTATCTTTTAACGCTTTCTTGGCATCAGCTAAAGCTTGTTCAGCATTAACTTGTTCTTTAGTTAATTTGTCCAAAGTATCTTTTGTATCAAGATAGGCTTGATGAGTTTGGGATGCTTTATTAAGATCTAGCTTTTTAGCAGACATGTATGAAGTTAAAGCTTCTTTTGCTTGATCAAGTTTTACTTGTAGCTTTTGATTTTCATGTTTTGTATCAGTCAAGTTTTGTTCTAATCGTACTCTTTGAGCTTTAAGTTTATTAGCTTTTTCAGTAAATACAGGTAATGCTAATTGTGCTTTGTTTACTCTTTCAGTACCTTCTTTTTCAAGAGCTAATTTGTCTGTTAGATTCTTTTTGGCCCTAGCTAAATTAGCTTGAGCTATAGCATTAGCTTGTTGTTTAGCATTATTATCAACGCGTGCCATAGTAAGTGCATCAAGTAATGAACTAAGTTGATCATTTAAATTAGCTTGTAAAACACTATATGTCTTAATATCTTTATTTGCATTATCTAGACTCTCTTGAGCATTTTTAATACTATTAACAGTTTGATCAACTTGATTTTGTGCTTGTTCAACATTAAGTTGCCCTTGGTTCATTTGTCTCGTATAAATGTTTTTATTATTTACTAATCCATTTAATTCATCATTTGCTTGAGCAACTGTATTATTTACATTTTTAAGCTTATTCGAAACCGTATTCATTGTTTCTTTTGCTTGACTAGCATCCGGTATAGTTACATTAGCATTTTTATTAAATTTACTATTATTCTGAATGTAATCATTTTTAACAGTAATAAAGTGTGTAGAAATATTGGCATTATCTGGTAATGTGCTTAAACTGAAACCAAAATATTGTGTTTCATTAGGTATTGCATATTGTTGCTTACGTAAAGTATTAGTAATACTTGACATATGAAGCCATTCATCAGGATTAGCAATAAATCCTTTAATATTGTTATAAATATTACGATGTAAATCATCAAGTGAAATTACATGTAGCGTCTTACTATACTTCCTAGTCCAATCACTACCATTTTGAGCAGTTGTAGCATTTTCATTAGTCATAGTGGCATGAGTATAAAATGAGTACAAGTTTTCAAGATATTGACTTGGTTTAGAATCACTTGGATTAGTTTTTCCTGTACGCATATCATTAGTATGCTCAATACCCCAATTTTCACTAACAGTGTTAATTGCACGAGCATCATGACTCTTATCATCACCGTTTGAACGGCCATCTTTGTTATATTCAGATGCAATTTCATTAGCTACTTTCATAGCATCAGTGTTTAAAGTTAATTGCTTAGTACCTAATTGCTTACGAAGGTTGTTAATAATTGAAATAGCGTAAATATTCATTTCAAGCTTTTGAGCATCAGTCATATTATCTAAATCAATCATGATATCTTTATCAGCAGGGTTGCTAGTGTAGTAATTTGATGCCCATGCTGTGTCACTAGCTTCACGACGTAAACGAATATATTCGCTATCTAATTTTTCAACAGCACTTTGACCTGTATAAATAGATGGATTTTCAGTAGTATCTTTTTGTAAAATTTGGTACATCTTAGCAACATTATCTTTGTAAACTTGTGGTAAAATAATTAAATTATTTGCAGCAGCTGATACTTGACCAAATTGTTTGTTAGCTTCGTCATAAGCTGCTTGGGCAGAAGCTAATTCTTTACTTAAATCATTTTGTTTATTAGTCAATTCACCTAGTTTATTATTAACAGCAGTTAAATTCTTAATAGCAGTATTATAGGCTGTTTTACTAGTAGCTAACTCGGTTTGGTAACCAGTTAAATCTTGTTGTAATTCATTTAATTTCTTAGTTTGGTCATTCTTTTCCGTATTAGCTACATGTAATCTAATGTTAGCATCATCTAAAGCTTGTGTTTTTTCAGTATAAGCTTTATTTGCTTCGTTATATTTAGCATTTGCATCCTGATATTCTTGATATGCTTTATCAGCAGCAGCTTGAGCTTTTTGTTGGGTCTTATTAGCTTCAGTTACTTGTTGATGTAATGAATCAGTTTGTTCTTTTGCATGATTGATAGTTCTTTGTGCTTCAGCAACCTTATCCATAACAGCTTTATAATCGTATGTATTTTGATCTAATGCCTTATTTGCATTAGTTACTTTAGCATCACTATTTGCTTTTTCAGTTTGAGCGTTGTTTACAGCTTGTTGATACTTAGGATCAATATTAGTTTGTTTTTGGGCTGTTTCATCAGCTTTTTGAGCAGTAGCAGTGGCAACTTGTGCTTCTTGAACTTTTTGATTAATTTGAGCTAATTGATCAGATTTATCTTTAACATTTTGTTCTAATTGGGGAGTTTTAGCTAGTTCAGAATTAAGTTGTGTTTGAACAGCTTTATTTTGAGCTTGTAAATTATTTAATTTTTCTTGAGATTGAGTAAGAGTAGTATGTGCTTGTGATTGCTTTTGAGCTTCAGCAGCTTGTTTAGCTTTTGCATTATTTAAACTGTTTTGTACTTGATCTTCAGTAATCCTTCTATTTAATGATTGAGTCGAACGATCATTATTAGTAGCAGCCTTTGCATAGTTGTTATCATTAATTATCATTAATGAGCTTCCAATTAATACTGAAGCAACGCCAATTGATAATTTTCTAATAGAAAATCTCTGTAAATTTTTACTAAACATCTTTCTCTCCTATACTTATATAGTTATTTTTATAATTACTGCTTCATTAAACTCCTGTATGCATCAATTACTTCTGTTATCTGCACATTTACCACTTCTAAATTAAAAACCACAAAAAAGCAGCTAGTCTTCAAAAAACGAAAACTAACTGCTTTTTCTTATTTTGCTAATTTCAAAATTACTGTAAAGATAATCATATCATCTTTATGACTAACATGAATTTTCCCATGAAATGTGTGAACAATCTCTTGCGCCATTGCTAATCCAATTCCAAATCCTGATTGCTTTGAATTGTGTGATTCATCTTCTCGATAGAAGCGTTCAAAGAAATGTGAATAATCTTTTCCTTTTCCTTCTTTATAAGTATTAGCAACCTTTAAGATGGCATTTGTTCCCAGCTTTCCTTTAGTTAAGGTTACCAGCACCTTCCCATCTTTATCGCAATATTTACGCGCATTGTCTAGTAAGATATTAATTAGTTCACTTAAAACATTTTTCTCTGCCTTAACATATAAATCTGGCATAATCATTCCACTATATTTAAGATTATTTTTTTGCATTACAGACTTAAAGCTATTGACATTCTTTTTAACAATTTCAGAAAAATCCACTTTATTTAGGACCACTTCACCAGTTTCGCCAGTTCGAGCTAGTGCAATTAATCGGTTAATTAACCTTGTTAATCGATCAACTTGTTCCTTGGTGCTTTTATTCCATTCAGAATTATTGCCTAACATTTCTTCCATTTCAGTATTAGCAGCAATAATGGCCAAAGGAGTTTTTAATTCATGGCCAGCATTGGTAATAAACTCACGTTGTTTACGATATGTTGTAATAATTGGACCGATCGCCTTTTTAGAAACCAAAATCAATACCAAGGCAAAAACAATCAAAGACCCAATTCCTAAAACAATCGATACCCTAACTAGGAGAGAAAAACGATGATAAATCAGCGATTCATTTAAATAAACAATAAACTTACGACCAGTCTGATTTTTCCCAACACGGTAAGCATACTGATTATTACCAATTGTCACTACGCCATCTGTTGTCTTATCCTTAAAAATTCTCTTACTTGTACTAAGAATTTCAGCTCGTCCAACATCATAAACATTGTCATCATTTACTATCCGCGGATTACTCTGCGGAGTCTCGGCAACAGTGAAATAACGATATTGAAAAACTGCCTCCGGATTATATTCCCCTGCTAAGAAATTTTTATTGATTGGATCTTTCTGATTACCAAAGACTGGCTTAGCATTCCGCGGAGTTAATTGTCCTTGATTGTTCACCAAGGCCGTTAAAACTCGATCCACCTCATTATGACTTTGAGTATAGCTAACTCCCAATAAAGCACCTAGGGTAATTACGAGTACTATAAACAAAGCTGCAATCGACATTCCAATAAATTTCCACCGAAACTTTTGGATCATTTTAGCTCACCTACCTAATTAAGGAAAAACTACCACCTTTTTCACCGACAATCTGAACTGAGCTTTGAATCGACTGCAACTTTTGTCTTAAGTAAGAAATATAAATCCAGACTACATCTTCACTAGCTTCCTCATCATCTTTCCAAACATGTGCTAGTAAATCTGAAGTTGAAAATTCTTTTCCTTCATTAAGCATTAAGTAATTCAAAAGCTGTGTTTCTTTACTTCCTAAACGAATCGAATTGTGACTGACTAACTCTTGTTCAGCAACATTTAAAGCCAGGTCTCCTACTTCAACCTCATTAGGTGTATATTGATCGTCTCGTCGCTCTTTTGAACGTAAACGTGCTAGCAACTCTTTCAGTGAGAATGGCTTAGTTAAATAATCATCAGCTCCGCTATCTAAACCAGTCACTCGATCGTCAACTTCTGCTTTTGCGGTTAACATTAAAACATAAGTCTTATCGCCACTCTTGCGAATCTCCTTTAGAGCAGTAATTCCATCCATGACTGGCATCATAATATCTAAGATGATAACGTCATATGAATTTTTCCTCGCAAGTTCAACTGCATCCCGTCCATTAAAAACCGGATCCACCTCATAATTAACACTCTGCATTGCGGCTACCAAAACACGAGATAACTGTTCTTCATCTTCTGCAAGCAAAATTTTCATTACGTTAATCTTCCTCTCTAATTAAATGGCGTAAAGTCTGCATACTTACATCACAAGAAGCTAATTCATCAGCTACTCGCTTCAACTCTTTACCAATCATTTCGGAATTCTTTATCTTGTGCTTATACTTCATTTCATGCTCTAAACTAGCCCAAGTATCCATTGCTATCGTTCTAAGTTGGACTTCAACATAGTAGTGACCCGGAGTATTTCCTACAATATCTTCTTCGGGTCTTTCAACATCTAAAATCATATGATAAGAACGATACCCATTTGGTTTAGCATTTGTAATGTAATCTTTTTGCTTGACGATCGCTACATCGTCCCATTCCTTAATTAAATCGATACAGGTATAAATGTCATCAATAAAATTGCAAACCACACGAATTCCTACACTATCTCGATTTTCTTTTAGAGCTGATTCCGGGGTTACCGGCAATTCTTTTCGTTGACATTTTTCAATCATACTTTCTGGCCGCTTAACTCGGCCAATCAAGTGTTCATATAGGCTATCGCCGGTTTTCTCCTGATGAAGTTGATTTTCTTTCCTAAAGTACTCCAACATTTGGTTAAGTAAACTATCTAGCACTGGAGTATAGCCACCATAAATATCCATATTAAACCCTCTTTATTAATTTACTAATATTATAGCAGTCGAGATTTTTTTAATAACTATAATAATGTTAATTTAAAGAATTTTTGCTTTTCATTAGAAAAACTAAGAAAAAGGCAAGATTCCATATTAATAAGCAGATCATAACTCTCAAAATAGAATTTTTAACTAACCATAAAATTAAAGCTTCAATAATAAAGTGCAATAGTAAATAAAATTAACTCATATGAACTATTTTATTCAATTGAATCTCTCTCAAACTTAATTAGTTTCTATCTTGCCTTATATTCATAAAAAAATCAAAAAAGCTCTTAGTCGTTATGCGACTAAGAGCAAATTGATAACTTAATTTTCTAATTCTACGTATGTTTTCACACTCTGTGATACTGTTTGATAAACAGTTGAAACGTGTAGAGTATGAGCTAAAAAGTCTTGTTTTTCTTCTTGAGACATAGAGCTTTCAAAAGAAACCGTAATCAACATTTCACTAACAACTGACTTTCCATGGCCGAGTTTAGTAGTAATTGCCTGATTTGTTACTTTAAAATTCTTTACATCTAAATGATGTACATTTGCAATCATCCCTGCAGAAATTGAAATACAAGAATTAACAGCACCAGCTAAATATTCTACTGGATTCGGGGCAACATTTTTACCACTTGCTGATTCATCAGCCATGAATTTATTTTTCTTTGTTCGATTTTCAATTTGCCAAGGAGTATCAGTTAATTCACTTTTTACTGTATATTTTGTCATTTTTTCTCTTTTCTAAATTAATCCATGTTTTACCAAATAATCATGAGCTACTTTAGCAGGTTTCTCATGCTTAACATTAACTTGATAATTCATCTGCTGCATCTCTTCAGTAGTAATTTTACCAGCCAATTTATTTAAAGCCTTTACAATTTGAGGATTTCTCTCTGCAAATTTTGCCCTCATTAGGGGAGCTCCCTGATATGGTGGGAAGAATTTCTTATCATCATCTAGCATCACTAAATTATACTTCTTAATTTCTGCATCTGTTGTATAGCCATCAACAACATTAGCTTGATTATTAGCAATAGCATGATAGCGAATGCTCGATTCAGTACTCTTAATTGAGGCAAAATCTAACTTATAGATTTTCTTTAAGCCCGGATAGCCATCTTTTAATGAGGTAAAGTCTGGATCAAAGGCTGCATGTACTTTTTTATTTACACGGTTTAAGTCACTCATCTTGGTCAAGTGATTGTCTTTAGCAAATTTTTGTGTTGTAGCTAAAGCATAACCATTCTGGTAAGCCATTGGCTTCAGATATTCCATATCAAATTGTTTCTTTAAGTCGCTTCTAGCTTCTACATAAACTTGATTTGGATCATTCCCGGTCTTTTTACCAGTTTTGACTAAAGTTTGTAAAACTGTACCTGTAAATTCAGGATAAATATCAATCTTATCGGTTTGAAGAGCTTTGAATAAAAATGTGGTTCCACCAAAGTTAGGTTTTAAAACCACCTTAGTATTGGGGTCATTCTTTTCGATTAGGTCCTTATACATATTAATCAAAATAGCTGGTTCTGATCCCATTTTTCCAGCAATGGTAATCGTTTGTTTTGGTTCAGCAACATTTTTAGAAGTCTTAGCATAATGGTTATACAGGCTACTTCCACCCCAAATTACTAAAGCTAAGGCAATTAGTGCACTTCCTACTTTTAGACGTTTATTATTTTTTGAAATGAATTTCAAAACGCCACTAAATATTAGAGCAAGCAATGCAGATAAAATTGCTCCCATTAAGACTTCAGTATTATTGTTTGAATTAATTCCAACGTATATATAAGTCCCTAAGCCTCCGCCACCAATTAAAGCAGCTAAAGTGGCAGTACCAATAATCATAACTAGAGCGATCCGAATTCCTGCTACTATCATTGGCATAGCCATTGGAATTTCTAGTCGCTGCAACTTTTTCCATTTAGTGAGTCCAAAGGCAGTAGCTGCTTCTTCTAGATTTTCGGGTATTTCCGTTAATCCCGAATAAGTATTTTGAAATATTGGCATAATTGCATATAAAACTAACGCAATGACTGCTGGCACGGTTCCGATTCCAACAAATGGTAGCAGTAAACCTAGAACCGCCAAACTAGGAATTGTTTGAATAATTCCCGCTATTTGAAGTGTAAATTCAGCAGCCTTTTTGTGACCTTTTAAAATAAAAGCCAGCGGAATTGCAATTACCATTGCAATCAGCAAGGCAATCAGAGAAATCTTAATATGAACAAGCGTGGTAGCCCAAATTTGTTCATGTTCAGTTAGTAACATCTGCCATAGTGATTTAATCATGTCCAGCCACCCACTTTAAAAAGAAATTCCAAACTCTTTTTGGCTCAATTAAAAATTCTCCAAACCTGGTCTCTGCAACAAACAGAGTATCAGGATGGTTAGAACAATCTTTAATTAAATCCTCTACGCTATCGACGTGATAACGAACAAGGGTATCCACTTTAGGATAGAATCGTGGATCTACGCCCAATTCACTCTTCAATAAAGTTTCAAGGTCGAGCTTTTGATTAATTCTATTTCCTGCAAAAAATTCCTGTACAAATTTTGTAGCAGGATGTCTTAAAATTTCTCTAGGTTTGCCAACTTGCTCTAAAACACCTTTATGCAGAACTCCAATTGTGTTTCCTAAACGAATAGCTTCTTGCATGTCATGTGTTACAAACATTACTGTCTTATTAAATTGTTCATGTAAATTAATAAGCAAGTCTTGTAGTTGCTTTCTTACAACTGGATCAAGAGCAGAAAAAGGTTCATCCATTAAAACAACTTCAGGATCCGCTGCTAAAGCCCGAACAATGCCAACTCGTTGTTGTTCACCACCTGATAGTTCACTCGGCCTGCGATCACAATATAATTTTGGATCCAAATCAACCGATTTTAATAGCTCTTCCTGTTTTTTTCGCCGTTCTTTGCGATCGATACCTTCTTGCTCTAACACAATTGTAATATTTTCACCAACAGTTAAATTTGGAAACAAACTAGCTGTTTGCAATACATACCCTGTCTTTTCCCTTAGTTTACGCAAATTATATTCTTTTATTGGTTTATCATTTAGAAGAATTTGTCCCTTTGTTGGTTCAATAAGCCGGTTAAACATCTTTAGCAACGTTGTCTTCCCGCTCCCACTTGGCCCAACTAAAACAAAAATATCTCCTTTTTTCACTGCGAAAGAAACATCTTTTAAGATTTCTTGTCCATCGTATTTTTTTGAAATATTTTTATATTCAATCATCATTTTATCCTTATAAAAATAGTTATTTATATTTTCTCACTATTTATAAGAACTTGGCAAAAAGATTACATCTTTTTAAACAAAAAAATAAGACTGACGAAATAGTCAGTCTTATAGTTCCAAAGAAGTCTTATTATTTCTTCTTTGAGTTTTTATCTTCTTTTTGTAATTTTTGAGCCATGTTAATAATGTACTCACGTAAATCATCTTTAATTTGAGGGTGAGATAAACCATATTCAATTGATGTTTCAAGGTAACCTTCCTTGTTACCAA
>ERZ841116.438-NODE-438-length-31794-cov-8.871861_pt1 | contig 31794 bp, 29 predicted proteins | sample MGYA00519875_ERZ841116 | MGnify/ENA primary metagenome ERZ841116 (study PRJEB31850, sample SAMEA3708889) | human gut metagenome | biome: human gut; feature: human-associated habitat; material: faeces | place: China | collected 2014 ... | reverse complement strand
TAAAGAGTATTTATACAAGACTGCATTCTTATATGTTAAAAATGAGCATGATGCACTAGATATATATCAAGAAACTGTGTACAAGGCGTATATAAATATATCAAAACTTAGAAATACAAATTTTTTCAAAACCTGGATAACGAAAATATTAATAAATAATGTAAATATGAAAAATAGGCACTACAATAAGTTTCAAGATGGGCAAGTAGAAGATTACATAGGGGAAATTGAATACTCAAATATAGAGGAAAACATAGATTTATATGATGCAATTGATAGATTGGGTGAAAAATATAAAACTCCTGTTATACTTCAATATTTCCATGATTTGACCATACCACAAATTGCAGAGATTATGGAATGTAATGAAAATACAGTAAAGTCATACATAAGACGGGCAAAGAAGAAGTTATATGATATATTGAAGGAGGAAAAATAATGAGTAAATTTGATGATATAAAAATGCCGGATAATATAGATGAAGTAACTAAAAATGCGATAAGAAGAGGGAAAACTAAAAAATATCAATATAAAAAGGTTACAAAAGTGGCAGCATCTATAGCTGTTATATCTACTTTAACTATAACAACTACATTTGCAGTAGAGTATATAATTGATTATTTTAATCATAACAAACAATCACTGTATCTATCAGATAAAAATGATTTTGAAAAAACGAGTAACAATATAAATTTAACAGTAAAGGATAAGGGCATAGAATTTACAATAGATAATATATCAATAGATGATAATTACATAATGGTTTTTCATACATCTAAAAGAGATAAAAATATAAATAAAATAGATAAAGATGCATACCTTGATAATCCAATTATATCTACTTATATGGATGGTGAAAGAATAGAAGAAAGTAGTGGAATAATTGAGCATGAAGCAACTTATATATCTGAAAATGAATTAAAAGGTATGCAAAAAATAGATGTTAGCAGTGTTAATATAGATAATAATGATGAAATTGTATTTAGAGTTAATAATATATTTGGTATAGAAGGTAACTGGGAAATATCACTTAAAGTAGATAAATTAAAATCAGTTAATAATACTTATAATTATAATGTAAATAAAGATTATACAATAAATCAAACTTATGATTATAATAATGAAAAAATAGATATAAAACATAATATTAATGTAGAAAAAGTAACTATATCTCCTTTAGCTAACACAATACGTATAAATGAAAAGCCGACTAAAGTTTTTAAAGATTGGACACCAATGTTAGGAAACTCATTTGCATTATTTGATGATAAGAATAACTCATTAGATGTATTAGATAAAGGAGGAAGTGGTGTTAATACTAAAACTGGAATAGCAAGTAATTCATATGAGTTTTTAAAAGCTGATAAAGATACAAAATTATTAACATTAGTACCAATATCATTTGCTCATAGTGTAGAAAATAAGGAACTAGAGCCTCAAAGTATAGGTAATTTACCAATAGTTTTTGAAACTAGTGAATATGGAAAAGTTGTAATAGAAGACATTAAGATAACTGACACAGAAATTAAATATACTTATTATAAAGATGGAGTAGTACCAGGTTATCTTACTTTATGGTTCTATGATGAAGAAGGGGATGAGATAGACATAAGTAGTAGTGTAAAGGAATCGCTAGATAGGCATACTGGTAGATACACAACTATATTAAAATTGGAAGGATATGAAAATGATATTTCTAAAATAAGAAAAATTAAGAAAGTATCTACATTCTCTCATAGTGATATGAAACTACTATACGATCAACAAATTAAGATAGATTTAAAAGAGTAATAATAAAGTTTATTAAAATATAGTATGTTAAGTAAAATTAACTTACTGTATTTTATTTGTGCACAAAATTTATATAATTAATATGTTGTGCTAGTTAATATCTATATAGTATTTTTAATAATTCATTTTTATATAATCAACCTTAGTAATTTCAATGACTAAATTTAACTAGCACAACGAGTTAATTATGTCTTTCTAATACTCTATATCTTAACACATCAATGTATCTAATAAATTTCGTTGTTTTTTACTAGCTAGTAACATACAATTACTTTTAACTATGGAATATTTAAAGTATGATGATAATCCTTCTTATATAATTGTCATTTTAAAATTTACTATAAATCTTTTATTCTTTTTCTTATTTATTGTGTTAACTATTTATTACCTCTTGTAAACATAATATATCTTCATTTTTCTTTAGATAAATTGTAAATATAATGAAAATTTAAAATTTATAAAAAACAATTGACAATGTATAAAATTTTATTATATTGCTTCCCAAATAAAGGAATATGTTGTAAAATAATATCCGATATATTTTTTTGGAAAAAAATGTAATATTTTGTAGAGGAACGAAAGGATATATATGAAATTTTATAAAAGGATAAGAAAGTTTTTAGTTTTACTTTGTGTTTTTACAAGTATAAATACTAGTATAATTTACGCAGATATAAACAAACACTTTAATTTTAAAAATCTGACCATTGAAGATGGATTATCTCAGTCTACTGTAGAAACTATATTCCAAGACAGTAAAGGATATATCTGGTTTGGAACTAACGATGGACTTGATAGATATAATGGTTATGAATTTAAACACTATAAATTCGACAAGTATGATAAAAACTCTCTACCAAATAACTATATTGTTGATATTATAGAAGATAAATATGGTTATTTATGGATTTCTACTATCGCAGGGTTAAGTCGAATAAACCCATAGACAGATGAAATAAAAAACTATTATACAGATAAAAATAGTGGAAACTTATCTGATAGTAATTTATGGCAGCTACTTTATACAAAGGATAATAAATTGATTGCCTCTACAGTGAATGGACTTAATGTGTACGATGAAAAGAATGATACATTTACTAGAGTTTTAGGTAATGAAAAAGACTTGCCTAGCCAATACATCTACTCTATTGAGGAAGGTCCTAATGGTCATATATGGATTGGTACAGATAATGGTCTAGTTGAAGTTGATAAAAACTTTAAAGTAGTAAAGACATATGAAGATACAGTAGCTAATAGTTCGGTGTATGAAATCGAATATGATACAAATGGTTATATGTGGATCTGTACTTTAGATAATGGATTGTTTAAGGTAGATTTATATAATAATAGTATTATTAATTATAAATCTGATTCAAATAAGTATTCTCTACCAAGTGATAGTGTTAGAGCTATTATGCATGATGCTCCAGGTAATCTATGGATAGGTACAGAAAAAGGCCTTTGTCGTTATGACTATGAAACAGATAAGTTTATTACATATAAAAAAGAAGCCTATCAAAATAATACTTTAGTATATGATAATATCTTTTGCTTATTTAAAGATAATAGTGGGCTTATGTGGATAGGAACTTATAGCGGTGTATCTATATTTAATCCAAATAGCAGTTTTATACATTTTAAATCAGAAATGGAAGATGACACTATAAATAGTAACCTAATTCAAGGTATATATGAAGATCAAGATGGTACTTTTTGGATAGGAAGTAATGAAAGTGGTGTAAATATACTTAATGAAAACTCAGTAAAATACTTAAATACAAAAAATAGTGACCTACTTAATGATAGCATTAGAGATATAACTGGACTTAAAAATAATATATATCTAGGCACTAACGAAGGTTTATCGGTTTTAACTAAAAATGATAAAAAAGGTGAAGATTACACTATAACAAATTATACAGAAGAAAACGGTCTACCTTCAAATAAAGTACGCTCATTGTATGTAGATTCAAAGGGTTATGTATGGATAGGAACTAATAAAGGTATTGCTACATTAGACCCAAATAACAATATTATAGATATAAGTTATATCTTTGAAAAAATTGGTGTATCTGATAAATTTGTAAGAGCAGTCTATGAGGATTCAAACGGAAATTACTACATTGGGTGCTTTTTAGATGGAGGATTAATTAAGATAAACCCAAAAACTAAAAAATATACAATATATAAAAATAAAGAAGATGATTATTCAAGTATAAGTAATAACTCAATAAGGTATATAACTGAAGATTCAAAAGGAAATATACTAGTTGGTACCAGTCATGGTATCAATATACTAGATCCAAAGACAGATAAAAGTACTCACTACACAGAAAAAGATGGGTTAATTAATAATACTGTATACGGAATATTATTAGATAGTAATAATGGTATATGGATGAGTACAAACGGAGGTATCTCAAAGTTATCTCTTGAAGATGGTACATTTATGAACTTTACAATTTCAGATGGACTTCAATCTAATGAGTTTAATGGAAGATCAAGTTTTAAATCTAAAGATGGAAAGTTATTCTTTGGTGGTATAAATGGATTTAATGTTTTTGATCCAGATTCTGTTGAATTGTCATTATTTAAACCACAAGTTATATTTGATAAATTTGAAGTAAACTGTGTTACTGAAAAATATATATCTAGTAAGAAATTAAAATCTACTGATAATAATATTAAGGTGAGTTTCTTTACAAATGATTATAAAAATTCAACTTCTGCTAAGTATTATTATAATCTAAACGGTGGAGATAGTGAATGGGAGGTCTCAAATTCGAATACTCTCTTATTTGCTAACCTATCTCCTGGAAATTATACTCTTAAAGTAAAAGCTATTACTCAACATGGTATATCCACCGAAGAAGCTTGTGTAGATTTCACTATTAAGCGTTCTTTTTGGATAAGTAATCTTGCTATTTTTATTTATGTGATTATAATAGCAATAATAATATATTTGCAAATAAATAAATTAAAGAAACTAGATCAATTAGTTAATAAAAGAACACAGGAATTAAGAGGTGAGATGAAAAAAAATAAACAGCTATTTGAAAAAATAATAGCATTTGAGAAAAATAAAAATAATTATTTTGTTAATATGTCTCACGAGCTAAGAACTCCATTAAATGTACTAAATGGTTTAAATCAATTAATAAAAGGACTTTCAAAAAAAGATACCTTTATAACTCCAGATAAGCTTTCTTATTATATGGAAGTAATGGAAAGAAACTGTTCTAGACTATTAAGCTTAATAAATAATTTAATAGACTATGCTAAAATTGAAAATAATAGTTATACACTTAATAAGAAAGATGAAAATATAGTATACTTGGTTGAAGAAATCGTTCTTGATATGAAGGACTATATAGAAGGAAAAGGAATAGATCTAATATTTGATACAGATACAGAAGAAAAAGAAATTAGCTGTGATAAATTAGAAATAGAAAGATGTATAGTAAATTTATTAGGTAATGCTGTCAAATTCACTCCTGAGGGTGGTTTAATCGAAGTTTTAATTCAGGACTTGAAAGATAAAGTAAAAATAAGCGTAAAAGACAGCGGTATTGGTATTCCAGAAGAAAAACAATCTATGATATTTGATAAATTTAATCAAGTAATAGATGATAGCTCAAAACAAAAAAATGGTAGCGGACTAGGACTTACCATAACTAAACATCTTATAGATTTACATGGTGGAGAAATCTACGTAGAAAGCAAAGTTGGCGAAGGTAGTGAATTTATAATAATTCTTCCTGTAAACAATAACTAAACAATAAATTAAAAAGCAAGGGCATTTAATATATATATTAAAATCCCTTGCTTTTCTAGTTTTAACATATTAGAAATAATCGTGTAGATTTTAAACCTACACGATTGTTGTATTTATATATTTTATTATATATCCATATTATTTAATAAATTTTTAAGCTGTCTTAATTCATCAATAGATAATGTTATCCCCTTACCCATTTTAGCATGGTCTGGTGCCCAATCTCTTAAGTCATATTTAGCTTCTCTATTATTCCAGCTTATAAGATTTAGTTCTTTTGTCCAGCCAGTACTACTTTCTGATACTACTCCAACTTCTTCTACTATATCATATTTTATATCTGCCATTTGTATAGTCCTTCTTTCTATCATTAGTTTCTATAGTAAATAATATACCATTATTTTGTAAAATTTCAAAATAATATATACTTATCATTATAGTATAATTTTACTGTATATCATTTTCACAAGCTTTGCTTTTTCTAAAGTATATATATACTCCTACTATACCTATAGCCATTATAAAAAAGCAAACTATAATAATATAAAAGTACTAAGTATAAAATAGATTATTATCTATTTATATTTAGTACTTTTAATAACTATATATTATTTATCTTAACAACCCTCCCAGGTATACCAACTACAGTAGCCCCTTCTGGAACATCATTAATGACTACAGAGTTAGCACCTATTTTAGAATTTGAACCTATACTTATATTTCCTAATATCTTTGCTCCTGCTCCAATTACAACATTATTGCCTACAGTCGGATGTCTTTTTCCCTTTTCTTTCCCTGTACCACCTAAAGTTGTTCCATGATATATAGTTATTCTGTCACCAAGTTCTGCAGTTTCGCCTATAACAACACCCATACCATGGTCAATTAATATTCCTGCTCCAAGAGTTGCCCCTGGATGTATCTCTATTCCTGTTAAAAATCTTGCTAATTGAGAAATTAATCTTGCTAAAAAAAGTAAATTTTTCTTGTATAAAAAATGTGAAAGCATGTGTGCTAATCTAGCATGTATCGATGGATACAATAAAAATACTTCTAACTTTGTTCTAGCTGCCGGATCATTTTCCATTATATATTCTATATCTTTTTTAATTTTATAAAACATTTAAATCGACCCTTTTTTATTAAAATTTACTTTCCTTATTGCATAAATTATATAATTAAAATATTCCCATAGACATATATTTGTCTATTCCATCTGGTGCTACTGTAACTATCTTTTTATCAGGATACATTTCACATAATTTTAATGCCGCATATATATTAGCTCCTGATGATATTCCAACTAATATACCTTCCTTTTGTGCCATTATTCTAACACCTTCATAACTTTCTTCATCAGTTATAGTCATAACTTCATCTACAACATTTTCGTTATAATTTTTAGGTATAAATCCAGCCCCTATTCCTTGTATCTTATGAGATCCTTTTTTATTTTTAGATATAACTGGTGAACCTTCAGGTTCAACTGCAACTACTTTTATATTTGGATTTTGCTCTTTAAGATATTTACCTACTCCGCTTATAGTTCCGCCTGTTCCAACACCACATACAAATATATCTATATCCTTAACTTGACTATATATCTCAACACCTGTTGTTTCATAATGTGCTAAAGGGTTATATTCATTGTCAAATTGTTTTAAACTTATATAATTTGAATTTTCACTTAAAAGTTTATTCATCTTTTCTATAGAGCCTTTCATACCTAAAGACCCATCTGTTAATATAAGCTCAGCTCCATATGCTTTCATAAGAGTTCTTCTTTCTATACTCATAGTTTCTGGCATTACTATAATAACTTTGTACCCTTTTAAACTTCCTATCATAGACAAGGCTATTCCTGTATTTCCACTAGTTGCTTCTACTAATACATCACCTTTTTTTAATAGTCCATTTTTTTCAAGGTTTTCTACCATATAATAAACTGCCCTATCTTTTATACTCCCTGCTGGATTATACTTTTCTAGCTTTACATATAGATTAGAATTTCCTATATTATTTAATTTAATCATAGGAGTGTTTCCAATCATATCTAATACATTATTATTTATCATGCTAATCCCCTTCCACTTTATTTAGTTCATTTATTCAATTCATACATTTAAGGTATTTTCATAGCATTTTAGTATGAATTTATACCTATTATATTTATAGATATTCAATTTCTAAAAAGTATAATATACTTTTTAATATAAAATTTATAATTATTTAATTTTAAATGTATAATCTTCAAAATCTAGTCAATAATTTAAATATAATCCTCATTATATTACTCATAATATGCTCATTATTTTTTTATTTTTTATACTCCACAAAAAAGACAGGTTTTTAACCTGTCTTTTTACTATCTATTTAATGCTTTTATTACAAATTGTATACAAACATTTTTAAAAAGAATCCTTTTCTCAACTTACATTATCTATACTTTAAGTCTATATAGTAAAGATATAGTCCTTGCTATAAATTTTATAAGACTTTTAAATAAATGTATAACTTCTATATATTTGGGCATAATTTAAATACATCCTTATTATATTACTCATACTCATTTAATAAATATTTTTCATATTCCATAAAAAAGACAGGAATCGGGACCTGTCTTTTTTATATACTATTTATTAATTTTTCACTAAATACTAGTTTATTTTTAGAAAATGTACTCTTTTTCTGCTTTTTTATGATAATAGTCCATAATATAATTGATATTATAATATTTATAGGATTACAAAACAAATATACTTTTGATATATTTATTCCCATAGTAGAAGATGCTATAATTATAAAATTCCATAAAGTATGAAAAATTGCCAAAGGCAATATATTATTTAATATAATAGCCAGTGGTACAAAAGCAAACCCTAATAAACTTGAAGCTATTACATTAACTAAAGCTTGAATTAATGTTTTTCCAGCAAATATTGTTGTAATGTGCATAACTGAAAATCCTAAACTACTTATAATCATTGCACTTATTAAAGGTATTTTTCCCTTTAATGTGTTTAGTAACATTCCTCTAAACATTATCTCCTCTGAAAATCCTGCTATTACAGTTCCTATTAATATAAGAACTATACTTATTAAAGTAGTACTATTAAAGTATGATATGTTTTTATAAATCCCTTCTATAAATTTATATAACATGGATATTAATATAAAAATATATGGTATAAACCATACTAACTTATCTTTTTTTATCTTTGAAAATCCTATATTCTCCAATTTATAGAATTTTTTTATAATATAAACTATATACCCTGATGATATAAGTTGAATTATAGAATTTCCTATTAATTGAGCTAATTTATTATCGCTTGTGATATCAAAACTACTCATTATCATTGATCCAATTATCATTATAAGTTCATAAACTATTATTAATCGTATTGATATTTTTAAATCTTCCAAAGAATCCCTCCAATTCCTTTATTTCATTTCATTGTATTATAACATAATTTAACATTATTCTGTTCATCATATTAATAATATAGTTTCCTTATACGTAAAAAAGCCTTAAGTTAAATACTTAAGACTTTTTACTATTTAAAACTTTATAAATCTAGATTTCTTTGCTTTAATTTCTCTTTATTTATTAATATTAAGCATATAAAAAATTCGCTTCGCTTGAGCGACGTGTCGGCGAAACATTTCATGTCGCCAACGACTTCGTCCGTTGCTCAAAATATTTTTTACGATAAAAACCAGTTGATTGATATTACTTACATTCAAAAGTTATCTACATTTTTTTAAATATTATAATATCCTTAAGCGTAAAAAAGGCTAGACTTTGGATACATCCATAGTTCTAACCTTTTTAACTATTTATAACTATTACTACAAAATAATTTGAAGTATATGTCCAACAATTATTCCAGCATAATTTCCTAAAACATATCCCCATACACCAGCTATCATTGTAGGAACTATTAAACTATTCCATCCTTTAGCTATAGCCATAGCCACAGCTGTAGTTGGACCTCCTATACAAGCATTCGATGCAAGTAATAGTTCGTCTAATTTAAACTTAAACATTTTACCAACTAGTAAAGTTACAACTAAATGTATAGACACTGCTAGTATACAGAAAATTAATATAAACGCACCATTTTTTATTATTTCAGATATAGATGCAGGTACTCCAAGAACTACAAAGAATAAATAAATTAAAAATGTACCTATTTCCTCAGCTCCGTTAATTTCTTCTAATTGTTTAGAGAACACTGTAGCCACTATTAACATTAAAGTTGTCATTATTAGATACATATTTCCAAAAATAGAATTAGCTATTTTTAATATCATATTTGAAGTAGGTATTATTGCTGAGATATATTCAGATAATAAATTAGATAAACTTGCTACTGAAAAAGCAATTGCTAAAGAAACAGCTATATCCTTTAATGATATCTCTTTTTTTGTCCAATATGTAGAACTTCCTCCACTACTTTCTTCACCTTCTGTAGCCATACCCCATTTGTTTTTGAAAAATAATATTGAAGGTATTGACATAGTTACAAAGAAATATACAGCCATAACTAAATTATCAGCTACTATTGTTGCATTAGTTATATTTTCTGGAGTTTTAAAAGCATTTGTCATGGCAACAAAATTAGCTCCTCCTCCAATATATGAACCAGTCATCATTCCAGCTATCTCAGCTATATGTGGTATTAGTGAACTTAGTAAAAATGCTGATATAAACGTACCTGCTACTGTTCCTAGTGCTGATACATGAAATGCACCTAACATTTTTCCACTTTCATTTTTAACCTTTTTTATATCTGCTTTTAATAATAATAGTGGTATTGCAACTGGTACTACATATGTCCAAACTGAATCATATACACTACTTTCTGTTGGTATTATTTTTAGATTTGCAAATATAATTGCTCCTAATAATGCTATAATTGCACCTGTTACCTTAGATGCCCATTTGTATTTTTGTTCAAGTACTATACTTATCGCAGACCAAACTACTAAGAACGTCCATAGCATCCACGTATTATCACTACTTATCAATGAGTTCATCTTATCTCCTCCTCTTTATATCTTACTCAAAGTAGATTTTACCATATATGATATATTTCATCATAGGACCACTCCCCTTGCTTTTTCAGTATATAGTGGTCTATAAAATAATAATAGGATACCAATATTGGTATCCTATTTCATAATATATAAAAATTATGAACCTTAGTTGTATATTACATATCTTAATAACAAAAACTAACATAGTCTAATTTTAATATATCATAAATTATAAAATTATCATATATAAATATTTTCAATATTAGTTTTTTAAAAGAGTAACATATGTATATGCAAAATCATATATACTTAATAAAATAGCTAGACATTTAAATATTAATGCCTAGCTATTTTTAACTATTATAAATCTCATAATTATCTAACATAACTTTTATTTATAATATTACAAATATATATTTTTAAATAATTTAATTTTATGTTCCACAATATGTTTTATAAGGACAACTTGAAGGTTTTGGAAGTGTTGTGTAATCATCTTGATCATTTGAATAATCATATGGTCTTGAAAGTACATCAAGAAGCTTCATCATAACACTTAAATCCCCTTTATCAGCAGCTTCTATTGCTTCTTCTACTCTATGATTTCTTGGAATCACATAAGGATTAGATTCCTTCATAAGTTTATTAACTTCTTCATTTGAATTTGGTTGTCTTCTTAGTCTTTCTTGCCAATTATTATACCAATTTTTAAATTCATCGCTAATAAACATACCTTTATCCATATTATTTTTAGTAGTTAAAGAAACGAAAGTATTAGTATAGTCTTCATTATACTTTTCCATCATACTAAGTAAATCTTCAATGATAGCTTTATCTAGCTCTTCTTTATTAAATATACCAAGCTTTGATCTCATTATAGATATCCAATTGTTGTAATATATTTCATCGTAATCAGAAATAGCCTCTTGAGCTATATTTATAGCTTCATTTTGATCTTCATCTAGAAGTGGCAATAAGCTTTCTGCAAATCTACATAAATTCCATCCTAGCATTTTAGGTTGATTTTTATATGCATATCGACCATATACATCTATTGAACTAAATACAGTATCTGGATTATAAGTATCCATAAAAGCACAAGGTCCATAATCAATAGTTTCTCCACTAATGGTCATATTATCAGTATTCATAACTCCATGTATAAATCCAATACATTGCCATTTAGAAACAAGACTTGCTTGAGCTTTTATTACTTCTTTTAAAAAGTTAATGTACTTATTTTCATCATCTTCTATATATGGATAATGTCTTTTTATTGAGTAATCAGCTAATTCTTTAAGTTGTTCTTTATTTCCCCACTGTGATATATATTGAAAAGTTCCAAATCTAATATGACTAGACGCCACACGAGTTAGGATTGCACCTTCTTTTACAGTTTCTCTAATTACAGTTTCTCCAGTTTTTACTACTGCCAAGCTACGTGTTGTTGGAATTTTAAGATTATACATAGCTTCACTTATTATATATTCACGAATCATAGGTCCAAGCACTGCTCTTCCATCCCCTCCGCGAGAATATGGAGTTTTCCCTGATCCTTTAAGTTGTATATCATATCTTTTTCCTGATGGTGTTATTTGCTCTCCTATTAATAAAGCTCTTCCATCTCCGAGCATCGTAAAATGCCCAAATTGATGCCCTGCATAGGCTTGTGCAATAAAAGCACCATCCTGTATAGTTTCACTCCCAGATAGTATTTTTACGCATTCCTCAGTTTTTAAATAATTACTATCTAATCCCAACTCTTTTGCTAATGTGTCATTTAAAATAATTAATTGAGGAGATGATACAGGATTTAAATTTATCTTACTAAAAAATACCTTAGGAAGATTTAAATAACTATTGTCTAGGTTCCATCCTATGTCTTTAGATTCTTCTTTATCTTTCATTTTTTCTCCTTTATGTATCGCTTATTAATTTACATTATATTAACTTGTAGCCTATATCAAACTTATGATATGCATTTTATATTAATTTATTATACCCTTATTAACCTTTTCTAATAATTTTCTTATCTTATTAGAGTTTATAAAGCCTAATAAAGAATTTATAGTTTCTTTATCAGCTGTTGTTGATATATATCTATTTTTTCCTTTTAATAGTAATACTTTAAAATACTTAGTATTTAAAGTTTAAATAAAATCAAATATAAAATAGTAGCTTAACTTATTATTTATATTACTTTTTTCTTTTTTTCTATCCAACATATTCCATATTTCGACACTTTATCATATAATATAATTTAGTAATTATTTGAAAGAAATGAGGATTTATATGAGAAAAAAACTTACGTGTATAGACATATCAAAACTACTTGAATTAAAAAAGATATTACTAGAAGAAAAGTTTTTGAAAATATCAACTACATTTTTCTTAATATTTGACCCAGTATGTATATCTATATTTAACAATTATATTAGTAAAGATGTTAACGAATTATACCTATTATTAAGATTTGTAATGATGTTTTTCGCATTATTTAATCTATTTTTATTTACATCAAATGAGTTTATAACATTTTGTTGTAATCCATCAGTTGAAAAAGATTTAAATAATTTACGTGACTTAGATATTGAAAAATATAAAGATGCTTCTAATATTTTTAGAAAAATATTTTTTACTCATGTTAAATATTTATGTCTAATAATATTATGTGTAATTTGTTTATATAAAGGAACTTCAATAATTTTTAATTCAGATTACATAGTTTCTTCTCTTTGTATAATATTGCTTAATATATTGATTGGACTTGTTTCTATCTTTATAAATAAAAAATCTAAAAGTATAAATATATCTTTTTCAAATCTTATAGCTATAATTAAATAATAAATTAATATATAAATCTCAAAGTTAAAAGAGTATGACTTGAAAAATTTTTAAGTCATACTCTTTTATAAAATTCTTCACATATCAATTATTTTGATTATCAAAAAACTATTTACTTTTATGCTTGTTTCATGATACTATAATATTACTTAGTTAATCAAAGTATTTGGAGGACTTATAAATAATGATAAAAATATTATGTGATAGTATAACGGATTTACCAATTGAAATAATAAAAAAACACAATATAGATATAGTTCCACTAACAGTTATATTTAATGAAAAAGAATATTTAGACAGAGTTGATATAACTACTAATGAGTTTTACAAAATGCTTAGAGAAAATGATACTATGCCTAAAACATCTCAGGCTACATATGCTCAATTTGTAAAATTCTTTGAAAAATATAAAGATGATGAAATTCTGTATCTTGCAGGTTCATCAGCTGCATCTGGAACTTACCAAAGTGCCGTACTTGCAAAAGGAGATGTAGATGCTAATATAATAACTATATTTGACACTTTCAACCTTTCTATAGGTGCCGGTCCACTAGTTATAAAGGCCTGTGAAATGGTTGAAAAAGGATTATCTGTTGATGAAATAGTTAAGAACTTAGAAAACCTAAAAAATGATATAGAAGTTATATTCTCTGTTGATGCATTAGAGTACTTAAAAAAAGGTGGTAGAATATCATCTACTAAGGCTGCTCTAGGAAGTTTACTTAATATAAAGCCAATACTTAATGTTAAAGATGGTTTAGTTGTTCAAAAATCTCAAGTAAGAGGTAAAAAACAAATATTCACTAGTTTAGTAAATTCTTTAGTTGAAAAGTATGGGGATGATTTAACTGATAGAATTATTTTTCTTGGTTGTGGAGACAACAAAGAAGATTTAGAAACACTAAGAGAAACTTTATTAAAACATGCTAAGGTTAAAAATGTTTACGATGTTAATATAGGATGTGTTATCTGTTCTCACTCTGGACCTGGAGTAATAGGAATATCTTGTATGTAATCTAAAATTCGCTTTGCTCAAAATATTACTTATTACAAAAAGTAGCTTATGATTAAATAAGCTACTTTTTATTATTTACTAAAATATATTTTATATTAAGATTTTATATTATTTTAACATGTAGATAGTAATATTTTTTACTCCCCACTCATTACATTTTGCTTCACTTTCCATAAATATATCTATTCTATTCCCTTTTATAGCACTTCCACAATCTTCAGCTGTAAATACCTTGTCAAACTCAGGTATATAAACTTTTGAACCATAAGGTATTACACTTGGATCAACTGCTATAGTCGTTCCCTCTGTAGGTACAGTACCTGTAGATGTTATAGTGTCTCCTGCATAAGCTGTAGCCTTAACATCTAAACTTACTGTGTTACTTTCATCAATATTAGATGCATCTATAACTTTATTACCAGCAGTTATATATTTTGTATAAACATATCCTACAGTATCATTTATTTTTACCTTACTCCAATCGCCTTCATAATCTAATATAGTTACACTAGTATTTTTATCTAATACTTTATAGATATCTGAATTTGTTGACGCTCCTTTACGGAAGTTAACTCTATCTGAATTTACGTATCCATTATTATATGTTAATTCTTGTTTATTATCATTTTGTGTATTCTCATTATTGTTTATTGTATCGGCAAAGGCTAATCTGTTAAAGCCTAACATAACAGTCATAGCAACTGTAGACATGATTAGTTTCTTTTTCATAATAGTCCCTCCAATTTTTTGTTACTGTTTTGTTACTTTTAGTATATCGTAAAATCTCTATAATGTCTTAAAAAATATAAAATTACATTTATTTACTACTTATTACAACTATTTCTATTTCAATTTTCCTATATAAATTTTACATTATATATCAACGCCTACACCCTTTCTTAACTCTCTTTTTCTTTATAGTATTTAGACTCAAACTATATTTTTTATAGCAAAAATAAACAACATAATTCTAAGTTATATAAACCTTAATAATAAAAAGTTCATATCGCTTTAGTGACGAGTCGTCGAATTAATTCATACAGTCAACGATATTTAACTCGCTACCACTTTTAAAAACGTATTTGGTAAATATTTCGCACACATCCAATGCTCAAAATATCATTTTTATAGTTTTAAATTTATTAATCTTATCCTAAAATCTAAAATTTTTATATCATAGTTTCTTATACGTAAAAAAGCCCTATAGATAAATTTCTATAGGGCTTTTTATTTTATGCTTCTTTATCTAAAGGCTTTTTTAAAACTGCTAATAAAGCCATACCTACTATTGAACCAACTACTATTGCTACTAAATACATAATAGGATTTGTAACAACTGGTACAACAAATATTCCACCATGAGGTGCTCTAAGCGATGCATTAAATAACATACTTAATGCTCCTGCAACTGCTGAACCTACAGCACAAGCTGGTATTACACGAAATGGATCTGCTGCTGCAAAAGGTATTGCACCTTCAGTTATAAATGATAATCCCATTACATAATTTACTTTACCAGACTCTCTTTGTTCCTTAGTAAATCTATTTTTAAAGAATGTTGTACAAAGAGCTATTGCAAGTGGTGGTACCATACCTCCTGCCATTACTGCTGCCATTATTTCATATTGACCTGCATCAAGTGATGCCACACCAAATACATAAGCAGCTTTGTTTATAGGACCACCCATATCTATTGCCATCATAGCACCTAATACTAAACCTAGTAATACTTTTGAAGTTCCACCAAGACTAGCTAAGAAGTTAACCATAGCATTATTTATTGCTACAACTGGAGGAAGTATTATAAATGTCATTATTATACCAATTAAAAGTGTACCAAATAGTGGAAATAATAATACTGGTTTTATACCATCTAAAGACTGTGGAAGTTTACTAAATAACTTTTTAAGTCCTACAACTAAGTATCCTGCTAAGAAACCTGCTATTAAAGCACCTAAAAATCCTGCTCCACCATCTTTTGCTATAGCACCACCAACAAACCCTACTACAAGAGCTGGTCTATCAGCAATTGAATAAGCTATATATCCAGCTAAAACTGGTAGCATAAAACTAAATGCTAAATCTCCAATACTCTTTAATGTTGCTGCTACTGGAGTGTTTGAACCAAAGTTTGCTCCACCTACTTGACCAAGCATTGTATCTATTAAAAATGCTACTGCTATTAATATCCCACCTGCAACAACAAACGGTAACATATTTGAAACACCATTCATTAAGTGTTTATATATTTTTCTACCAAAGCTTTCATTTTCATTATCTTCATCACTTGATACCGCATCACCACTGTGATTATAAATTGGTGCATCACCTTTTGATGCTCTTTCTACAAGTTCATCTGCTTTGTGTATACCATTAGCAACTTTAGTTATTATAACTTTCTTTCCATTAAATCTTGCCATTTCAACATTTTTATCTGCTGCTACTATTATACACGTTGCATTTTCTATTTCTTCTTTAGTTAATATATTTTTAGCTCCTGAAGAACCGTTAGTTTCTACCTTTATAGATACTCCCTTTTTCTCTCCAGCCTTTGCCAAACTTTCAGCTGCCATAAAAGTATGAGCTATTCCTGTTGGACAAGCTGTAACTGCAAGTACTGTAGGGTATTTAGAATCAACAACTACTTCTTCTACAACTTCTCTTGATTCTTCAGGGAATTTTTCACTTTCTTTTTTATCTATTAAAGCTATAAATTCATCTACTGAAGTTGCATTTATTAAGCTATTTCTAAATTCTTCATCCATAAGTATTGTAGATAATCTTGATAATACTTCTAAGTGAGTATCATTAGCTCCATCTGGTGCTGCTATCATAAAGAATAAATGAGATAAACTTCCATCAAAAGATTCATAATCTATACCATCTTTTGATACCCCAGAAGCTAAACATGCTTTATTTACTGCTTTAGTTTTTGCATGAGGTATTGCAACTCCTTCTCCTATTCCTGTTGTACTCATTTCTTCACGAGCTATTATTGCTTTTTTGTATTCTTCTTTATTATTTAAATTTCCACTGTTTCCTACTAAATCTACCATTTTATCTATAGCTTCCATTTTAGTAGATGCTACTAGATCTAGTGTTACAGACTTCTTATCTAATAAATCTGTTATTCTCATTTTAATCACCTTTCTATGATTTAAATTTATAATACATTATCATATTTTATATTTTTAACTTCTATCTCATTTACTAACCTATCTATATAATCTTTAGTTGCTAAATCATTTGAAAATGCTGTAGCACTTCCACATGCTGCACCTAATTTTAAAGCTTCTTCATATTTATTAGTATTTAAGTACCCTGCTATAAATCCTGCAACCATAGAGTCCCCTGCCCCTACAGAGTTTTTAACAGTTCCTTTTGGTGTGTTACTTAAAAATACCTCATTATTTTCTGTAAGAAGTAATGCACCATCTTTTCCCATAGATATTAACACATTTCTTGCTCCCATATCTTGTAGCTTCTTAGCATACTTAGATATATCTTCTATAGAGTTTAGCTTTACATTAAACATTTCTTCTAATTCATGATTATTTGGTTTTATTAAAAATGGATTATATTTTAATACATTTAATAATAAGTTTTTAGTTGCATCTACTACAATTTTTATATTTTTATCTTCTAATCTCTTCATTATATTTTCATATAATTTATCATCTACAGTAGATGGTATACTTCCTGCAAGTACTAATATATCACCATTTTTTAAATTATCTATTTTATCATAAAGTTTTTGTAAATCTTCTTCACTAATATTTGGGCCATTTCCATTTACTTCTGTTTCTTCATTACTTTTTATTTTTACATTTATTCTAGTAAATCCGTTTGAAAGTTCAATAAAATCGCAGTTTAGATTTTTTGCAATCATAGAATCTACTATATATTTCCCAGTAAATCCACTTATAAATCCTAGTGCTATATTTTTATATCCTAATTCATTAAGTATATTACTTACATTTATTCCTTTTCCACCAGGATATATATTTTCTTCATTTACTCTATTTACACTACCATGATTTAAAGTATCTAACTTTATAACATAGTCTATAGATGGATTTAGTGTTACTGTATATATCATATATTTCCCTCCTCTTGTTTCTTTATATTTATATAATAAGTTGAAAATGTTTTCCGTGAAAGTCAAAAAATTTCTCTTAGTTAAAAGAGAAATTTATCTATATTTATTATTTATTAATTTTTAATTTATATACTTTAATTATTTAAATAATTTTATAAATTTTTCATAGCTTTTATTTTCGCATATACTTATTACCTTGGCAATAGAATCTACCCTTTTATATATTTTTGAAAATACCTCTTCATAGTCTAGTATTTTCTCTTTATCTAAAGCAAGCATTATAACCAATCTTACTTTTCCTACTTCCCAGGAAATAGGTTCTTTTAATATTCCTATAGCTACTTTATTTTCGTATACTTCTCCTTTAGCACCATGAGGTATAGCTACCATATTTCCGATTTCTGTAGTTGCTATTGTTTCTCTTTCAAAATATGATTGCCTCATAGTATCATCTATATATCCTTTTTCAACTAACTTTTTAGACATTATATCTATTACTTGTGAACGAGTTTCAGCTTTTATATCCTTAAAAAATAATTCACTGCTAAATAAATTTTGTATGTCTAAATCTATATAAACATTTTCTGTTTCAATATACTTTTCTATTAGTTTTATTTCCTTATCAGTAAGCATTGGAGATACTTTTATTACATTAACATTTTCTAAATTTACTTCAACTGTAGATATTACAAAATCTATATCTAAAACATTTATATAATCTATTAAATAAGAAGGGATTACTTTTATTATTTCTAACTTTCCTTTAAATATATTCTCAAGCTTAGATTTTATTAACATGGATGTACCTACACCAGAAGTACATACTATTATAGTTTTATATACTTTTTTTTCGTCCCTTTTATCAATTCTTTCAAGTGCTCCACCTATATGAAGGGCAATATTTTCAACTTCATCTTCACTTATTTCCATATTTAAGTTTTTTTCTATTGTCTTTTTCGCTATTTTCCCAAGCTCAAAGGGAAAAGGATATTTAAGTTTTATTTCCCCAGCAGTTATTTCATATTGATTTATACCTAAATCAGCTCTTTTGTATAAATTACATATATGATTAAATAAACACTCTTCAAATATTTTATCATGTGATAGATTTATAGATGTTGCAATATTTAAATCTCTACAAAATTCTTTTATAGCTTTTCTGATTAAAAGTTGTTCATCTTCACTTATAGGCTTTTCCTTTTTATTTTTATATTTTTTTATATATTCTTTTATAAAATCACTTTGATTAGTATTATTTCTACTTAAGTATATACTTATATAGTTTACTATATTTTTAAACTCATTATCTGTTAAAATCATATTTTCATAACTTAATGTATCTAATAAAATTTTCTTTATGCTAAATAGATTTTCAATTATATTATTATTTAAAAAGTCTTTTATACTTAAACTATTATCAACTTTATTTGAATAATTTATTATAAATTTGATTATATCTTCTTCTGATGCTTCTATACAAATTCCCTGTTTATGTTTTGAACTTATTTTTAAATTATATTCATTTAATATTTTTTTAACTTCTTTTAAATCATTTTTAACTGTTGAAAGACTTACATACATAGAGTCTGCTAAGTCCTCTAGCTTTATAGTATCTTTATCTGTAGAGCTTATATTTATAATCTTCTTTATTATGTATTCAACTCTATCGTAATCATATAAATCACTATTTTTAATGTCTATATCATCAAGATTTCCTTCTATCTTATACCCTATACCTCTTATTGATACAATTTCACAATTTTTAAGTTCTTTATTTACCTCCTTTATTTCATTTTGTATGGTTTTTGTAGAACACCCTATTTCTTGTGATAGTGCAAGGCTACTTACAGGCTCTACTGAATTTAATAATATTTTTATAATGCTTAATGCTCTTGTATTCATAGTTTACTTCACCTTTTGGTTGTATTTAAAGTATAATTCTATTTTAAATATACTCTACTTTTATTTTTTTTGTCAAATAATACAAATCTATTACAATGATAAGTAACTTCATTTAACCATATTATAAATTTAAGTTTGAATTGATTAAATGAAGTTACTGTAATTTATAATTTTTTTATAATTTTTGCTGGAGTTCCTTCCATAATACAATTATCTCCTACATCTTCTATAACTATTGATGAATTTTTAATTATGCTTTTTTTGCCTATACATATCTTTGGTATTACTAAAATATCTTTGCCTATACTAGTTAATGAATCTAACTTTACAAGCTTGCCTAGGCTAGATGATTGTAATAAATTAACATAGTCTTCAACTATAATATTTTCATCTATTATACATCCATGATTAATTATTACATGATTACCTATTTTAGTATTATCTTTTATATTAACTTCATCCATTATTATACTTCCTTTGCCTATAGATACATTCTCTCCTATATGCGTTTTAGGATGAATAACTGTGTAATAATCAAATTCCTGAAATTTATCTGCTATTTCTTGTCTAGTCTTATTATTTTTTATAGCTATTATAAAACTAGTGTCTTCATCATTATACAAATTAGCATTATCTATTTTATCTAGTATTTTATATCCTTTTACATCATTTTTTTCTTCGTTATTATCTAATATACACTTTATACTTATTTCCTCTCCAGATTTTATAAGAGCTTCTATACATTTAATAACTCTACGAGCATATACATCTGAGCCTATAATTATTAAATTTGTCATAGACTATGCCTCCTTGATGTATTTTAATCAATTAATAATATCTAAATTTTGACTTTATAATCAAAAAAACACTTAATTTCACTTTATTTTATGATTTTAAAACATATTATGTTACTTATTCTGTGTAAGTTTTATAGTAATCGAACTTAATAATAAATGTACATAATGTGTATCAAATCAACATTTATCTTAGAACTTGTAAAATAATTATATATTACTTTTAAATATTATAATTAGTTTCATCAGTTGCTTGAGCTACTTCGTTGGCGAAGTATTTCAAAAATTTATTTTTTTGCGATTATCAGCAAAATTTTTCATACCATAGTTTCATTATATATGCAAAAAAGAAGATTAACCTTTAAGGCAACCTTCTTTTTTAATAATTTTATTTTACATATTTAATTGTATTAATCTATTGTGCTAGTTATTTTACTAAGTATATTGAAATTACTATATAAAGTTTTTTAACTATCAAAATATATATTGATAGAATACAGTATTCTCAGTAATCATATTTTAACTAGCACAAGAGTTATATTATTTAATTTACATCTAAATCCATTAAGTATTCACTTATTTTATCGCTCACTTGCATCAATTTATCTGAATTGTATCCAAGTATCTTAATACTTATATAATTATATTGGGTGATAGATGCAGCTCCTTCAACATTACTATTTTTTAAAATATCCCTAATAGTATTTAAAACTTCATTATTATTTGTAAAGTTTGCTATTAGTATATTTGCAAAGTGAGTGTATCCTTCATACATCCCAAAATTCTCTATATCCATCTCTTTTGGGTTATAATTAGTATTATCTACATATACAAGCTTATTATCGCATTCAACTTCTACATATGATTTATAATATTTATATTTAAACTTTTCACCATGTGCTACTCTTCCACAATTTATAATATCCATAAATATTAACTTGGATGATGAATCTTCAAATTTTATATTTATATTACTTTTAAAAGCAGAGCCTTTAAAAGGAATTGTAGGAAGTAGATTATATCTAAAAAAACTATTCTTACCTATATATATATCACAGTCTCTAGTTGCCTCTTCATCTATCATAGTATGTATTTTTTCAAAAGACTGTGAAGTAAGTTCCATCTTAGTGTTATCACCTAAAGTTATATCATAATCTTGAACATCACCTTCTAAAGTTCCTGCTGAAGATGACATAATTATAACTTTTATAAAATCATCACTTTTATAAAATGGTGGAGCAACCTTAAATGGTGAAGTAAAATAAACATCATCAAGTATAGTTTTGCCATTTTTATTTAATGTTCTTATTTTTACCTTTGAAATTTCTGCATATTTATTACTCATACTGATTTAACCCTTCTAATAATACATTGGATTTTATCCAATCTACAACATCATCTACTCCTTCCATACCTCTAATATTAGTAAATATGAAAGGTTTATCATCTCTCATTTTCTTTGAATCTCTTTCCATTACAGAAAGATCAGCTCCAACATATGGTGCTAAATCAATTTTATTTATCACTAATAGATCAGAACGTGTTATTCCTGGTCCACCTTTTCTAGGTATTTTATCACCTTCAGCTACATCTATTACAAATATTGTAGCATCTGATAATTCTGGACTAAATGTTGCTGATAAGTTGTCTCCTCCACTTTCTATAAATATTATATCAAGATCTAAAAACTTATTAGCTAATTCATCAACTGCTTCTAGATTCATAGAAGCATCTTCTCTAATTGCAGTATGAGGACATCCTCCAGTTTCAACACCAACTATTCGCTCCATTGGTAGTATAGAGTTTTTATGTAAAAACTCTGCATCTTCTTTTGTATATATATCATTAGTTATTACACCTATGCTATAATCCTTTGACATTACTCTTATTAATTTTTCTATTAAAGCAGTTTTACCAGAACCTACAGGTCCTGCTACTCCTATTTTTACGTAAGAAATAAAAATCCCTCCATTTCATTATGACATATAAAGTCTTGAGTAAAGATTTTCATGTTGCATACATCTTATATCAAATCCTGGTGTTGATAAACATAAATCATCTATTGTTAATTCATCTAACTTATTAATTACTTCTTCAAATATATCATGCGATTTATAAAGTAATTGCTGCCCTTGAGTTTGGCTAAGAGGAATACTTTTTACACAGTTTGTAATTGTTGACGATGTATAAGAGTATAGAAAGCCCTCTATTGCTCTTTCCCTTTCAATCCCTACTGACTGGCAAAATACTCCATATGCAACAGTATGCGTAGGTAAATTATTTTTACTTTTATTCACATAATCTAAAAAGTTATTATTTTTATAATTAATCTCAGTACTTAATAATGTTTTTATAAATCTTGAGCCTAATTTTTGACTTGCCAATCTTATTTCTTTAGGTGATTTACTTGCATTTAATATATTATCTAATCTTATTAGTTTATCTAAACGTTCTTTATCGGCATATTCATATGATAAATTTATAGCCAATAGTTCACTATACAAGAAGTTAAATTTTAAATTACACTTTAAATATTCAAATGCTGTATCTACATTTGTAACCAACTTCTTTTGTATATATGTTTCAAGGCCATATGAATGACTATACGCTCCTATTGGAAATAAAGAATCATTTATTTGAAATAGCATAAATAAATTTTTATCTATAGAACTTTTCATGTGTCTATCCCTTCATTAATATTTTAATGATGATGTGCATTTATAGATGATGATATACTTTTATTAAAATCAAATTGAATTTCTTCTACTGTAGCATTTGCTCCTATTTTTTCTAGCATTTCTTTCATTGGCTCACTATATATTGTTATAAACTCATTGTGGCTACTTCCTTCAAATAAAGTAGCATGTCTATTGCCTATCTCATAACAAACCTTTGGAACTAAATGAGTATCATCAACTTTAACAACTAATGCTTTATCTTTGGGGATATTAACAGCTATAACATTATCTTCATTTATAGCTAGTACATCACCTTGACGAAGCCCTCTTGTTAATATATCATTATCTAATTTTATACCTACCTCAATTCCACTTTGGCTAGTTTTTCTATGAAGCTTTTTAAATGCTTCATGCCATTCAATATCTACATAATCAATGTTACTATTTTTAAATTGTTCATCATTTATATTTCCAATTACTTTTTCAACTAACATATAAACTCCTATTTACCATAATTCTGTTAATATCATAAATCCTGGTATCCAAGCTGTAACTATACCTTCAAATATTGCTAAATATGGTACAAAACTTAGATGTTTCTTTAATACATTTTCGATAAAACCTGTTAACCATAAAATACCCCATAATATCCATATTACAGCCATTCTCCAGTCACCATTTACAAAATACTCTATATAAGCTGCTGGTACTGAGTTAATTGCAACGAATAAACTATACCAACCATATAATCTAGGATCTAAATTAAATATAGAGTTTACAGCTACAAATAAATATGTAAATCCAAATAATAGCCCTGTAGCTGCTGAATAGAAATCTCCTATATCATTCATTGCTTGAAAGTCTCCATGTACTATAGTTATAATATTAATAGTTATAGACAATAAACCTACAAAAACATTCATTACTGCTGCTGATTTAGCATCAATATTAGTAATTCTTGCAATACCATTATTTATTAATACTATACCTACGTATAATAAAACTACTCCTAACATTTTTATCTACCTTCTTTTTAGAATAAATTATATCTTTGAGCTAAAGGCAGTTCTTTTGCTGGTTCACATTTTAGTAAAACACCGTCTGCTTTAACTTCATATGTTTCTGGATTTACTGTTATTTCTGGTGTTGCATTATTTAATACCATGTCTTTTTTACCTATATTTCTACAGTTTTTAACTGGGTAAACAGTCTTTTTAAGACCTAATTTTTCATTTATTTTATTTTCATATGATACTTTTGATACAAAAGTTAAACAGCTTTTATATTTAGCTTGTCCATGAGCTCCAAACATAGGTCTATATATTACTGGTTGTGGAGTAGGTATAGATGCATTAGGATCTCCCATTTTAGCTGCAACTATCATACAACCTTTTATTATCATTTCTGGTTTTATTCCAAAGTAAGCATTATTCCATACAACTAAGTCTGCAAATTTACCAACCTCAATAGATCCTATATAATCAGAAACTCCTTGTGCTATAGCAGGATTTATAGTATATTTTGCTACATATCTTCTAGCTCTAAAGTTATCATTATCTCCCTTTTCTTCCTTTAATGGACCACGTTGTAGCTTCATTTTGTGAGCAGTTTGCCAAGTACGAGTTATAACTTCTCCAACCCTACCCATAGCTTGAGAGTCAGAACTCATTATACTAAATACACCCATATCATGAAGTACGTCTTCTGCTGCTATTGTTTCCGGTCTTATTCTTGAGTCTGCGAATGCAACGTCTTCTTCTATTTTTTTACTTAAGTGGTGACAAACCATTAACATGTCTAAGTGCTCATCTATTGTATTTACTGTATATGGCATAGTTGGGTTTGTAGATGCTGGTAATACATTTGAAAAAGCTGCTGCTTTTATTATGTCAGGTGAATGTCCTCCTCCTGCACCTTCTGTATGGAATGTATGTATAGTTCTTCCAGCTATGGCTTTTATTGTATCTTCCACATATCCGGATTCATTTAATGTATCTGTATGTATTGCAACTTGGACGTCATATTCATCAGCTACACTTAAGCATGTATCGATTACTGCTGGAGTTGCTCCCCAGTCTTCATGTATTTTAAGCCCTACTGCTCCTGCTAATATTTGTTCTTCTAATACTCCAGGTGTTGAACAGTTTCCTTTACCATAAAATCCTAAGTTTATTGGATATTCTTCTGCTGCTTCAAGCATTCTTTCCATATTCCAAGGTCCTGGTGTACATGTAGTAGCATTAGTTCCATCTGATGGTCCTACTCCACCACCGATCATAGTTGTTATACCACTATATAGCGCTGTTGGTATTTGTTGTGGAGATATAAAGTGTATATGAGTATCTATACCACCAGCAGTAACTATTGCACCTTCTGCAGAAAGAGCTTCTGTAGATGCACCAACTACCATATTATGATCTACTCCATCCATAATATCAGGATTTCCAGCTTTACCTATTCCAACTATTTTTCCATCTTTTATACCAATATCAGCCTTAACAATACCCCAGTAATCAAGTATTAATGCATTAGTTATTACTAAGTCTAAATCTCCATTTTTACTAGTTCCTGTAGCTGATTGACCCATACCATTTCTAAGACTTTTTCCACCACCAAATTTACATTCATCTCCATAAACTGTGTAGTCTTTTTCTACTTCTATAAATAAATCTGTGTCTCCAAGTCTTACTTTATCTCCAACAGTTGGACCATACATTGATATATACTTACCTGCTTCTATTTTTTGACTCATATTTATCACCTACCTTATTTAATAAATCCTTTTATTTTTGCATTATCTAATGACCTTTTTATAGTAGTGTCATTTATTTGTGCTTCTGTCAATCCATTAAATCCAAATACTCTCTGACTACCACCAAACTCAACTAAATTAACTTCTTTTTCTTCTCCTGGTTCAAATCTAACCGATGTTCCTGATGCTATATCTAAGTGCATTCCATATGCTTTTTCTCTATCTAATTTTAATGCTTTATTAACTTCAAAAAAATGATAGTGAGATCCCACTTGTATAGCTCTGTCTCCAGTATTTGCAACTTTTAATGTTATTGAATTTTTACCTTCATTTATAGTAATTTCTTTTCTAGCTGGCTTTATTTCTCCTGGTACCATAATTTTCACCTCTTTTTATTGAATTGGGTTATGCACAGTTACTAATTTAGTTCCGTCTGGAAATGTTGCTTCAATTTGAACTTCATGTAAAACTTCAGCAACTCCTTCCATAACATCTTCTTTAGTAAGTATTTTTGTTCCTAGTCTCATCAACTCTGGTACTGACTTTCCCTCTCTTGCTAATTCTAAAAGTTCTGATGATATAAGTGCAGTAGACTCTACAAAGTTTAATTTTATTCCTCTATTTTTTCTATCTTTTGCTAATTCTCCTGCACAATGTAAAAGCAATTTTTCAATTTCTTTAGGTGTTAATCTCATAAACTTCTCCTTATATCTAAATTTCTATACCTTTGTAATTATTTACAATTTTTGTTATTATATTCTGAATTATCCATTTCTATATTAATAATTTCCTTATATATAAAAAATACTTTTATCATATTGATAAAAGTATTTTTAAATTTATGTTTTTAGTTGCAGTAATAAAATAAATATTGTTTATAATACAATGTTTATATCTTTTCCACAGTTATCACATTTGTTATCATCTATGTGCACTGTAGTTGTGTATATACCTCTAGTTAATAATTTTTCATTACAATCAGGACAATAAGTATTATTATCAACACCTGCCACATTACCTATATATACATAATTTAGATATCTCTTCGCTATATCTCTAGCTTTTATTATACTCTCTATATCTGTAGGTGGATTATTTAAGTTATATCTTGGAAAATATCTACTTAAATGGAGTGGGATATTTTTATCAACACTAGCTATAAACTTAGCTATATTTTCTATCTCATCTATTGAGTCATTTTCACCTCTTACCATAAGTGTGGTGATTTCTATATGGCAATACTTACTAGCTAAAGCTATTGTATCCAAAACAGGCTCTAGCTTTGCACCACATATATTATTGTAGTATTTATTTGTATATCCTTTTAAATCTATATTCATAGCATCAATATATGGAAGTATTTTTTCTAATGGTTTTTTATTTACATATCCATTAGTAACTAAAACTGTACTTATATCTTTATTTCTTCCTTTTATTTTTTTTACTACATCATATATGTATTCATACCACATAAAAGGTTCATTATAAGTAAATGCTATTCCTATATTATCATTTAATGTTTCAATTATATTTATTAATTTATCTGTTTCTATATATTCACTTTTCTGAACTTGTTGAGATATTTCATAATTTTGGCAAAAACTACAACTCATATTACATCCAAAAGTACCTACTGATAATATATTTTTTCCTGGTTTATAATGACATAAAGGCTTTTTTTCTATAGGATCTATGTTAGCAGATGTTACTTCTCCATAATTTATAGCAATACCTATATTATTTTCTACTGTTCTTACATTACAAACTCCAAATTTATTTTCTTTTAGTATACAATTATGAGGACATAACTTACATCTAATACTGTCTTCTTTTTTATCGTAAAACATTATATTAGATTTCATTATTTTCACCTTCTTTGTATCTTATAACTTCAAATTTTTCTATATTATAATCACTATTTGGATTTATACCACCTTTTTGACAAGCAATGTTTAACTGTTCTTCTACTGTATCAACCCCTTCAAGGTCTGGCAATAAAAGACCTCTGTTTTGTCCTTTACTTACTATTACTCCATATATTTTAGGATTTAATTCTTCTTTTATAGCTTTAATAGTATTTGTTAGTACATCTACTGATATATCAATATCTACAAGCTCATCTTCTGTTACTTCTAAAAATCTAGGATCTGCAATTGCTGCTTGTATTGCATTTCTTATTATTTCATTTGCTACACAATCAGTTGTTGGAAAAATAGTTCCTATGCATCCTCTTAATTGTCCAAACTTTTTAAGAGATACAAATACTCCATGTCTTTCTTCAAGCATTTCTCTAGGTAAATCATTACTTGCTATCATTAATCTTTTGTTTTTAAAGTAATAATTTAAACTTTCTCTAGCTAATTTTACATAAGGATTTGAATTAGATATCTTTTTATTAAAACTTTCTTCTTTAATCTTTAATAATTTATCTAGGTTACTTATATTTTCACTTTCTTGCTTAAATTTCATAACACCATATCCAACACCAAATGGACCTTCATATGATAATAATTCTCCCTGTATACTATTTCCTTCCATATCACCAAGGAGTATATATAAAGACCTTATCCCACATTCTCCAGCTTCTTCAATCATACATTTATCCATATTAAATATATTTACAACATTACCATTTTCCAAGTTTTCAATTAATTCTTTATCAAATTTAGCTCCTTGTGGTGAATACTCATAAGGACCATCTTCTGTTAATCTATGTGATAAATCCCCACTAGCTATTATTACTGTATTTTTGTTTAAGTTTTTTGCAGTTTTTTGTATAGCCATTCCAAATTTATATAATTCTATATCGTTTAATATTGAGTATGTTATATGTACTAACTTGTAATCTGTATAATACTTATTTATAAAATACATTGGAACCATTGTGCCATGATCTAATTCATAATCTTTATTAAATCTTCTAAGTAAATTAGAGTCTATCCCTGCTGCAGATATATTTTCACTTTTACATAAATTTAGAAGTTCATCATTAAACTCTTTATCTATTTCTAATTCTATATTAGTTTCAAAATCTCTAAATTTTATTAAATTTCCTTTTATTTTTTCTTCATTAGATATAGCTATTGCATCTGAAAACATTGTTGCATGAGGTGTTATAACTACAATAGTTTCAGGTTTTAAAATGCTATCTCCTTACCTATACTTTCACATGCATTTATAGTATTTTGTATTTTTTTCTCTTCACCTTTTCCTATACTTGGAATTATTAATGGTGGATGTGGCATTAAATAGTATCCTAATATATTTTTCATTTCATTCCTCCTAACATTGTTTTATATACGCATAAAGCAACGGATATGATTAGTAAAATATTTATTATTCATACACGTTGCTTTATTAAATAATCTATAGTCAGATACTTCTTTACGTAGTTTATAAAAATCAACTTTTTGTAATAGCTTAAGTTTCCCAACGACATAACCTTAAGCTACAGTAAAGAAAAATGAAAGTTCTTGATAAATCTTTAGTTCATTTACAAACCAATTTATGTTAATCATAACCTACATTTTTCTATATTTTAAAACTTAAATTCACAAACTTAGTATTTAGACTTTAATTACTTTTTATTCTTACTATGACCAATATTTTTTATAAGAATAAAATCCTATTTTAAATTTTCAAATAGTAGCTTTTTATACTATATTTATCTATAAATAAAAAATTCGCTTCGCTCATTTCGCCAACGATATATCTTTGCTCACGCTACAGATACATCCGTTACTCAAAAATATTATTTTTTACATTTATAAAGTTATTGATATTACTCATATTCATAGGTTATCCACAATATTTTTCATAATATAATTCCCTTATACGTAAAAAATCCAAACAAAGATTTAATCTTTTATTTGGATTTTTTATTTATTACAATATTTAAGTTTGATTTCTTTTCTAAATAACACTTTGCTTTATTTCTTGTATACCTACCCTATCTATAAAACTAGAAAGTCTTTCTTTTTCTAGTCCATTTTCTTTATAATAACTTAATAAATTATCAATTATTTTTATAACTTCAACTTCGCATAAACCTTCAGCTAATAAATCATACTTTCTTGGATTTAATCCACCTTTTCCACCTACTACTATAAATAACTTTCCATCTAAACCAGATAATACACCAATATCTTTTGTGTATGCATTTATACAAGCATTTTTGCATCCCGCTACTGCAATCTTAACTTTCCCAGGAAGTTCTATACCATGAAACTTTCTAGTAAGCTTCATGCCTATACCTATTATCGGATATTTAGATCTTTTGCAAAAGTTAGCTGAACATACTTCAACATTAATTACTGAACATATATTTTTTATTGCAGGCCCCATATTTAATTCTTCCCATATAGTATCTATATCTTCTTCTTTTAAATTACCTATACATATCTTTTGAGCTGAAGTAACCTTTAATGAAGCATTGTATTTTTTTGCTACTTCACCTATTTTTATAAGATTTTCAGGAGTTATGTAACCACCAGGTATTTGTGGTGTTATAGAGTATCTTTCTTTTCCATCTATATTCTTTTGTATCTTTGCATATTTAGCCATTTCGTTTCCTCTCTTGTGTTCTTTATATAAAGGTATATATCCCATATTACCAAATATTAATTAATTTATATATATTCTACATTATATTTATTTTCATAAAAATTTCGATACACTCATGTATCTAATTATATGACACTTGCTACCACTTTGAGCAATATATTGACGAAGCATTTCGGTCACATTCGTTTATCAAAATATTATTTTTTATTTCTAAAATTATTGTTATTACTTATATTTATAGGTTGTCCACAAAAAATTTTATCTTATAATTTACTTATATGTAAAAATACACCCTTATTTAAGGGTGTATCAGATTGTAGACAAAATAACCATTTTTACTTATATTAAATGGCTATTTTCTTTTTTATAAAAATTTTTAATGATAATATACTAAAAATAGGCGTAAGCCTTAGATTACTGGACGTATCCTTCCACATCCAATTGGCTAATTTTTTTAGATTCATGCATGAGAAAATAAGGCTTACCTCCATCTCAATTTTCGACAAGCCTCTTAATTTTGTATATCTCATACCATGTT
>ERZ841116.416-NODE-416-length-33138-cov-7.880845_pt1 | contig 33138 bp, 28 predicted proteins | sample MGYA00519875_ERZ841116 | MGnify/ENA primary metagenome ERZ841116 (study PRJEB31850, sample SAMEA3708889) | human gut metagenome | biome: human gut; feature: human-associated habitat; material: faeces | place: China | collected 2014 ... | reverse complement strand
TGGCACACAAATATGTGCCACAACAATATAGTTAAATTATAGCTAAACGAGAAAAAACGGTCAATAGTCGATTAACATTTTTCTTACTTATTTTGGTATAATTTAGATAATTAATGAGGTGAAATATATGACTGAAGAAAAAAAAGAAAATCAAAAAATTGTTAATTTAATTATTATCTCGGACTCTGTAGGTGATACAGCTTTCAATATGGTCCAAGCTGGTGCGGTGCAATATCCAAACGTTAAATTTAACTACCGCCGCTATCCTTTTATTACAAATCGAGAAAAGCTAGAAAAAGTTTTTAGTGAAATCACAGAATTTGAAAACGTATTAATTGCCTTTACCTTGATTCACGAAGATGAACAATTGGCTGTAATTAAATTTGCACGTGAACATAATATGAAATACGTCGACTTACTTTCTGGCGTAATTGACAACATTCATGCTTTAACTGGTGAAGAACCTAAACATGAAATCGGTGCTGTTCACCACATGGGTCAAAATTACTTTGATAGAATTTCTGCAATGGAATTTGCTGTTATGTATGATGACGGAAAAGATCCAAAAGGTTTCTTAGAAGCTGACGTTGTTTTACTTGGTGTTTCTAGAACTTCTAAGACTCCACTTTCTTTATTCTTAGCTAACAAGAATCTTAAGGTCGCTAATTTACCACTTGTACCTCAAACCCATATTCCAGATGAGATCTATAAGATTAATCCTAAGAAAATCATTGGTTTAACAAATGATCCATCCGTTTTAAATGAAATCAGACGTCAAAGAATGATAGCCTATGGCTTAAATCCAGATACGACGTATTCTAATATGGATTCTATCAATGCAGAACTTGAGGCAGCTAATAAACTTTATAAGAAACTTGGTTGCTATGTAATTAACGTTGCTCATCGTTCAATTGAAGAAACAGCAGCACTAATTTTAGAACACCTCGGTATTGATGACTACGCTAAGTAACAAATAAAATTAAACATTTTAAAAAGATCTTTCATTAAATTTTGAAAGATCTTTTTTTATGCCTCTATTTATTTTTCGTCATATCCAAAATATTTTTTAGCTTGATCACTCATCTTTTCTGGACTCCAAACTGGATACCAAACAAACTCAACGTCAACATTTTTAACTTCAGGAACCTTCATAACTGCTGCAGTAACCAATTCAATTAATACTTCTGTTAAAGGACAAGCTGGAGTGGTTAAAGTCATATTAATCAGACAAACTCCATCTTCATCTAAATCAATCTCGTAGACTAGTCCTAGATTAACAATATCCACCCCTAACTCCGGGTCTATGACAGTTGCTAGTTGATTGATAATATTTTGCTTAATTTCTTCACTAGTCCGCATTTTAAACATCTTTTCCAAAAATTCTAGCCTTAATAGCCTGTCCTGTTGGAGTGCCTGCTAATCCACCAATACCAGTTTCTCTTAATGATACTGGCATTTGATGACCAACTTTTTTCATAGCATCAATACACTCATCAGCCGGGATAACACTGGTACATCCAGCTAGTGCCATATCAGCCGCAATTAGTGCGTTGCCTGCTCCAATAGCATTTCTTTTTACGCAGGGTACCTCTACTAGTCCTGCTATTGGATCACATACTAGTCCCAATAAATTAGACATCGCAATCGCTAAAGCTTGAGAGCTTTGCGCGGGCGTGCCACCGGCTATTTCTACAGCCGCTGCTGCACCCATTGCGGAAGCCGACCCTACTTCTGCTTGGCATCCGCCGGTTGCCCCAGCAATTTCCGCATTATTTCCAATAACTAATCCCATTCCTCCTGCAGTAAAGAGAAAGCGAATCATTTGTTCTTCATTTAAGTCGAGCTTTTTTTCAAGCATAAATAAAATACCTGGAAGTGTGCCAGAAGAGCCAGCTGTTGGGGTTGCACAAATGACGCCCATCGCAGCATTTACTTCATTTGTCGCTACAGCATTTTGCACGGCTTCCATCATAAAATCACCAGAAAGAGTATGCCCTTTTTCACGATATTTTTTTATTTTAATCGCTTCACCACCTGTTAAGCCAGTATGAGAAAATACTCCTTTACCAGTACTTCCCTTACTAACCGCAGCACGCATGGTTTCAAGATTATATTTCATTTTATTCCATACTTTTTCTCTGGATAGACCTGATAATTTGCATTCTTGTTCAATTACTAATTCTGAAATAGGTTTTTCTGTTTTTTCAGCGTCTGCAACAATTTCTTTAATATGATTGTACATTAGTTTCTCATTTCATAAACAAACAATGTTTTTATATTTTTTCTTGAGTTCTCCAATTAAAGAAGGCTTAAAATAGTTTTGAATATCATATTCATAGATGTAATAGTCAGGACTTTTATATATTCTGCTCTCATTAAAGGGTGCCTTTTGTTGTAAAAAGGAAGTCAAGGATCTTTGATTTTTTATTTTTCTTTCTGGATCAATCAATAGAACAATTGGCAACGTACCGCTTGGCTCAACCACAATATCATGGATTACTAAGCGTCGAATTTCTATTGCCCCACCACCAATAGAACAGCCTGCCAACTGAACTTTTTTATGACCATCAGTCATATCCAAAATCGCTGTATTCGGGTGATGAATCGGGCTTTCTCCCTTTTCCTCTACAAATCTAATATCAATACCCCGCTTACGTGCAATTTCTGGAGCTTTTGGTACTCGTAAGTCAGAAGTAGTAAAGCCCAAAATCCCGGCTGCAATTGCATAATCAGTACCATGGCCACGATGAGTCTGAGCAAAAGAACCATAATAATGAACAGTAACCTTTTTAGGAATTCCTCCAAAAAGCTTATTTCCTTCTCTGCCAATTGCTACTGCACCAGCCGTATGTGAACTAGAGGGTCCAATCATAACTGGACCAATGATATCAAAAACACTTTTAAAACGATTTTCCATCTTAGATTCCCTACATAAAAATATTTTTAAAGAAAAACGACCATTTCCTTTGTTGTATAAAGTGAAATAATCGTTTTCTAGTAACATCTAAACTGGCGTCTGTTCCTTGAATCTTCCATATACCTTCGAAACTTCGCTTAAACTCATAAAGGCATATGGATCATTGTTTAAGACAATATTATAAATGTCATACATATCATATTTATCAATTACCATTAATAAAACTGTCTTTTCAGTATGACTATATGCACCCTCTGCATCATGCAAAATCGTAATCCCACGATGCATCTTAGCCTGAATTCCATCAATAATATGTTTAGGATGTTCTGTTACGATTAATACCTGCATCTTTTGATGTTGATTATAGACAGCATCTATTACCTTACCATTGACAAAGATGTTCAAAGCCGTATATAGAGCTCGAGTCCATCCAAATACAAAACCGGCACAGATTACGATAATTAGGTTAAAAAAGATATTTATTTGACCAAAACTTTTACCAGTTTTCTTTCGTAAAATAATCCCTAAGACATCTAATCCACCGGTAGAGATACCTGATTTTAAAGCTATCCCAGTACCAACACCATTAATTACCCCACCAAAAATTGCACAAATAATTGGATCATAGCTCATCTTAATTGGAGCAATAATTTTCATCATGATAGATGCTAATAAAACTGCAACTAAAGTAAAAATCGTAAAACGGTGGCCAATTTTAAACCATCCTAAAATAAATAATGGGATATTTAGTACAAAATACATTACCGATGTTGCTAATGTAAATGGGAAATACCGTTCTGATACAGACTGTAAAATTTGGGCAAAACCAGTAATTCCAGAAGCATAAATTTTACCAGGTTGCCAGAAAAAATTTAAGGCGATAGCAACGGCTAAAGCATAAAATAAAGCTGCTGATAACTTCGAAATTAAGATATGACGCCGCGAAAGCCTTTCTAATGTACTCATAATTTTCCTCTTTTACTATGTTCATAACGTATCTAGTGTAAAGATATTTATAGTTAAAAACAAGTCTATTTTTTCCAATGTTTTTTGATAAATTGTTCTCTCCCTCCGGCCTCTTCTAAAGCATACCGAGCTGGATCTTTTTTATAAAAATCTTGATGGTAATCTTCAGCCAAATAGAAAGGCTTTGCTGGTTCAATACGGGTTACAATTGGATCTGAAAACTTATTTGAATCTGCTAAAGATTTACGTGATTGTTCAGCAATTTCTTTTTGTTCAAGTGAATTATAGTAAATAACTGGTTGATATTGACTGCCGCGATCTTGAAACTGTCCCATAGCATCAGTTGGATCAGTAACTTGCCAATAAATATTAACCAAATCCTCATAAGATAGTTTATTTGGATCATAAGTAATGCGAACCGCCTCAGTATGTCCAGTTAATCCCGTACAAACTTGTTCGTAAGTAGGGTTAGGCACGACTCCACCTGTATAACCTGATTCGACCTTTATAACACCAGGATATGTATCGAAAGGAGCCACCATGCACCAAAAACAACCGCCAGCAAAGATAGCTGTGTCATACTGCGACTTTTCACTGTTATCAAGGGATTTAACGTCTTTCATACTTTTCACTAACTTTCTAAAAAAATCAATATTTATCAAAATTGTGGTACTTTTTAGGTTCCTATTTCTTTTAATTCATTCATATATATTATTAATGGAAATTACCCTTAAAGCAAAAAAGTCACTCTAGAACATCAGATCTAAAATAACTTTCTTTTTATATTTACTTGCTTTCCTTTAACTTTGCTTTTCTTTCCTCTATATAACTTTCTATGGCTTTTAAATCTTCTTCAGTAGCTAACTTAAGAATAAAGTTTTTTGTAGTGGATCGTTTAACTATGTAGTTCTTTCTATCTTTATTATTTTCATCCCATTTTTTATTAGCTTTTTTTCTAGCTTCTGTTAGTTTAACCATTAAATATCAGCTTTCTAATTAAATATAAAACAAATCTAAGTGATATTGTATATTGCTATGATAACAGATTTATAGTTTCTTTCTTAGTCATAATATTTAGCTTTATAGCCTACAAGGCTGTTAAGTGCATCGATTAGCCGGCGTTTATATTAAATCTATTTTCAAAACAATACTTTACATAATTATTTTAACGTAATAAATATAAATTTGTTTTATCTGCAAAAGAATAAAAAAATCCATCTCTCGATTATATAAAATCAAAAGATGGATTTAAATAAAACTAATTTTCATAAATATCATTAAGCGCTTTTTCAAATTCAGGAAGCCAGCTCATTTTATATCCAGCACGAGTGGGATGAATATCGTCAACCATATAGAGTTGACGGTCTTTTTCATTGTAATCAAAGCGCTTGTCATCCCACATATTAAGAAACTTAAATTTCCATTTCTTTTGTAATTCTTTTGTTGCTTCTACTAATTTACCATATTTTTCAGAATCAAAAGATGGATTAGAATAAATCAAAACAGGACAATTCCAAGTCTTTTTAACATATTCTAAAATGAATTCAATTGCTCCAATACTAGTTGTAATATCATATTTGTCACTTTCACTAATTTTACCTAAAGGAATATCAGCTTTAGCATCATTAGTTGAAAGTTGCAAAACAAACGCACTTATATTTTCTAAAATTGGGAGTTTCTCTAAGCGTGCCACATAAGAATTATCACCATTTTCAGCTAAGGTTGTTCCTGAAACAGCTTCTTTAAATGGATAAATCCCATCTTTTTTCCTTAAATAATCTACGAATGATTCACTTAAGGCACCTGCACCATAAGTAACAGAACTTCCTAAAAAGGCAATCTGCTTATCTTGAAGCTTACTATTGGTAGCCTGACTCGCACTTACACTGTATTCAACCTGATTACCAGAGGCTTTAACTATCTTTGTCAAAAAGTCTTCATGTTGACCAGCAAACTCTAATAATTCAGGAATATTTTCTTCTGGAACCTTCAAATTATCAAAAACTTGTATTAAATTCATGATCCTATTCCTCAAATATTTTTTTATATTGATTATAGCCTTCCTCTTCTAGCTTATCATATGGAATGAATTTTAAGGAAGCAGAATTAATACAATATCGTAAGCCTCCCTGATCAACTGGTCCATCAGTAAAAACATGACCTAAGTGGGAATCGGCAATGGGGCTTTTCACTTCTGTTCGCTCCATTCCATGAGATTGATCCCGTTTATAACTTAATTTTTTTATTGGCTTCGTAAAACTCGGCCAACCACATCCCGCATCATATTTATCTTGACTTGAAAAAAGTGGTTCACCAGAAACTACATCGACATAAATTCCTTTTTGGTTGAAATCGTTATATTTTCCACTAAAAGGCATTTCAGTTGCTGCATGTTGTGTAACTTCATATTGTTCATAATTTAATTTTTTAAGAGCTTCTTTTTTATCAAACATTTTTTCACCTTCTAAAATTAAAGATATCAAATTTTAACATAAAAATGTTGTCTCATGATTTTTGTTTCTATACAATAATCTATAATATTAGAGGGGGATTTTTTTATGCCAAAATTAGCAAATGATTTATCACTTACAAAAAATACACGATTAAATTCTTTAGGACCTTCAAAAATTAGAGCTTTTGATGAAAAAGCTTCTCAAATCCCAGGAATTATTAAATTAACGATTGGAGAACCGGATTTAAATACACCAGATCATGTTAAAGATGCAGCTATTGCCGATATTAAAGCAAACGACTCGCATTATGCACCACAAGCAGGTAAGCCTGAGTTATTAGAGGCTATTAGCAACTACCTTGATCGTAGTCTTGATGTTAAATACGATCCAAAAACTGAAATTTGCGTTACAGTTGGAGCTACTGGTGCTTTAAATGATGTATTCATGTCAATTTTAAATCCAGGTGATAAAATTTTAGTTCCTACTCCAGTATGGGCTTTATATTTTCAACTAATTAAATTAACAGGAGCTATCCCAGTCCAAATTGATACTTCAAAAGATGATTTTATCCTTACTCCTGAACACCTTGAAACAGTCCTACAAAATGAAGGAAAAGGCGCTAAAGCAATTATTTTAACTGATCCATCTAATCCAACAGGTCGCGTTTATCCCGCAGCTACTTTAAAGGCACTTGCAGAGGTTATTACCAAGTATCATCTCTTCTCGGTTACTGACGAAATATATGGTGAATTGGTTTACGATAATAATGTTCATCATTCTTTATCTCAATATATTCCTGAGCGCAATATTCTAATTTCAGGGCTTTCAAAAGCATACGCAATGACTGGTTGGCGCTTAGGATATATTGCGGCTCCTGCAGATATCATGAAAACTATTCAAAAAGTAAATGCATTTCTTGTTACCTCTGTAACTGATAATGTTCAAGCTGCTGCAATTGAGGCCCTAAACAAGGGCCAAGCAGATCCTCTTGAAGCACGTAAAATTTACGAAGACAGATTAAAATTTATGAAAACTGGCCTAGAAAAATTAGGCTTTGAAATGTCTACGCCACAAGGAGCCTTCTATATTTTTGCTAAGATTCCTGATACTTTTGGTACCGACGATGAAGCTTTTGCGAATGAACTAGCTACTAAGGCCAAAGTTGGGGTAACTCCAGGTCGCTATTTCGGTAAGGGTGGCCAAGGATATGTTAGAATGTCTTATGCTTCTTCAACAGAACAATTACAAGAAGCCTTAAAACGAATTGCAAAATTTGTTGAAAATATCTAAATAAATAAAAAATTGCATTACCTGCTTTAAAAGTTAGGTAATGCAATTTTTTGTTACTCAAATTTTTAACTAAGATTATTCATCCCAAGTTGAGTTCTTATCGGCATCTTCTTGAGCTTCTTTTTCAAGACGTTGTTCAGTTTCCTTAACGCTATCTTCGTATTGTTTTTCAACTTCAATACCAATATCCGTTAATTGTTTATCAGCAACTGGAGCTGGAGCATGCATCATTGGCTCAGAAGCGGAAGCATTCTTTGGAAAGGCAGTAACGTCACGAATGTTGTCCTTACCTGCTAACATCATAGCTAATCGATCAAGACCAATAGCAAGACCAGCATGTGGTGGGAATCCCATATCTAAAGCATCCATTAAGTAACCAAATTGTTCATAAGCACGCTTCTTAGTGAAACCTAAGGCCTTAAACATCTTTTCTTGAATTGAACGTTTGTGGATACGGATTGATCCACCACCCATTTCATCTCCGTTCATAACAATATCGTATGAACGTGCATGAGCTTTATGAGGATCAGTATCTAACAACTTAATACCTTCGTCATCTGGCATAGTGAATGGGTGGTGAGCAGCAATCCAGCGACCTAAACCTTCATCATACTCAAACAATGGCCAGTCAACTACCCATACAAAGTCAAAGACACCTTCTGGAATAATACCAGTTTCATGAGCAAATTCACGACGTAGGTGATCAAGTGAATCGGTAACAACCTTCCACTTGTCAGCAACAATAACGATTAATTCGCCGCCTTCAAGATCAAATTCTTTCTTCAAAGCTTCTTTGTTTTCATCAGTTAAGAAACGAGCAATAGGTCCTGAAAATTCGCCATCTTCATATTTAACCCAAGCTAAACCTTTAGCATTGTAGCGCTTGATGTAGTCTTGTTTTTCTTCCATCTTCTTACGTGAATATTCTTTAGCACCATTCTTAACAGCAATACCTTTAACTACACCACCATCAGCAATTGCACCAGAGAACACCTTAAAGTCACTATCTTTAAAGATTGGGCTTAAGTCATGGAGGTACATTTCATAACGAGTATCAGGCTTGTCAGAACCATACTTGTTCATTGCTTCGTCCCAAGTAATGCGCTTGATTGGAGTCTTTAAATCGATGTTCATAACATCTTTCATAATCTTCTTTAAAAGACCTTCAGTATAGTCTTGAACACCTTGTTCATCTAAGAAAGAAGTTTCCATATCGATTTGAGTAAATTCTGGTTGACGGTCACCACGTAAGTCTTCGTCACGGAAACAACGAGCTAATTGATAGTATTTATCAAAGCCAGCACCCATTAATAATTGTTTAAATAATTGTGGTGATTGTGGCAAAGCATAAAAACTACCTGGGTAAATTCTTGAAGGAACTAAGTAGTCACGAGCACCTTCAGGAGATGATTTACCTAAAATTGGAGTTTCAATATCAATAAAGCCTTGTTCATCGAAGTATTCGTGAACTGCCTTCAAAATCTTTGAACGTAAAATAATTGCTCTTTGAAGAGTTGGACGACGTAAATCAAGGTAGCGGTACTTCAAACGAGTTTGTTCTGCCGCATTAATATCATCTTTGATCTCAAATGGTGGTACTTTTGATTTGTTTAGTACGTCAATTTCAGTAGCATCTACTTCAACTTCACCAGTCTTCATTTCTGGGTTTACACTTGAACGCTTAACTACTTTTCCCTTTACTTCAATTACATCTTCATTATTCAATGAATCAGCAATTTCCATTAACTTTTCACCGGAATCTTTGTTAACAACAACTTGTACGATTCCTTCACGGTCACGAAGGTCAATGAAAACTAAGTTTCCTAAATTACGAACACGTTGAACCCAACCATAAAGGGTTACTTCTTGTCCTTCATATTTGCTAGTAATATTACCAGCGTAATCAGTTCTTTTGTCCATATGTTCCATGTTAATCCTCCAATTTATTTATAACATCTTGCATATTATTTATATCTTCTAAGCTAAGATCGATAGTTTTACCATCACTTAAACGCTTAATATTTAAAACGCCATTTTCTAATTCTTTAGCTCCCAAGGTAATTACAAATGTTGCATGAACGCGATCAGCTTTTCTAAACTGTTGTTTAAGCTTCTTTTGGTCAACATCATATTGTGCACTAAAGCCTTGTTCACGTAAACTACGTGCAACTTCAACAGCTTTAAACTCAGTTCCTGCACCAATATTAGTAATAAAGAAATCTATTCCTTCTTCTTGGAAAAGGTCTGGATTTTGCTCTTTCAATACAAGCATTAATCTTTCTTCCCCAATACCAAAACCAACTGCAGGTGTTTCTGGTCCATCAAACTCTTCAACTAAGTGGTTGTAGCGTCCTCCACCTAAAATTGTCGTTGCTGATTCCCATAGATTCTTATCTTCAACCATGAACTCAAAAATAATTCCAGTGTAGTAATCAAGACCACGAACTAAATCATCATCCATTACATAGTTAATGCCCAATTGCTCTAACATATCAGTAATTGTTTTAAAGTTTTCCCGAGATTCATCATCTAAGTAATCAACAATCTTAGGAGCATTAGGTAAAAACTTCTTATCTCGTTCATCTTTTGAATCCAAGATTCTTAATGGATTTTGACTTAAGCGACGTTGTGAATCTTCAGAAAGTTGATCTTTAACTGGTGTAAAGTAATTTACTAAAGCATCATGATATGCTTCACGAACTTGAGCATTACCTAAACTGTTAATGTGTAACTCATAATTTTTAACACCTAATTCAGCGAGTAAATCATGTGCCATCATTAAAGTTTCTACATCTGCTAATGGACTATCAGAGCCAAAACTTTCAACACCAATCTGGTGGAATTCACGTTGACGACCGGCTTGTGGTCTTTCATATCTAAAAGTATTGTCAATGTAGTAAACGCTAAATGGCTTTACAACATCTGGTCCATAAAGCTTATTTTCTACGTAAGCACGCACTACACCAGCAGTTCCTTCAGGACGCAATGCAATGTGACGACCACCCTTATCGTTAAAGTCGTACATTTCTTTTGAAACAACGTCTGAAGTTTCACCACTAGAACGTGAAAAAACTTCATAATTTTCAAAACTAGGTGTTCTTATCTCACGGTAATTAGCTCTTTTAAAAAAGTTCCTAGCGATAGATTCTACTTTTTCCCATGAACCAGATTCTCCTGGCAAAATATCGACTGTACCTTTTGGTCTTTGAACTTTCATTTAATCATCCTTTAATATATTAATAAAAAAGCGCCCTTGAACTGAGTCAAGGGCGCAATAAATTAGCACGGTACCACCTTTTGCTTGCTGCGATTAACGCTCGCGAAACGATCCATTATCTGCTAAAGGTGTCACAGATCGCAACCTATCCGCTATTCTCACCAAACAAGCGGTCTCTGAGATAGATCATGCTAATCTACATTCTTCGTCATCGATAATTCCTTTTTAGCTTATATTTTTCAGTCAACAAAGTCAACCTTTGTAAGCCTTTACTTAAATATTTTAAATGTCTAATACAATTGTAAAGGGACCATCATTTTCTAAACTAACCTGCATGTCAGCACCAAATTCACCTGTCTCAACATGGAAGCCTTTATCCTCTAGTTCATGATTAAAGTCTTCCCATAATTGTTTTGACTTAGGTGGACGCATAGCTTCTACAAAACTTGGTCGATTTCCTTTTTTAGTATTTGCTAGCAAGGTAAACTGACTAACGCTTAGAATTTCACCATTAACATCTTTCAAAGATAAATTAGTTTTACCATCTTTATCTTCAAAAATACGCATTTTAGCAATTTTATCAACTGCTTTTTTAACTTGTTCTAATTCATCGCCATTCCGTAAGCCCACTAATAAAAGAAAACCACGCTTAATTTTACCTACGACTTCATTATCAATAGCAACTTGTGCCTTATTTACTCTTTGAATAACAACACGCATTAATTAATTGACCTCTTTGCTTCATAAACATTTGGCACATCCCTCATTCGACTTAAAATATCTTCCAAATGAGCTGCATCTCTAACTGAGACAGTTGCATAAATATGAGCCATGTTATTACTATCTACTTTTCCAGAAATATTGACAATATTCTTAGTCTTAGAATTTAGGGCATTGATTACATCACTTAAGAGACGAGAACGATTAAAACCATAAATTTCAATGTCAGCATTATAGTTCTCTTTATTCTTATCTTTAGCGATATTTTCCCAAGCAACATCAATCAATCGGCCCTGCTTTTTAGCTTCTTCGGTTATATTCGGACAATCTGCACGGTGAATAGTTACACCGCGTCCTTTAGTTACATAACCAATAATTGGATCACCAGGGACTGGATTACAGCACTTAGCTAAATGAAGCATTAAGTCCGATACACCCTGGACCATAACCCCATTATTATGCTTAACACGCATAATATCTGCTGGAGCATCTGAATCGTTATCTTCTTCTGTACTTTGCTGACCAGCGTTCATGATTTTTTCTTCAAGTTGACGTTGCTTTTCATCTTCAGCTTTTTTACGTAAATCTTCAGTTAAGCGATTTGCGACTGTTGCCGCAGAAACTTCACCATACCCAACTGCTGCAAACAACTCTTCATCATTGTGATAGTTGAAATGATCAATAACCCGTTGAACATCAGCTTTAGTCATGAATTCTTTAGGAACTAAATCACGATTTGATAATTCTTGTTCAATCATGTTTTGTCCCTTTTCAATGTTTTCTTCTCTATCTTCAGTCTTAAAGAAGCGCTTGATTTTATTACGAGCACGTGAAGTTTTAACTAAGTTAACCCAGTCGCGAGATGGACGAGCTGATGCTTGAGTTAACATTTCAACGATGTCACCAGTTTTTAATTTGTAGTCTAGGGGAACAATTTTACCATTAATTCTAGCCCCAACAGAATGTGCACCAACTTCTGAGTGAATCATGTAGGCAAAATCTAAAGGAACTGAGCCTTTAGGAAGTTCATAAACATCGCCTTTAGGGGTAAAAACATATACCCTATCTGAGAAGATATCTGTTTTAACACTCTTCATAAATTCATGAGAATCTTTGGTCTCATTTTGGAGCTCAAGAATTTCTTGGAACATGTTGAGCTTTTTATTTGCATCTGTTTGCTCAACTTCTCCCTTGACGCCTTCTTTATATGCCCAGTGAGCCGCGACACCGTATTCAGCAACTTGGTGCATAGCTTCTGTTCTAATTTGGATTTCTAGCGGCTTGCCTCCAGGTCCAATAATTGTAGTATGAAGAGATTGATAGCCATTTACCTTTGGAACGGCAATATAGTCCTTAAAACGACCTGGCATTGGCTTCCATTTAGTATGAACTGCACCTAAAACAGCGTAACAATCTTTCACAGATTTAACTATTACTCGAACAGCTAATAAATCATAAATCTCGCTAAAGTCTTTGTGCTTATTAACCATTTTTTTATAAATTGAATAAATATGTTTTGGACGACCATAAATCTCATACTTAATGCCTAAGCTATCTAAAGTTTGCTTCAAAGTCGAAATTGCATCCGCAATATATCCTTCACGCTCACTTCGCTTAGACTGCATTAAATTAACAATCCGATAATATTGTTGTGGGTTGAGATAATGTAAACTCATATCTTCAAGTTCCCACTTAATCGTCCCAATACCTAAACGATCAGCAAGAGGAGCATAGATATCTAAAGTTTCGTCTGCAATTCTTCTTTGTTTATCTGGGCGCAAATGGTCTAAAGTATGCATATTATGTAAACGGTCGGCCAATTTAACCATGATTACCCGTAAATCTTTAGCCATCGCAATTAACATCTTACGGTGATTATCAGCCAAGTATTCTTCATGGCTCTTAGATTTATATTGAATCTTACTTAATTTAGTCACACCATCAACAATAAATGCAACGTCCTTACCAAATTTTTCTTTGATATCATCGTTAGTTACAGGTGTATCTTCAACCGTATCATGTAAATATCCAGCCGCTACTGTGTCAGGATCTAAACGTAAAGTTGCCAATGTTCCAGCAACTTGAGTGGGATGAATGATATAAGGTTGTCCGGAAACTCTGAATTGACCCTCATGTGCTTTCTTAGCAAATTCATATGCTGATTCAACAAAAGCTAAGTGTTCATCATTCATATATTTCTTACATTCAGCAAGAACTTCTTCATGAGTCATTTCATGATATTTTGACATAACGCATCACCTATTCTTTATTTCTTTTCTTTGTAAAAATCATCATGCCATAAACCAAATAATTCAAAACTTAAATATACTAAGCACAATAAGAAGTTATATTTAGCAAAGTGAATTAAAACTGCAATAGCAAAAACTACCGGAAAAAGAAGTAGCCACCAACAGCTTAACTTTCTAATTTGCATAATACGACCAATTTGGTAGCTTAAATAAGTATTAAAAATAAAGAAAACTAGTCCAATTCGCCAAACTCGACTTAGATGAACGAGTGGACAGATAATCCAAACAATTACTCCTAATAAAGTTAACCAAATAAGAGGCATAAATGATTTTTCATTTATTTTACTCCATGAAGCCTTAAAATTAAAATTTTTCTTTTCTTCACTATTTTTCTTCATTTTTCGCTTACCTTTTCTTTTAATTAATATTTTTAATTTGGTTTTCTAGCAATTAATAGTCCAATCCAGCGGCCTTCTTGCATTTTCATTTTAATTACAAAATTATTCTCTTCTAGCGCCTTCTCTATCTTGGGAAGTTGTAAATAATCAATTCCTGAAAAAATAATTTTACCATTTTCATTCAAATGATTATCTAGATCCGGAATTAATTCTAACAGAATATCAGCCAAAATATTTGCCACGATTAGATCATATTTTTCATCAATATCTTTTAACAAATTAGCCTTACGCACATCAATATTATCAATATTATTTAAGGCAATATTTTCTTTAGCGGCAGTAACAGCTTCATCAGAGATGTCAGTTCCTAATACATGGCTTGCTCCTAACTTACTTGCAGCAATTGCCAAAATACCAGAGCCAGTACCAACATCTAAAACAGACATCGGCTTAACTAAAGCACGTTCCATAGCAAGCAAAACTAACTGTGTTGTCGTATGCTCACCAGTACCAAAGGCAAGTCCTGGATCTAAACGAATCAGTTGTTGATCAGAGAAAGCCGGTTGATAGTCTTCCCATTCGGGAACGATAGCTAAATGTCTTGAAAAGTCAATCACATGATAGTATTTTTGCCAAGCTGTATTCCAATCTTCATCAGCCACTTCCTTAGTGCTAATTGAAACGTTGCCAGCATCTAAGCCATAACCCTTCATTTCAGCTATTTTATCAGTAATTTTTTGAATTATCTTCTTTTTATCAGCATTTTTATACTCAAAATATGCTGTTAATTCTAAATCTTCAGGTAGGTTTTCAATATCATCTAGTTCAACTAAACTACTATCATGTTTTTGACCCTCTAAAACAAAGTCGCTACGCTTACGACTTTCAATTCCCTGTGCATCCAGTTCATCTTGCATGAAGAAACTTAATCCATCTTCTAATTCATGACTACATTCAACTTTTATTGCTAATAATTTCACTAATCTTGTCCCCCTTTTGACATGTTAAATTCTCACGTTTATGATATTAAAAGGTGAGAAAAATGTCGAAAAAAAATAAAAAGAAAAAACTTAATAAAACTTTGATTGAGAAGATGCTCGACCAACAAAAGATTCCATATAAACAATTACAATTCGCCACAGTTCAAAAAGGCGATGTTAAACAAATGGATACTTCCATTTTAGACGATGAAGAGGCTTTGGTCTACAAAACCTTGGTATGTGAGGGAAATAAAAATAGTCCTGTAGTTGGAGTTGTTCCTGTTACCGAGCACTTAAGTATGAAAAAACTTGCTAAAGCTTCTGGTAACAAAAAATGTGAATTACTTCCACTTAAAAAGTTAGTCGCAACTACTGGTTATGTTCATGGGGCCAACACTCCAATTGGAATTTACCAAAAGCATCATTTTCCTATTTATTTAGATAGCAGCATGAAAGAACATGATCAAATTGCTGTTTCAAGTGGTGAAGTTGGTAGAAGTATCATGATCAATCCTGATGATTTACAAAAAGTCACTAATGCTACTTTCGTTGATTTATTAGAGTAATAAGATTAAGTAAAAAGCTTTCTAGAATTTTTAAAGTCAATTCCAGAAAGCTTTTCCTTTACTCAAGTTCTCAATTTTTCTTATTTTTTACAATATTCATAATTAAAAGTATAGATACAATTGTTATCGATATCATACTAATTACAAAGGTAAAGATATTAAGTGCACTTGGAGATGAAGTTACTTTGACTATATTTCTGCCAGTACGTGATTTTATTGATAATACTTGCCCTGAATTAAAGTTTCGGATATTTTCCCCATTTACCTTAACCTGATAATTAATACCATTATACAGCATGAAAGGCAATGTAACTTTCTGACCATTTTTTTCATTAAATGATAATATCAAAGAATTAAAGTTCGAATCAACCGTCTTTAATGATTTAGGTGTTTCATCTAAAACTTTTTGACTTATTACTTCTTTATTGTTCTTTGTGATCATATAATCATGCTGAGCATTAGTTGCGTCATTAATCGTACTATAATAATTTTCCTTGGTTATATAGTATCGAATCGGATTGTCGTTCAATTGCGTTTGGTAGGTTGCACACCCAAAAATACAAGTAAGCATCATAAGAGCCGAAATTACATAAAATGTAGTTTTTTCTGATAATTTTGCACCATACTTATCAAAGTATAAAACTGTAGCAATAACTAAAAATACAACCACAAAAGAATTTAATCTACCCAAAAATTGAATATTTCCAAAAAAGCTGTTCACAACGAAATTAGAATATGGGATCCACGAGAATGTAGATATTAAAACAGCCCAAGCACCTAATGTCCAATATTTCCAAGTTCCCTCTTTTTTGGTAAAGAGCTGAAATGTTAAAAACAATAGCATTATGAAAGCGATTATCCCTATATTCCAACTTCTACTGAAGTTATCACTAATACTATTATTCAACATAGCATCAAACATTTCGCTTGGAATTACTTGGCTAAGGCCTTTACCTGGCGTTAATAGCTCGTTTGATTGCATTAACGTAAGCATATTTAATAAACTAAAACATGCAATCAATCCTGTAATCAAAGCTGCATAAATAAATCTTACAACTTCTTTTAAAGTAATTTTCCTTCCAAAAATCCTAAAAATTTCAATAATGACTATAAATAGACAAGTAAATGCCATTGTAATAACATGCGAATTAGCCGTCATTCCCATGCCAAGAGCCAGTGTCAATATTCCCACTTTTTTATTATTCCATATCTGAATACAGCCTAAAAATACAAGTGGTAGGAAAGTATAAGCTAATGCCTCTCCGAGAGCATCTCTTCCATAAAGAACACATAAGTGATATGTATTAAACTCATATAATAGAGTTCCTAATAATTGCCAATAATACTTTTTAGTCAATTCACGACTAAGAAAATAGGCATTAATTAAAGTAAATAGATTTACTAAAAAATAGCCAATCATAATCGCATGAATTGGATTTGTAAACACTATTCTCGGTATTATAAAAAATAGTCCGCTAATCCAAGGATACATCCCTGTAAAAGCATTTCCCCAATGACCAAATCCCATAAAATTAACCAGTGGTGGGAAATGTCCAGCCTTAAACGCTTGGGCTATCTCTTCAAATCTAATAAAATGAATTTGTCCATCCATTGTAATTTTAAAATAACTATTTAAAAAAGATGGATACGTTGCTATAAACGCACAAAACAATAAAAAGACACCAATTAAGAGTGACTGATATTTTATTTTATTCTTTGAAAACATTAATAAACCAACTTCCTATGAGCCTAAATACACTAATATTCATAGTATGGCAAATTTTCTATTTGCGGCTACAGTATTTAAATAAACTAACCATACTATAAATAAGTATCCCAAGCCATCCTATTATAGTAACACATAATAAACCTTTAAAAGCAATTGGAGTTTTAAATGAAAGAATTGCGACATTCTCTCCTTTTTTAGCTTTAATTTGGGGCATTCCAATGACATTTAGTTTAGGTTTTACTTTTTTGCCATTTATGCTCAACTCAGATTGGTGATACATAACAATTGGCAAAGTTTTTATACTTGTCTCTTCTTCATTCCATTTCAACTGAAGACGACCATTTGAAATCGCAGTTTTATTAACGCTTTGATCATAAATTAATTCTTTATCTACTAGTTTTTCTATATCCCATGAACTGATTTTTCGTTGAATAGGAAGATAATCAGGATTATTAGGCTGTTGTGTGAAATAATGTAAAAGATTTTTATCTTTAAATTTTTCTATTCTTTGAGAATTTGTTCTTTCATACAGAACTTTATTATTAACCTCAGTTAGATCGGAATTATAGTTACATATAGCGACCAAAAGTACTAATACATTGACTACTATTCCTACTTTTAGACCCCATTTTTTATTAATTTCAGTAAGAGTTAAACCAATACCCAAATATAATAACGGATAAGCTAAAACCGTAAAACGATTAGGAAATTGAAAATAGCTTGAGACCGCTGGAAGTTCTTTATCAATAAAACTCCAGGGGAACAAATTTGAACTTAATAATAAAAATACTAATCCTTCTAAGGTTAAAAATGTATTTAATTTTGAAGATTTAAAATTAAATCCTACATAAATCAATTGTAAACATAGTAAAACAGTGGTTACTCCAGTGATAGATTTCCACATTGTAGTTTTACCAAAAGCAAATAAATTTAAAGTACTGTTAACAGCTGGAAAATCAAGAGGTGCCGACAATGTATTAGTGGTATACAGATAAATAAAGGCGCCCCAAACGTTAGCTGTCAAAATTATAAATAAAACAATTGACTTTCCTACATTAATCCACAGTCTTTTTTTATCTGTAGAATGTATCAGTCCATAAATGAAACAAGGAACAAGTACTAAAACAGCCATAAAAGTACTCAATAAGTGTATTTGAGCCAAAATAGAAATAGTAATACCTAAAGTTATCCAGTTAATTTCCTTTTTATCGCTATTAATTAAATCAATTCCCTGCATAAGCACATAAGGCATCAAAAATGCACCTAAGCAATTCCCATTATTTGAATAAATCCAATAAAAAGTATAACCAGTAACCAAAAATAGAGATGTAACAATACTAGCGACTGTCCTAGATATATTTATTTTTCTTGATAGTTTAAAGAAACCTACAGATCCTATAATAAAAAGCAATATAGTTAATAATATCTGAAATCTAAACCATGATCCTGATATTAAGACTAATACTCCCATTAAATAGGCAAACAATGGACCATACAAGGCATTAATGATTCGACCAGTTTGTCCCATTCCATAAATCATTTGAAAATAACTAAAATTATGATTTTTTATTTGTTCAGCTGTATCCAAAAATCTACTAAAATGAAAAATTGTATCATCACCGGTGAATCCAATACGATTTATTAATTGGGGTAAGACTAGCAAAATCGCTATCGTAATTCCTATACTAATCGGGATTAAATAATCAATTATGTCCTCTTTATACTTTTTCATAATAAATTATCTCAACTTCTTTATATTTTTCTACACTATGATTTTTCATTTCTTACCTCTGATAAGTATTGTCTCAACTGTTTAATTGTATCATTCAACAAGTCGAAAAAAATACTTATTTACCACTTTTATTCTTCAGGAACTGACATATTTACCATATTTCTTCCCTTGCGATAGGCTTGTTTGATGTCACTAATAGTTAAATCTTTACCCTTTTGATCATATGCAACTAATACTTCTCTAACACCATCAGCAAACTTACTTAATAATCTAAATATAGTAATTTCTGCAAAGAATAGAACTAACAATAAGAAAACAGCAGTTGCAGAGATACGTGAAAGTGCAAATAAATTATGGAAGAAAATAATAGATAAAACTAATGCTAAAAAGGATCCACCTAAAACAGTCCACCTAAATTTATTTAGTGGTCTAGAAATATGGTATAGCACCATCATCCCTACTGCGACTAATAACATCGTAGCCGTTGTAGCTACTTCTGGTCTTCCTAATTCTAAAACCATATCTGCCACTACCAAAATTGAGACCGCGAGCATATCTGTAATTCCACCAGGAATTGCCCTTGACAATACATTAGGAATAAATTTTCCGCGAATACGGTTGTAATTATTTTCAAGAGCTAATAAGAATGATGGTAGACCAATAGTAAATGCTGAAATTAAGGCTATTTGAGCCGGACGTAATGGATAAGACATTGCAAAGGCAAGAGAAAAGATAGCCATTAAAAATGAAAAGATATTCTTTACCAAGAACAAACTAGCTGATCTTTCAATGTTATTAACTACTTTTCTACCTTCATCTACCACTTTTGGCATTCTAGCAAAATCAGAATCTAACAAAACAACTTGGGATGCTTGAACAGCAGCACTATTGCCTGATGCCATAGCAATTGAACAATTTGCTGTCTTCATTGCTAAAATGTCGTTAACACCATCTCCTGTCATTGCAACAGTATTACCATTTTTTTGAAGAGCTTTAATTAACTTTTTCTTTTGATCAGGTTTAACACGTCCAAAAACGTTATATTTTTTAACAACTTCTTCATAGTCGCCTTCACCAATTTCGGTTGCATCAATCAACTTATCTGCATCCCGAATACCGGCCTGCTTTGCAACGCGTGCTACCGTTAACGGGTTATCTCCAGAGATCACCTTGATATTTACCCCTTGACGATCAAAATATTCAAAAGTACTTTTTGCTTCTTTACGGATTGGATTAGAAATTAAAATATATCCTAATAACTCAACGGGCTCTACTAATTTTTCCTTTTCATCCCTTAGTGCATGCGGATATTTTCCAAAAACTAAAACTCGATATCCTTGTCGGGTATATTGATTTATTTCTTTTTCGTAATTTTCAAATTGATCCCGCAATACAAACTCAGGCGCACCCATTAATAAAGTGTTGTTCTTAATAACTGCCCCACTATATTTATTTACCGAAGTAAAAGGGATGATTTGCGTAGCCTGAATATTAAATTTCTGGTTAAATGCTTTTGCAACAGCTTTGATAGTTGCATTATCATGAGGCATATTTTGAGCAAAAATAGAAATTTCTTTGCTCAACTTTTCTTTAGTAACACTAACTGGAATAACTTCCTCTACTTCCATTTTAGGTTCCGTAATCGTTCCAGTCTTATCAACACATAGCACATTAACCCGAGCTAATGTTTCAACACTTTTCATATCATGAAGCATAACTTGGGAACGCGCTAAACGCATAGCTGCTAATGCCAAAGCAATTGTCGTTAATAAATACAGACCTTCAGGGATCATTCCAATAATTGCTGCTTCCATTGAGACAATACTGTCCGCTAGATTTAAATGATTTACATAACGGGCAACAATGAAGAGGGCAATTCCACAGGGGATGATGATGATTCCAACCCATTTAATCAATCGATTAATTGAGCGCACCATTTCAGAGCCCTCTTTTGAATTCATCGCTTTAGCTTCTAAAGTTAGCTTAGAAACATAAGAATTCTTACCAACCTTTTCAAGCCGCGCATAAGCTTTTCCTGCAACTACAAAGCTTCCAGACATTAACTCTGCGCCAACATCTTTCTCTATTTCATCGGCTTCACCAGTTAGCAATGCTTCATTTACTCGTAATGTTCCAGAAATAACTTGCCCATCCGCAGGAATTTGATCCCCTGTTTTAAGTACAATTACATCCCCTAAAACTAGATCTTCGATTGGCACAATTTTTTCTTCTTTATCACGAATTACGGCTATTTTTGTTGTATTCATAACATTTAACTTGTCTAAAACACTTTTTGCACGTAATTCTTGGACAATCCCAATTATCATATTTGCGATAATAACTGGTAAAAATGTTAAATCCTTGTATTCTCCAACGATCACTAACAAGATCGCTAATATTAAAAATATCAAGTTAAAATACGTAAATGTATTTTCTTTAATTATTTGCCAGGTAGTCTTAGCTTGATCATTAACAGCTCGGTTAACTTTTCCCTCTTTAATTCTTTGCTCAACTTCTGCTTGTGTTAAGCCAATTGGTTGTTTAAAGTTTTCCTTCATTTGCATCCTTAAAAAATTAATCTATCTGTAAATTGTCGTTTTTTTCAATCGTTACTTCACCAGCTACATCAGTATTAAAAAAATCAGAAATCTGGTGAACATCCCAGTTTTGGCCTAATCCCCACATCAGTTTAGTAATCGCACTCTCTGAAGTCATATCCCGAGCACTAATCGCTCCTTCAAGCAATGCTTCTCTCCCAACTTCATATTTTGTAAGATCGCTTCGCTCATATAAGCATTGACTCGTCGCAATAATCGGTATTCCTCTTCTAATTAACTTTCCAATTGCAGCTACCATATTTCTTCGGATATAATTCATCCCGCCTAAACCATACGCTTCAATTACAATTCCTTGACATCCGCTTTCGACCATTGCAAATAGCAAATTAGGATCAAAACCCGGGAATAGTTTAACTAAAGAAACATGAGGATTAATGCTAGTGTTTAAAGTTGTATCTTTCATATCTTTTGTATTTTTAGGTACATTTTGGTCAGAAAATACTAGGCCATCAGATGTTACCCGAGCCACTGGTGGTACATTAACACTTTCAAAAGCATCAAAATTGATCGTTCTTACTTTAACACTTCTGCACCCCAGCATAACTTTTCGATCAAAAGCTAAATAAATATTAGGATGACAACTAGCAGCTGCTGCAAAGGCTAATTTCAAATTATCTGGTGCATCACTCAGTACCACATTAATTGGAACCTGACTTCCAGTTAAAACAACTGGAATATTAATATTTTGCAGCATAAAAGAAAGCATGGATGCTGTATAGGCCATGGTATCAGTACCATGAGATACTACAATCCCATCATACTTATTTCGATTTTCATAAATTTTTTCAGCAATCAATTTCCATTCTTCAGGCTGAATATTAGATGAATCAAGTTGGAGAATATCCTCGACAGTAATATCATAAGGTAGTTCCCCTAACATATTGATTAACTGTTCACCGGATTCTTTAGGCACTAACCCAGCTTCTGAAACAACAGACGCAATTGTTCCACCCGTTGAAAGCAATAATATTTTCTTTTGCATTTTTCACTCACTCTTTAATTCTCTTGTTCTATTAATTATACGAAAAAAGTTGTCATAGTTTAAATTCCATGACAACTTTTTAATAAAAATCTATCCGGCATGCCGCCAGTCTTTATCCATTAAAATCCGGGCTGCAATTAAACCTAATGGTAAACAAATTACAATCATTAAAGCCTGAACCATCCACAAGGCTCCTGCATTTAATGACGTTAATCCTAAGTTAAACATAGCTCGGTACATATATAGTCCCGGCACCATAATTACAATTGATGGTACCGTAATAGCGATTCTCGGAAAACCAGTTTTACGTCTAATAATTGAAGCTAACATTCCCGCAACAAAGGCTCCGATAAAAGCAGCCACAGCTGGTGGAACGTTTGACCAATCAACCAAACTTAAGCGTAAAGTATTTGCTATAGCTCCGGAAATCCCGGCAACAGTTGCCATTGGAATTCTAGAATTAAACATAATTGAGAAGCCAAAAACTCCGCAGAAACTAGCAACTAATCTTAAAAGAGTTAAAACTAATGGTGTTAGTCCTAATTTCTCAAAGTTTTGCGGATGCAGGTTTAATATCAAAGCCATTACCCAACCAACTGCAGTTGCAACAACAATAATCATTATTGCATAAGCCATTCTCTCTAATCCTGATCTCATATCAAGCTTAGAAATATCCAGTCCAGATGTAATAAATGGAAAACCTGGAATCACAAAGAGCATGGCTCCAATGTATCCATCTAAATGATGAAGGCTAACTGGATAAAATAGTCTAATTAAGTAAAAACTACCCACATATACCGCGCAGGCTACAGCAACTGCTACTGTAATGTTAGCTAAAATAGTTAAATGTCGATCAATCATTTTTCGACGAATATAATTTCCGCAACCTGCACCTAAAAAAGCACAAATAACTTCAAAAATTCCGCCACCTAGTAAAAAAATAAATCCTGCACATGCAAGACCAGCAGCCAGTCCAACTTGCCACGGAGCATATTGCGACTTCATTGTCGAAATCTCTTCTAATCGGTTATGAATTTGCCCAATCGTCCAATTTCCGTTATCTTTTTTAAACTGACTAACAAAGTTTTCCATACGGTCCAACTTAGTCGTATTCACTCCTGTTGATGGTAAGCTTAGAGCTTGAGTATAGCTCTTACCATCCGCATCAACACAAGTATATTCAATTGAAACAAGTCCAATATCCGTGCTGCATGTCATATCTAAACAGCGAGCAATTGTATTCATCGCTGATCTTACACGCCACGCTCCGGTCCCACAAGAGAGAAGCATCATCCCAATATGCCCTACAATTACCGATCGTTCGGCCAAAGTCGCATTTTTAGCAGGTGTAATATTATCACTAGTAAAAAAATCCTGCCACCGAATTCGCATATGATGATGATGCGACAAAGTATGTTGATGATGGAGCTGATTTACACGTTCATTTTTACTTTCTTTACTATTCACTTTCATAGTCCCCAAACTTTGATTAAATATCATACCTTTAAAATTTTATCACACAAAAAACGTCTTGCACTCTCAACTTAAGTACAAGACGCTTTTAATTATTAAAATTATTGTTTAAAGGTTAATTCCGTCAACAACTTCCTTCATCTTAGCTGCTGAATAAGCCATTTTCTTCTTTTCATCTTCTGATAAGTGAAGCTCAATCACGTCACTAATTCCATTAGCAGTAACTACAGCTGGGCTTCCTAGGTAAAGATCATGAATACCATATTCTCCAGTCATTGGTGCAGATAGGGGCATCACTAGAGCTTTATTTTCTAAGATTGCCTTACAAATTTGTGTTAAGCACATTGCAACGCCATAAAAAGTTGCTCCCTTATTAGCAATGATCTTACCACCCTTTTTACGAACATCAGTCTCTAATTCAACCAACGTTTCTTCATCTAATTCCTTATAAGAACGAAGAGGCTTATGATCAATAATTGCTTCATCAAAGTTTTCAAAAGATGTATCACCATGCTCACCTAAAACATAAGCATCAATATGATCCACATTAACACCAGTCTTATGGGATAAAGCCACACGCAAGCGAGCTGTATCAAGGGATGTACCAGTTCCGATAACTTTATTCTTAGGAAAACCAGATAACTTTTGAGTTAAAGTAGTTAAAATATCTACTGGATTAGCAGAAACGACAAAAATACCGTTAAAACCAGATTCTACAATTGGTTTTATGATTGATTCTAAAATTTTAACATTAGTTTTTACCAAATCTAGTCTAGTCATTCCAGGTTTTCTTGCAGCTCCGGCAGTAATTACAGCAATATCGGCATCTTTTGCATCACTATAATCTCCACTCTTAACAGTGCATTGACCAACAAATGGGGCTAAATCTTCTAAATCTAAAGCATCCCCTTCAGTAATTTTTTTGACTACATCACAAATTACCAATTCATCAATTCTAACATTTTGCAATAAGTCATTTGCAAAAGTTGAACCAACACGGCCGTCACCAACTAAAAATACTTTTCTACGACTCATTTTTATATATACTCCTTTAAATGAAAGCTTAAGTTCTACACTTTAAGTATACACAAATAGCCTTTCTATTGAAAGCGCTTTATTTAATTAAACCTGCCATTGCTTTTCCAGCTTCACGACCAAAAATAATTGTTTCAGCAATTGAATTACCACCAATTCGATTGTTACCGTGTAAGCCGCCACTAACTTCACCTGCAGCATATAAACCAGAAATAAAGTTTCCGTTAGTATCATAGACACGGGTATCAGGTGCCACATGAATTCCACCCATTGTGTAATGAATTGCAGGTGCAATATGAATTGCATAATATGGTGCGTGGTCTAACTCAGCCATTCCAGTAGTACGGCCAAATTTTGTATCATCATTATTTGCTACTGCTTTATTCCAATTTTTAAGTGTTTCTTCAAGGTTGGAAACTGGTACTTTAATGTTTTCAGCTAATTCTTCAATAGTGTTTCCATGAACAACTAAATTAATTGAATCATAAAATTCAATTGCCTTAACCCTATCCCTAACTCCTTGGTCAAAGATCAAATATGCCGAATGTTCTGGAGTGTGGGTAATCGCATTTGATACGATCTTTCGCGTATTCAATTCATTAACAAATCTCTTACCTTGATGATCAACTAAAATAGCTCCTTCACCGCGTACTGCTTCACCAATTAAATACGCATGATCTGTATCTTGTTGAACTGTAGGGTGAACTTGGACTAACTCTAATTGCTCAAGTTGTGCTCCCACTTTATTAGCTAATTTTAAGCCATCTCCAGTCGCACCAGGTTGATTAGTTGTCTTATAGTTACGCAAATCTGGTCGATACTTAGCGATTAAATCTTTAGAAGCACCAAAACCACCAGTAGCAAGTAAAACTGCTTTAGCTTTTACTTGCCGATCATTATTAACTTCTACTCCATTAATTTTCTTGTTGTCATCTTGTAATAATTTAGTCACCTTAGCATCAGTAAAAATTGGAATATTCTTTTCATCAGCAATTTTAAGTAAATTATTAACTAAAAATGCGCCAATTGGTGCCATTGAAGATGGACGGTGTGTACGTTTTTTGGACATACCACCTGTAATTGTTAAATCATCTACTTTAATTCCTAAGTCTTCAAGCCACGCAATAGCCAAAGGTGCATGCTCGACAAAATAATGTAGCATTTCACGGTCATTCATGTAGCCGCCACCTTTTAGCGTCTCATCATAAAATTTTTGCATACTATCGTTTACACCTAAACGAGCTTGAACAATACTTTCAGCAGCATTCATACCAGAACTAGCTCTCATAGTGTTTCCACCTAAAAAGCCATTCTTTTCTAAAATTGCAACATTCAAACCATATTGCTGTGCTTGGATAGCTGCGGCTAATCCTGTACCACCGCTTCCGACAATAATTGCATCATATTCTTTTTGTAACTTATCTACTGTTTGTGTTGGAAATTTATATCCCATTCTTATTCCTTCTTTTAATCATCAATTGGCTTAGTATTCATTGCATTAGTCATGGTAATTGGTTTCATCCACTTATCATATTGTTCTTTAGTAACTAAGCCGCTCTTTAAAGCTGCTGTACGCAAAGTTGTATTATTTTTAGCTGCAGTCTGTGCAATAGTAGCAGCTTCATGGTAACCAATATGTGGTGAAAGTGCAGTAACTGTCATTAATGAATTTGCTACATCCTTAGCCATTCTTTCTTTATTAACAGTCATACCATGAATCATCTTATCTGCAAAGCCAGAAATAGTTCCAGATAAAACATTGGCAGACTCTAAAAATGCTGCAATCATCACTGGCTTAAAGACATTCATTTCAAAGTTTCCTTGAGATGCAGCCATAGTAATAGTTGTATCATTTCCAAAGACTCTCAAACATGCCATGGTAACAGCTTCTGCTTGAGTCGGATTTACTTTACCTGGCATAATTGATGAACCAGGTTCGTTTGCAGGTAAATTAAGTTCTCCTAAACCAGCTCTTGGGCCAGATCCTAAGAAACGAATATCTTGAGCAATTTTGAACATATCAGCTGCCAAAGCTTTTAAAGCGCCATGCACAACATTTAAGCCTGAGTGATTTGCTAAACCAAAGAATTTATTTGTATCAACTTTAAAATTATGTCCATACTTTCTTGATAAACGCTCAGCGATATCTTCTGCCATACCAGGAGCTGCATTAAGTCCAGTGCCAACAGCAGTTCCTCCAATTGGTAATTCATAAAGTGTTTCTTCTAACTCGTTAATGTAGGATAAATCATGATTAAGAGCAGAAATATAGCCTGATAGTTCCTGACCAAAAGTCAATGGAACCGCATCTTGCAAGTGAGTTCTTCCTACTTTAACCGTTGTCCAATACTCATCTTGTTTCACTTTTAGTTCTTTAATCAAGTGTTTAATAGAAGGTTTTAAGTCGTCTAACGCTTGTGTTGCAACTAAATTCATTGCAGTTGGAAAAGTATCATTTGATGATTGTCCCATGTTCACGTCATCATTAGGTAAAATATCTAAACCGGGATGATTTTTATTAGCAAGATTAGCCACCACTTCATTAACATTCATATTAGTTTGGGTACCTGATCCAGTTTGATAGACATGCAATGGAAAATATGGTTGCAATTCTTCATTGTTTAAATCAAGTAGTTGATGAATTGCTTCAATAATGGCACGTCCTTTTTCTTCTGTTTCAGTTCCTGCTTCAATATTAGCTTGAGCAGCAGCTAGCTTTATTTGAAGAAGTGCACGAATAATCCCAATTGGCATCAATGCCCCAGTATGGAAATTATCCTTACTTCTTTGTGTTTGTGGACCCCACAATGCCTTTTCAGGAATTTCTACTGGGCCTAATGTATCACTTTCAACACGATAACCTTTTTTCACCATATTTTTGTCCTCCGTTTTCATTATCTTCATTATAAGCTACATTTAAATGAAAGGGCATACAAAAAGCGGAGAATATAATTCTTCGCTAATATAATTGTATTAAATTATACTAAAAATACTTTTTCAATGCTATACGCTTATCGTTCTTGATGATTCAACTTCTTAGCAACTAAATCTCCAACAACTTGAACAATCAATACCAATAATAAAACTAATAAAGTTGCTACCAAAGTCACATCATTATTAAATCTATTGTATCCATATGAAATGGCTGTATTACCTAAGCCACCAGCACCAACAGCTCCTGCCATTGCAGTTAACCCAATTAAACTAATCAAAGTCACGGTTGAAACTCGAGCTAATTCAGATCTACTTTCTCTTAAATATACGTCAAAAATAATATCTTTGGTTGAAGCACCTAATGCTTCTGCAGCTTCAATCTTTCCTTTATCTACACTTTCAAGTGCAACTTGAACTTGTCTAGCAAAAAATGGGAACACACCTAAAGTTAATGGTACTAAAGCTGCTTTCATCCCAATTTGAGTTCCAACAATTTTTTGGGTAACTGGAGCAACAAATGCTAATAAAATAATAAATGGCACAGCTCTAAAAATCGATACTAATTTATCAACAATCCAATAAACTACTTTATTAGCTAAAATTCCTTTTGGCTTTGTTAAAACTAGTAATAAGCCAAAAATTAAACCCAGAATTCCCCCAAAAATAGCTGACCAAAAAGTCATAAATAAGGTTTGAAAAATAGCTGTCCCCCAACCAGCATCTCCGCCCCAACCTAGGGCTACTACATTAGGAAAGTTTTTAGTGAAAAAACTAATCATTAGTCAGCACTCCTTTATCTAACTTCGTTACTACAACATTTTTACTCTCCAAGAATTTAATGGCTTCTTTTTGCTTTAATTCATCTAAATCCAATAAAATTGCAAGCGTTCCTATTGGTTCACCACTTAAAACTTCTACATTTCCATATAAAATGCTTGCTTTTGTATTCAGCGAAACATCTAAATCAGCCACAACTGATTTAGTTACATCATTAATGCTATAAACTAATTGATACAATTCTGCGTTCTCAGCTAATTTATCAAAGTTATAAGTATTCAAAATATGTTGAGCCTGCAACGCTCCACCTACAAATTGACGAGTAAGTTGCTTTTGAGGATGTAAGAAGACCTCTCTCAACTCACCTTTTTCGATTACTTTTCCCTTTTCCATTACTGCAATTTTATTTGCTACACGTTTTACAGCATCCATTTCATGGGTAATTAAAACAACAGTTAGGCCTAATTTTTTATTTAGATCATATAATAAATCTAAGATTTGATTAGTAGTTTTTGGATCAAGGGCACTCGTTGCCTCATCAGAAATCAAAATATCAGGATCATTGGCTAGGGCACGCGCAATAGCTACACGCTGTTGCTGACCTCCAGATAATTGAGCCGGATAAAAATCTGCCTTATCTTTTAAGCCAACTAATTCTAGTAAATGGAGAGATTTTTTCTCTAATTCCTGGTCAGATAAACGACTATGCTGCAGCGCAAAAGCAACATTTTCAATAACAGTTTCTTCATTCAATAGGTTGAAATTTTGAAAAATCATCCCAATTTTACGTCTTTTTTCTTGAAGTTGCTTCTTGCTTATTTGTAATTTATTGTCTTTAAACAACACCGTTCCATTAACCTCTACTGACCCAGCAGAAGGATATTGCAGTAAGTTAATTGTTCTTACCAAAGTAGATTTACCGGCCCCTGAAAATCCGATTACACCGTAAATGTCACCCTTATTTATTTCTAAACTTACATCGTTAACTGCTTTATTCTGTCCAAATTGAACGGTAATATTTTTCAAATTAATTTGTGCTGCCATTAGACTGCTCCTCCTCTTACTTTAATTTCAATCCCCAAGCTGCAACTTCAGTCTTACCATAAAGCTTGTCAGATAATTTCTTAGTTTTTTCAGTTTGATATGCCTTAACTAAATCCTTGTAAATTTTGTTATTCTTATCTTTTTTATTTGCAACAATTATGTTAATCCATTGTTCAGAATCTTTATTTAAAGGCTCAATATAAATTGTTTGCTTATCGCCTAATTTAGCAGGAACGGCATAAGTATTATTAACAATACTTGCATCTACATCATCAATTACTCTTGCTGTTTGTTCTGCACTAACTTCCTTAATTTTTAGTCCCTTAGGATTTGAAGTAATATCAGCTACCGTTGCAAGTTTAACGCCCTTTTTCAAGTTAATTAATCCAGCATTTTTCAAGACATATAAGGCTCTTGATTCATTAGACGCATCATTTGGCACTGCAATTGTAGCGCCTTGTGGCAAATCATTAATGCTCTTATATTTCTTTGAATACAACCTGATTGGAGCAATATAAGTATTCCCAATTGCGACTAGTGAACCATGATTTGCCTTATTCCATGCATTTAAAAATGTATAGTGCTGGAAAGCATTTAGATCAATATCACCATTTTGAAGTGCTTTATTTGGTTGATTATAGTCAGTAAAATTCTTAATTTTAATTTTTATGCCATACTCTTCTTCAGCAGTTTCTGCTACACTTTTCCAAATTTCAGCGTCTTGCTTTGTTTGACCAACTACACCCACTACTACTTCTTTTTGATTCTTGGTAGTGTTACTAGTTGGCCCAAAACTAAACCATCCCGCAATTACAATTAAAACTGCTACTAGTGACCAAATTATTCGATTTCTAATTCTTTTCTTATGCATTATACTTTCCTCCAAACAAAAAAGCACTCATCCATAAAAGGACGAGTGCTCGCGTTACCACCTTTAATTTATCATTTACTCACATAAATGACCTTAGTAAGTAGCTCCTAATTTTAATTAAGAATTACCTTGCGTTTTTAACGAGCGCAACTCCGTTGATAACTTATTATTAAAATTCGTTACCACCATTTTAATTTCTAGTCCATCTTCAATCAGCTGCTTTATCTACTTCCACCACCCGTAGACTCTCTAAAAAAACATTACCAATTTACTCAACTAGCAAAATGTTTAAGTTAATTGTTAAAAATATATTATAATCTTAATCAAATTTCGTCAAGTCTTTTTTTAATTTTTTATTTTCTTATCGAAATCATTATATTATTCTGATACATGAGGATATTTAAGAATGGAGAAAGAATGATGAAAAATAATATTGTCAAAATAATAATGTGGATCCTCTTTTGGTTTTATCTAATTCCATATTATTTAATAAAAAAGTTGGTTTTTAAGAAAAACAAACATCAAGTTTTTTGGGCAAATTGTGTAACAATCGCTTTATTCGTTTTACTAAGTCTAGCTGTTAGCCCAAGCAGCACAACCACTACTTCAAGTAATGAGGACGCCTTAGCCAAAAGCAGCAGAGTAGTTCATAAAACAGTCACTAAAAAAGTTGGAACTAAAGAACTTAATAAAGAAAAAGCTAGAGCTAAGGTTCTCAAACAAGAACAAAAGAATAAACAAGCTGAATATAACAAGTTAAAGCAGCAACTTGATGACTACCAAGAAAAAGAAGAACAACAAAAACAAGAAGCTGAACAAGCAAGAAAAAAGGCTGAAGTGGCAGCTAAAAAAGATGCCAAAGCCCGTCAAAAAGAAGCTGAAGAACAACAAAGAGCTACTCAACGTCAGGAAGCAAATACTAGTAGTTCTTCTAATTCTTCTGATTCTTCTAATCAAGGTGATCTTTATACTGGTAACCAAGGAACAATTGTCGGAAACAGTAATTCAAAAATCTACCATGTACCTGGTCAAGCAGGCTACCATATGAATTCAGCTAATGCCGTTTACTTTAACAGTGAACAAGACGCAATTAATGCTGGTTATAGAAAGGCCAAAAGATAATGAAACATAAGAAAATTACCGAATTTTTAACAGTTACCCTTTTGTTTTCTCTCGGACTTAGTCAAACATATACTGTTCAAGCTAGTTCATCTAACGATACTAAAGTCGTTAAAAAATATAAGTATGACTATACTGATCAAAAGAAAGCAAAAAATTTAAACAAGCAGAACAAAAAAATTGAAAAGAAAATTAGCTCTTTAGATAAAAAGATAGCTGATCTTCAAAAGCAATTAAAAAACTACACTAATCCAAATGTAGTTGAATCTTTAAGTAAACAAAAATTAGCTAGTCTTGATTATACGGGGAAAACTGTTGTTAATGTGAACAATAATAATCCAGATTTTTCAAAGCAAGATTTAGATACGAATCATGGCGCCTGGCAAAAATATGGCGATCTTGATTCACAAAATCGTGTAACTGCCGCAAATGCACTTTTAAATAGTTCCTTAATGCCAAAAACAAAACGAGAGCCACTGCATGTCAATCCAACTGGCTGGCATAATAAGAAAATAAATAACCATTGGCTCTATAATCGTTCTCATTTAATTGGTTATCAACTCACAGGTCAAAATAATAATTGGAAAAACCTGATGACTGGGACTAGGCATTTAAATGATCCAGATATGCTAATGTATGAGAATGAAGTGGCCACTTATTTAAAGGCCTCTCCATCAAATTATGTTCGGTATCGAGTTACACCAATTTTTAGAAATAATGAATTATTAGCTCGTGGTGTCGAAATGGAAGGTCAGTCAATTAATTCAAATGATGTTCATTTCAATGTTTATATTTTTAATGTTCAAGATGGCGTAAACTTAAACTACGCTAATGGAACCAGTAAAGATTCTTAAGTTTTAATAAAATAACTATGTTAAAGTTATTTTATTTGCTATACTTCTATTCGCTTCTCTCAATTTCCTAAGTTCAAACCTATACTTTTCTTTCATAATACTTATTCAATTAGTATTTATTGCTTAATGGTTTAGGTGTATGAATATACTAAATGAAGAAAGATAATATTATAAATTCTTCATTTAATTACAGTTTAACTTTATTCTAAAAAGC
>ERZ841116.414-NODE-414-length-33282-cov-5.839799_pt1 | contig 33282 bp, 33 predicted proteins | sample MGYA00519875_ERZ841116 | MGnify/ENA primary metagenome ERZ841116 (study PRJEB31850, sample SAMEA3708889) | human gut metagenome | biome: human gut; feature: human-associated habitat; material: faeces | place: China | collected 2014 ... | reverse complement strand
GTAACGCATGGAGCTGACTGTTACTAATCGGTCGAGGCTTTAACCAAAGAAGGCTAGAGTGTAAAAGATGTGAATAGTTCTTGTATGTTGTTTTGAAGGTATATCCTTTACAATTTAATAAAGGGGCATAGTTTCAATGGTAAAACATCGGTCTCCAAAACCGCAGTTGGGAGTTCGAGTCTCTCTGCCCCTGTTATTGAAAGATAGATTAGATTTATGTCTAGTCTATTTTTTGTTTTATAAGAAGATAAATCTGAGCATCTTGCTTGCTAAGCAGGATCGCACTGCTTTCTTGAATATTTCAAAAAAACGTTATAAATATTACAAAAATATTACAAAAACACTTTACAAGAAATCAATAATATGCTAAGATTACAATAAATGTAACAGAAATGTAACAATTATAAAAATAGAATTGAGGCAATAATTATGATAAAAATAGTAAAGAAAATAACAATGATTGCGGCTATGACAGCCGTAATGTTAACAACAACGATTACCCCAACAATATCGACAACAACATCATCGACAACAACAGTTTTTGCAGCATCAGGATATAGTGGTAAAATATATAAACATTGGTGCAGAATGAGAAAATCAAAATCTAAAAAAGCAAAAACGATCAAAAAATTAAAAATAGGAACAAAAGTAACAGTTCTTTCCACGAGTGGAAGTTGGAGAAAGATCAAAGTTGGAGGAAAAACAGGATATGTACTAAAAAAATATGTATATATTAATACAAGAGCACCAAAACTAAAAGGAAGTACATATAATAAAGGTAAAACAGTAGCATCATTTGCACAACGATTTGTTGGGAACCCATATGTATGGGGAGGAACGAATCTGAATACTGGTGCAGACTGTTCAGGATTTGTAAAAAGTGTGTACAAATCATTTGGATATAATCTTCCAAGAAGTTCATCTTCTCAGAGAAGAGCAGGACGTAAAGTTTCATATAACAAAAAGCAGCCAGGAGATTTAATTTGCTATAATGGTCATGTTGCTATTTATATAGGTAAAGGAAAGATTGTTCATGCAAGTTCTAGGAAAACAGGGATCAAGATTTCTCCAAAAGCTAATTATCGAAAAGTACTTTCAGTAAGAAGAATTGTAAAATAAAAAAATCAGGAGAAAATATGAGATATGAAGGAATGATTTACAGACCGCCAAGTGAGGCATATAGTCTGATTGTACAGGTAACAATCGGCTGTAGCCAGAATCACTGTATTTTCTGTAATATGTTTAAAGAAAAAAGCTTTAGGATCAGAAAAGCAAAAGAAGTACTTGAAGATTTGCAAGATGCAAGGAATCAATACAGACATGTTGAGAAGATCTTTCTTGCAGATGGAGATGCATTGGTCTGTAAAACACAAGACTTAGAATCAATTCTTCATTTTATTCAAGGAAAATTTCCAGAATGCAGACAAGTAACCTTATATGGATCACCAAGAAGTATCTTAATGAAGGACCAAGAAGAATTGGACAAATTACAACGACTTGGAATATCTATGATTTATATGGGATTAGAATCAGGAAATGATGGTGTCCTTGCATATATGAAAAAAGGTGTGACAGCACAAGAGATGATCGAGGCTGCACATAAGGTAAAAAAGGCAGGAATCCGACTATCTGTTACGGCAATCTCAGGTTTGGGTGGCAGAAAGCTATGGAAGGATCATGCCAAAGATACAGGACTCGTTTTATCAGAAATGAAGCCAGATTATATAGGATTGCTCACGTTAATGATAGAAGAAGGTCTTCCGTTGGCAGATAAGATCAGAAGCGGAGAATTTGAACTTTTAAATCCATATGATATTTTGATCGAAACAAAAGAAATGATAAAATATCTGGATTGTCCAGGATGCCTTTTTAGATCAAATCATGCATCCAATTATATAAATTTAAGAGGAACATTAAATCAGGATAAAGAAACAATGATTCATTTATTAGATGAAGCAATTAAGGGAAATATTCATATGAAATCAGAATGGATGAGAGCACTTTAAAATGGATCAAACAAAGTAAAAGAACGAAATTATAGGAATATCTTGTAATTTCGTTCTTTTTGGTATTATGAAACTTATAATTTAATAAATTCGGGCTTTTTATTTCGAAAGATCGTATAATAACGAACTCCAAGAGAAGACAGAAAATCAGGCAATTTATGAAAATCATAAGCCATATGTTTAGGACAATGTCCGTCGGAACCGATGGTGATGATCTCGCCGCCAAGTTCGAGATATCTTTTTATAATATCATGATGAGGATTAGGATCATTCATGCCGTATTTAAGTCCAGCAGTATTCACTTCAATGCCTTTTCCATGATCGATGATAGTTTTTAAAATAGTATCTAGGAGATCAGAATAATCACTGTAATGAAATTCAAAAGAAGGATCTTTGATATAACGTGCTGCATAATCAATATGTCCATAGACACAATAATCATCAAAAGAAGAAACATTTTTTAAAATATCTTCAAAATAATGAGCAAGTCCTTTGCCGGCAGGGTAAGTTTCAAAATAAATTGCATCATAAGGATCCATAAAGTCAACAATATGAGTAGAACCAATAATGAAATCGAAAGGTTCATCCTTTACAAAATCAGAACATTTCTTTAAAGTTGTTGGCATTAATCCAAGTTCAACCCCATAATTGATTTCAATCTGATCCTTAAATTGTTCTTTCATTGTAAATAAATTTTCTTTATAAGACGGAAGATCCAAAAGAAAATCAAAATCATCAGGGTTATCGGGATAATCAATATCATGATGTTCTGTAAAACAAATGGTTTTAAGACCAAGAGAAATTGCCTTTTTGATCATATCTTCCATAGGACTTTCTGAATCGGAAGAAAAACTGGTATGTAAATGATAATCTGCAAGAATCATAAAAAACTCCTTTGTAAATAGTCAAAATAAACAAAAATTAATACTTTTATTATACACGTTATAATAGAAACATAAAGAAAAAATAAGATCTATGTAAAAAGTTCTTTAAATATAGGAGTATGTTTGTTAAAATTATTTATGTCGTACAAACGATAATATTATATATGTGGGAGATCCAATAAGGGGGATCTGTTAAAAACACAGGAGGAATCATAAAAAATGAATACACTAACACATGTCGGTAACCTGTTTGCGTTTATCGGCGGACTTGGAATGTTTCTGTATGGCATGGATATCATGGCATCAGGACTTCAAAAAACAGCAGGAAATAAAATGAGAGACCTGCTAGGATATCTGACCAATAATCGTATTCTGGGTGTTCTGGTAGGAGCATTGGTAACAGCAATCATTCAGAGTTCATCTGCAACTACAGTTATGGTTGTTGGTTTTGTAAATGCTGGTATCATGAACCTTACACAGGCGGCAGGAGTTATCATGGGTGCAAATGTTGGTACAACGATCACAGCATGGCTTGTATCAGCCAATGAGTGGGCAGGAGCACTGAAGCCAGATTTCTTTGCACCATTTATTTTAGGTATTGGAGCATTTATCATTACATTTTCTAACAAACAGAAGTTGACACAGAAAGCAGAGATTGCAGTTGGATTTGGTATCTTATTTATTGGATTATCATCTATGTCTTCATCCATCTCAGTCTATCAGGATAGTCCTATTTTTTATAAAGCATTTCAGGTATTAGGAAGTAATCCGATTCTTGGAATTTTAGTTGGGGCGGTTGTAACAGCGATCATTCAGAGTTCTTCAGCATCTGTTGGTATTTTACAGACATTAGCAATGAGAGGAATTGTAAACTGGAGATCAGCAATCTTTATTACTTTAGGACAGAATATTGGTACTTGTATCACTGCAATCTTATCAAGTGCAGGAGCGAATAAAACAGCAAAAAGAGCAGCGGTAATCCATTTAAGCTTCAATGTATTAGGAGCAGCAATCTATGGAGTGATCATGACGATCTTCTTTGGAATATTCCCAGATCTTGCAATGCAGCATATATCAAGTACACAGATTTCTATTTTCCACTCAATCTTTAATGTATCTGTAACGATATTGTTATTCCCATTTGCAAATGCATTGGTTAAATTATCAGGTATTATTATCCATGAAGATGTTGTGGAGGATGAAGAGGAAGAAGAACCGGAAGAGAAAGCATTACGTCACTTAGATCCACGTATTCTTGAAACACCAGCATTTGCTGTAGAGAATGCTGTAAAAGAAGTTGTGCGTATGGGTGAAATTGTTTTAAAGAACTTAAATCGTGTCACAAAAGAAGCAATGCGAGGGGAAGAACCAAGGCAGAGTAAGATCGATAAAGTTCACAATGACGAACAGGTGATCAATCATTTAGAGCCAATGATCACAGAATATTTGGTTAAGATCAGTCATCTGGCAATCACGGAAAAAGAAATGAAAGTTGTTAATAATCTATTTGATTCGATCACGGACATTGAACGTTCTGGAGATCATGTGGAAAATATGGCTGGATATCTGCAGCATATCAAAGATATGAAAGAAAGTATTTCAGAAGATGCAGCATATGAGCTTAGAAATATGAATAATCTTGTAAAATCAGCATTTGAATCAGCAATCCGTGCGATTGAATTTGATGATACAAAAGAGGCAAAAGAAACTCTTTCTTATGCGGCAGATGTGTATTATACAAGAAAAACGATCAGGAAAAGACATATCCAACGTATGAAAGATGGAGAATGTTCACCAGATGTAGGAGTATATTTCCTTGATATCATTTCCAGTATGGAAAGAATTGCGGGATATGCATTTACGATCGCCAGATATATTTTAAGTCAGAATGACGAAGAAGAATAATGAAATTTCAGGAAAATTGGTATTTATTCATTGTGCTAAAGAAACAATATCAAAATTTGGTAAAATTGTACAAGGACGTTTTATTGTATACATGATAAAAATACTAAATTTCCCTTGAATTTTTTGTCGGTATTGTTTAAAATAAGAAAGAAGTTTGTCAATAGATTAACAGATTGACAAATCCATCAAATTAATTAATCAAGACTTAGGAGGAATTTGAGATGGCAGTTAAAGTAGCAATTAATGGATTTGGACGTATTGGACGTCTTGCATTCAGACAGATGTTCGGAGCAGAAGGATATGAAGTTGTAGCAATCAACGATTTAACATCTCCAAAGATGCTTGCACACTTATTAAAATATGATTCTTCACAGGGAACATATGCATTAGCTGACAAAGTAGAAGCTGGAGAAAACTCTATCACAGTTGATGGAAAAGAAATCACAATCTACGCTGAAGCTGATGCTAAGAACCTTCCATGGGGAGAACTTGGAGTAGACGTAGTACTTGAATGTACAGGATTCTACACATCTAAAGAAAAAGCATCTGCTCATATCGAAGCAGGAGCAAGAAAGGTTGTTATCTCTGCACCAGCAGGAAACGATCTTCCAACAATCGTTTACAATGTAAACCATGAAGAATTAAAAGCAGAGGATACAGTTATTTCTGCTGCATCTTGTACAACAAACTGCTTAGCACCTATGGCTAAAGCTCTTAATGATCTTGCAGCAATCAAATCTGGAATCATGTGCACAATCCATGCTTACACAGGAGATCAGATGACTCTTGACGGACCTCAGAGAAAAGGTGACTTAAGAAGATCTCGTGCAGCAGCAGTTAACATCGTACCTAACTCTACAGGTGCTGCTAAAGCAATCGGACTTGTTATTCCAGAATTAAACGGAAAATTAATCGGATCTGCTCAGCGTGTTCCAACTCCTACAGGATCTACAACAATCTTAACAGCAGTTGTTGAAGGAAATGTAACAGTTGATGAAGTAAACGCAGCTATGAAAGCAGCTCAGACAGAATCTTTCGGATATAACACAGACGAAATCGTATCTAGCGATATCGTAGGAATGAGATATGGTTCTTTATTCGATGCTACACAGACAATGGTTCTTCCATTAGAGAATGGAACAACAGAGGTTCAGGTTGTATCTTGGTATGACAATGAAAACTCTTACACAAGCCAGATGGTAAGAACAATCAAATACTTTGCTGAATTAGCTTAATTTGATATTTGAATGAGGATAGGCCTGTAATTAATTATACAGTGTGATAAGACTCAAACAAGGGTCCGGTCTTTGGGGACCGGGCCCTATTTTTAAATTAAAACTAAAAGCCCTAATTAAATAAGAGATGCCTTATGGCATACAATCTTAGGAGGAAAAACGAAACATGTTAAACAAAAAATCTGTAGATGACATTAATGTAGCTGGAAAGAGAGTCCTAGTACGTTGTGACTTTAACGTACCTTTAAAAGACGGACAGATTACAGATGAAAATCGTCTGGTTGCAGCACTTCCAACAATCAAGAAACTGATTGCTGATGGTGGAAAAGTAATCCTTTGCTCTCATTTAGGTAAACCTAAAGGAGAACCAAAACCGGAATTATCTTTAGCACCAGTAGCAGTACGTTTAAGCGAACTGTTAGGACAGGAAGTTAAATTTGCAGCAGATGACAATGTTGTCGGAGATAATGCAAAAGCAGCAGTAGCTGCTATGAAAGATGGAGAAGTAGTACTTCTTCAGAATACTCGTTACAGAGCAGAAGAAACTAAAAATGGTGAAGCATTCAGTAAAGAACTTGCAGATCTTTGTGATGTATTTGTAAACGATGCGTTTGGTACAGCTCATAGAGCACATTGCTCAAACGTTGGTGTAACAGAATATGTTGATACAGCCGTTGTAGGATATTTAATGCAGAAAGAGATCGATTTCTTAGGAAATGCGGTTAATAATCCAGAAAGACCTATGGTAGCCATCTTAGGTGGAGCGAAAGTTGCTGACAAATTAAAAGTAATTGATAACTTACTTGAAAAATGTGATACACTGATCATCGGTGGAGGAATGGCTTATACATTCTTAAAAGCACAGGGTTATGAAGTTGGTAATTCATTAGTAGACGATGAAAAGATCGACTACTGTAAAGAAATGATGGCAAAAGCAGAGAAATTAGGAAAGAATCTATATCTTCCAATCGATACAACAGTGGCAGATGGATTCCCTAATCCAATCGATGCTGAGATCGAAGTATCTGTAGTACCATTTGATGCAATTCCAGCAGATAAAGAAGGTCTTGATATCGGTACAGCTACATGCGAAAAATTCGCAGAAGCAGTAAAATCTGCTAAAACAGTTGTATGGAACGGACCAATGGGAGTATTTGAAAATCCTATCCTTGCAAAAGGAACAATTGCCGTTGCTCAGGCTTTAGCTGATACAGATGCAACAACAATTATCGGTGGAGGAGACTCTGCAGCAGCTGTTAACCAGTTAGGATTCGCAGACAAGATGACACACATCTCTACAGGTGGTGGAGCTTCTCTTGAATTCTTAGAAGGAAAAGACCTTCCAGGTGTAGTAGCAGCCGACGATAAATAATCGTTGTAGATATTAAATTTTTTAAATAATTTTTAAACAATATATCAAGAAAGAAGGATATAAGTCTTATGCGTAAAACAATCGTAGCAGGAAACTGGAAAATGAACAAAACTCCTAGCGAGGCAAAAGCATTAATCGAAGAATTAAAACCATTAGTAGCAAGTGAAACTTCTGATGTAGTATTCTGTGTACCAGCAATCGACATTCCAGCAGCAATCGAAGCTGCTAAAGGAAGCAATATTGCAATCGGTGCTGAGAATATGTACTTTGAAGAAAGTGGAGCTTACACAGGAGAAATCGCTCCTAATATGTTAACAGATCTTGGAGTAAAATATGTTATTCTTGGACATTCTGAAAGAAGAGAATACTTTGCTGAAACAGATGAAACTGTTAACAAAAAAGTATTAAAAGCTTTTGAACATGGAATTACACCAATCGTTTGCTGTGGTGAAACTCTTGCTCAGAGAGAACAGGGAGTTACAATTGACTTCGTTCGCCAGCAGATCAAGATTGCATTCCAGGGAGTAAGTGCTGACCAGGCTAAGACTGCAGTTATCGCTTATGAGCCAATCTGGGCTATTGGAACTGGTAAAGTTGCAACAACAGAACAGGCTCAGGAAGTTTGCGCAGCAATCCGTGCATGTATCGCAGAAGTATATGATGAAGCTACAGCAGAAGCAATCCGCATTCAGTATGGTGGATCTGTATCTGCAGCTAGTGCACCAGAATTATTTGCACAGCCAGATATTGACGGTGGATTAGTTGGTGGAGCATCATTAAAACCAGACTTTGGTAAAATCGTAAACTATAAATAATTTTGATTAATTAAATGATGGGTCCCTCGGGTATTGAATATCCGAGGGATTTTTTCTTTTTAAAATACTAGAAGGAATTAGCAAATCAGTCTATAATAAAAGAAAAAGGAGGAATGTAATATGGAAAGATATAAAAGAATTTTTGTTATCGTTTTAGACTCCTTAGGAATCGGAGAGATGCCGGATGCAGCTAGATTTGGAGATTATGATGTAGATACTTTTGGTCATATTTGTGATACAGTAGGAACCTTAAACATTCCAAACTTAAAGAAACTAGGAATGCTGAATCTTCATCCAGTCAAAGAAATGGAAGAAGCGAAAAATCCAATGGCCTATTATGCTAGATTAAAAGAAAGCAGTAACGGAAAAGACACCATGACTGGCCATTGGGAGATGATGGGCCTAAAGATTGAGAAACCATTTCTTACCTTTACAGATACAGGATTTCCACCAGAATTGATTCGCGAATTAGAGGAAAAATGCGGAAAGAAAGTCATAGGAAATAAATGTGCCAGTGGGACGCAGATTCTGGATGAATTAGGTGAAGAAGAGATCAAAAATGGTTCCATGATTGTGTATACATCTGCAGATTCTGTGATGCAGATCTGTGGAAATGAAGAAACCTTTGATCTTGCCAATCTCTATCGATGCTGTGAGATTGCGAGAGAACTTACAATGAAAAATGAATGGAAAGTCGGAAGAATCATAGCAAGACCATATGTTGGAAAGAAGAAAGGTGAATTTGTAAGAACCAGCAACCGAAGAGATTATGCTTTAAAACCATTTTCAAGAACTGCGTTGAATGCATTAAAAGATGAGGGATTTGATGTGATTTCTGTCGGAAAGATCAATGATATATTCTGCGGAGAAGGAATCACAAAAGCATATCATTCTGAGAGTTCTGTCCATGGAATGGAGCAGACCGTAGATGTATGTAAAGAAGATTTTCACGGATTATGCTTTACAAATCTGGTAGACTTTGACACTCTTTGGGGACATCGAAGAAACCCGGTTGGGTATGCAAAAGAGATTGAAAAATTTGATGTTGGTTTAGGAAATCTTTTAGAAGTTTTAAAAGAAGATGATTTACTGATCATCACTGCAGATCATGGAAATGATCCAACTTATACAGGAACAGATCATACAAGAGAATATACACCATTTATTGCATACTCAAAATCTTTAAAAAGCAGCGGAAAATTAGAAGAGCAAGATACCTTTGCAGTGATCGGAGCAACAGTTACTGATAACTTTGGAATCAAGATGCCAGAAGGAACGATTGGAACATCATTATTGGATAAATTAAAATAATTACAAAAAAGTACCACAGGAGTATAAAATTTCTGTGGTACTTTTGTTATGATTTAAAGATATAAAAATTTCCTTTATCTTTTACGAAATTATAATGAGAAAATTATTCATTCAAAACTGAATCCATAAAGGAAACAATTCCAGCCTCTACCTCATCCTTCAGATCATCATAATTATGAATCTCATGACGATATCCAGAATAAACACGAGTTTTTACGTTATGTCCGGTATCAACAAGCCAGTTAGAAACTTCATAGATACCCTTTCCATATTCACCAACAGGATCCTGATCTCCGCCAATATTATAAATTGGAAGATCAGAAGGAACCTTACTTGCCCATTCCGTACCAGTGATCGCTTTCATCATTTGGACAAAATAAAGCAGAGACTGGTTGGTTGTTGGTTTTGTAAATGCATCAAATGGATCTTCAGCATGATCTTTCTGAACATAAGGATCAGAACAGATCCATTCATTTCCAATGGAAACATTACCACAACGCTCGCACATCCACCCCATCAGATCAGTTGTAAAGGAAGGATCAGACTCTTTTCCTTTTCCTTCAGCAACAGCAGCCAACAGAGCAGTTTCAGCTTCTGTAGCACCGCGGAAATGTCCGGTTGTACCACAGATTGTAATTCCTGCAAGCTCTTCCCCATATTTCGCAGCAAAATCTCGAGTAATAAAGGATCCCATGCTATGTCCGAATAGAAAATAAGGAAGATCAGGATACATTTCATTGACGATCTCTTTTAACTTATGCTCATCTTCCATCATTGTATGGAAACCAGCATCACCCCAGTCACCCCAGGTGTTGTTATACATGGCAGTTTTTCCATGGCCAACATGGTCATCTGCCGCAACGATATACCCAGCATCCATAAATTTCACGATCATATGGAAATAACGGCGAGAATGTTCTCCGAATCCATGGATTACCTGTACAATTCCTTTTGGTTTGCAGGCAGGTACATAAACCCATCCCTGCACTTCATCACGATCATTAAAGGAATGAAAACTAATTTCATGAAGCATACTAAGCACCTCCGAATCTGTAAAAACTAATATGTAATGAAAATGAACAAACATATCAGCTATATAAAATTGTATCTGAATCCATTATACTCCGAATAAGAATGTACGTCTATAAATACAAACATATAATAGTTGAATTTCAAGAAGAAAATCGTTATAATATTAACGGACATAAAATAAGATTAATTTTTGGGAAATGAAGGAGAAAATAATGAGTAAAAAACCAACAGTCCTGATGATTTTAGATGGATATGGATTAAACGAAAACAAAGAAGCAAATGCAGTAGCAGAAGCAAAGACTCCTGTAATGGATAAATTAATGAAAGAATACCCATTCGTAAAAGGAAACGCATCCGGAATGGCAGTTGGACTTCCAGAAGGTCAGATGGGTAATTCTGAAGTAGGACATATGAATATGGGTGCAGGACGCATCGTATATCAGGAATTAACAAGAATCACAAAAGAGATCCAGGATGGAGATTTCTTTAAGAACGAAGCAATGTTAGAAGCAATTGAAAACTGCAAGAAGAACAATTCTGCATTACATTGCTTTGGATTATTATCAGATGGTGGAGTACACAGCCACAATACACATTTATATGGTGTTCTTGAAATGGCTAAGAGAAATGGTTTAGAGAATGTATACGTTCATTTATTCTTAGACGGACGTGATACAGCTCCAACATCAGGAAAAGGATTTATCGAAGAATTATTAGCAAAGATGGACGAGATCGGAGTAGGTAAAGTAGCATCTATCTCTGGACGTTACTATGCAATGGACCGTGACAATCGTTGGGATCGTGTACAGAAAGCATACAATGCAATCGTTATGGGACAGGGAAATGAAGCAGATAATGCAATCGATGCAATCGATGCATCTTATAAAGAAGACGTTACAGACGAATTCGTAGTACCAACAGTTATCATGGAAAATGGTGCACCAGTTGCAACATTAAAAGAAAATGATTCCGTAATCTTCTATAACTTCAGACCAGACCGTGCAAGAGAGATCACACGTTCTATCTGTGATGATAAATTTGACAGTTTTGATCGTCCAAACGGATATTTCAAGACAACATTCGTATGCTTCACAGAATATGATGTAACAATCCCTAACAAATTAGTGGCATTCCATAAAGTAGAGATTAAGAATACATTCGGAGAATTCCTTGCAAAACACGGATTAAAACAGTTAAGATTAGCTGAGACAGAGAAATACGCTCATGTAACATTCTTCTTTAACGGTGGAGTTGAAGAACCAAATGAAGGAGAAGACAGAATCTTAGTAAAATCTCCAGCAGTCGCAACATATGACCTTCAGCCAGAGATGAGTGCTCCAGAAGTTGGTGCAAAACTTGTAGAGGCAATCAAATCTGACAAATATGATGTGATCATTATGAACTTTGCAAACAGCGATATGGTAGGACATACAGGAATCGAAGAAGCAGCGATCAAAGCCGTAGAAGCAGTTGACAAATGCGTTGGAGATGCTGTAGAAGCGATCAAAGAAGTAAACGGACAGATGTTCATCTGTGCTGACCACGGAAATGCTGAACAGTTAAAAGACTACGAAACAGGAGCTCCATTTACAGCACATACAACAAATCCAGTACCATTTATCCTTGTAAATGCAGAAGAAGGATTAAAATTAAGAGAAGGTGGATGCTTAGCTGATATCGTACCTACATTAATCGAGTTAATGGGAATGGAACAGCCAGCAGAAATGACAGGAAAATCCCTGATCGTAAAATAAGATCTTCTTAAAGACATCTTGAAAGAAGCAAGATAAGAGGATATAATAAGAATAACAGCAAAGGCGCTTGTGAGAAATCACAGGCGCCTTTTTGAAGTTCAAGTAAATATATAGATTGTTTAAGCATTATAAAAAATGCTATAATGATAATCAAGTAAGAAGAGTCGTCAGAGAGGAGTGAAACATTATGGATGTATACGAAAAATTAGAAGAATTACAGGAAAAAGCTCTGCATGATGAAACAATGAAACAGGCTTTATTAGCAACAAGAACAGAAAAGGAACCAATCATTGCTTTTTGTAAGAAATGCCAGGAGTTTGGTTATGAGATCTATCCAATGGAATTGATCAACGCAGGAGAAGAATTTTATGCAACAATGCGAAGAAGTACGAATGGTGGCGGAGAGAATTCTCCAAAACTAAGCGGTGAAGATGATATGTATGAACTGTTTATGGTAGCAATCGAGAGAGGAACACAGTTTTAAATAATAACAACTTTGCAACTTGACGAAACATCAAAAATCTGTTAGAATACCACACAGTGTAAAAATTAGATATGATAGGGTGTTGTAATGATAGTATTACAATGCTACGGTTCGGACATCCATAATCCATTATATATTTTAAGGATTATGGATGTTTTTTGCCGTTGAAACAAATAAAATGGTATCAATCGAAAGGAGATTTAAAAATTTATGGAAAATTATTTATTTGAAAAAATGCCGGTACCAAAGGCATATATGAAACTGGCCTTACCAGTTGTATTAAGTATGATCGTATCACTTGTATACAACATGATAGATACTTATTTTATCGCACTGACTGGTGTACAGGAACTGGTCGCTGGAGTATCACTCGTAGCGCCAATGTTTACCTTAATGATCGCATTTGGAGATATCTTTGGCCTTGGTGGAAGTTCTGTGATTTCAAGATTATTAGGAGAGAAGAAAGATAATGAAGCCAAGAAAACATGTGCGTTCTGTATCTGGGTTTCTCTTGTATTTGGATTATGCATCAGTGTGATCTTATTATTATTCCGCACACAGATTCTTGGATTATTAGGAGTCAGCAAGGTTACATATGAATATGCCAATGCCTATTACACATGGATCGCGATCGGAGCAGTATCCATCATTTTCAGTATGGTGCCAAGCAACATTCTAAGAACGGAAGGATTGGCAGTCCAGTCAATGGCAGGATCTATTATTGGCTCCATTGTAAATATCATCTTTGATCCAATCTTTATCTTTGGATTAAATCAAGGGGCAGCAGGAGCAGCGATGGCAACAGTTCTTGGAAATATCATTGCGGATATTTACTATGTCTATGCAGTGATCAAGAAATCAAAGAGACTGACATGTTCCCCATCCCATATGAAGATTACAGGAAGAAGAGTCAAAGATATCTTAATGATCGGAATTCCAGCATCGATCACAAATATCATGCAGACCTTTATGATGGTCATGACAAATAATTTCTTACTCCCATATGGAACAGACAAAGTTGCAGCCATGGGAATCGCATTAAAGGTTAATATGATCACAGCCTTAGTACTCGTAGGATTTGCATTCGGAGGACAGCCGCTAGTTGGATATAATTATGGAGCGAAAAATGAAAAAAGATTAAAAAATATCTTGAAATTTGCTTATCTTTTTGAAATTGGATTAGGATTATTATTTACGATCATCATGTGCATTTTCGCACCACAGATCATCAAAGTATTTATGGATAAACCAGATATCATAACAAATGGAGCTATGATGTTAAGATTCCAACAGATGGGAATGATATTTATGTCAGTTACCTTGATTTCAACTTGTGTGTGTCAGGCAGTGGGAAATGCAGGAGGAGCTTTTGTACTGTCCATTAGCAGACAGGGAGTGATCTATGTATTGGCACTTTTGATCATGTCAAATGTATTTGGATATACAGGAGTTTTGGTATCACAGGCATGCTCAGATGTGGTAACAGCATTGATCGCAGTGGGGATTATGTTAAGGATTATGAAAAAATTTATAAAGAACTAAAAAATATAAATCAACAGATGATTTTGTCAGACTTATTACTAACTTGTATTATTCATACTTTTAGGATAGGATAAAAAAGCATTTGTGTAGTTTTGTGAAGTAGAAAGAAGTTTGAATACAAATGATAAAGCATAAGTTTTTTCAAAATAAAAAAATATGGATTGTTCCAGTGATGGAACTGATCATTGGGTGTATTTTAATCGTATTGCTACTAAATTATGTTTCTCGTAATGATATGAGAAACAAAAAGGAAAAAGCCAATGCCAATGCAATGACTTACTCTGAAAGAATTGCAGAGGATATTAATTCAGGAATTACGATTACAAATTGTATGAAGCAGATCATTATCAGCGAAGATGGCAGATGTGATAAATTTTCTAAGATTGCCCAAAATCTCATGGATGATTCCATTCAGAGTATTCAACTGGCACCAAACGGGATAGTCACAGAGATTTATCCCGAAAGAGGAAATGAAGCAGGAAAAATAAATTTATTGTCAGATCGATCGAGAGGTGCGTATGTTCATTATGGAAAGAAACATGATGTCATTGTTTTTCAAGGACCATTTGGCCTAAAACAAGGTGGAAAAGGAATTGCAGTACGAAATCCAGTCTATATTGCAAGGAATGGGAAAAAAGAATTCTGGGGATTTACGATTGCGATTATCCGTGTGCCGGATATTTTCTCGAATTCTATGAAAGCACTGGAGAACTTCGGGTACCAATGCCGATTATTAAAAACAACTGCTCCATGGAGCCGAAAATATGTAGATGTGTATCACTCTGAAGAAAATCTGACACAGCCGGTATCCAATCAATTTACGATTGCAGGAAATACATGGAAACTGCAGGTAATGCCTGAAAAGGGCTGGGGAAACAAGCGTATGTTGTTGTTTCTATTATGTGGTGGAAGCATTGTCTTATTGCTACTGATAGGACTAACGGTTGCGGTTATGGTACTAGAAGAAAGACGAAAATATTTGCGAGTACTTACCGAAATGGATTCACTGACTAGAATCTATAACCGAAATGGATTTGACAGGAAAATAGATCAGCTGATTGCAGATAGGGCTGATATGCATTTTGTGATAGCGGAATTGGATATTGACAATTTTAAGTCTATTAATGACATGTATGGACATGCTGCCGGTGATCAGGCATTAAAAAGTCTGGTAGCTGATCTGCAAAAACATTTTCCGAAAAATGCGGTGATCGCACGAAATGGTGGAGATGAGTTTTGCCTTCTGTTGCCGAATCAGACTTGTGAATCAATACATGACAAGTTCAAAGAGTTTACAAGATCAGAAAAGAAATTCTATCATAAAGGAGAAGTACACTCTTTTACCATCTCACTAGGATATGCACAATATCCGCAGCAGGCAAAAAATTATGATGTATTGATGCACTGTGCAGATGCAGCTTTATATGAAGTAAAATTGAGAGGAAAACAAGGATGTGCAGCATATAAAGATGGCTTTCGACAGATTCGAAAGCAACTTGGTTTTGGCTTTATGGATGTCTCAAAAAATCTGCCGGGAGCATTTTTGATTTATAAAGCAGATCCAGATGACGATGAGCTATTGTTTGCGAATCATGAAATGTTGCATCTTTGTGGATGCAAAGATATGGATGAGTTTTTTGCTTATACCAAACAAAAATTCTGCAATCTCATCAACAAACAGGAACAAACAGAAGTAGAAGAAAGTATCTGGAAACAGATTAATGCAAATGGCGGACAAGAGAATGATTATGTCAAATTTTCACTTGTCAGAAAAGATGGAACTCAGGTAACAGTATTTGATCATGGAAGAATTGTTGAAAATATCTATTATGGAAGGGTATTTTATGTACTACTGTTAAATGAAAAGCAGATTCATTTACACTATGACAAAAAATCAGAATGTCATATATAAAATTTTTAATTATGTAAAAAGAGCGGTGCCTAGCATCGCTCTAATTTATATCCACTGATTCTTCATTTAATTTTTCTCATCATTCGATTCAAATAGTGCAGATACAATATTCCAAAAGGATTTTTATAATCATCCTGCCAAGGCTTGTGTTTTCCACAAAAATGTAGAACGGATGTATTTTGCATGATCCAGTTTAAATTGTTTTTACCAGTACTGCGGATCAGATATTTTGGGTCAATGACAGGCAAGAAGGAAGAGGCCATGCAGCTTGCACTGGAATTTTATTCGCCAATGTTTTTATTATACAGTATGTATGATGTAGCAGATTCCAAGAAGAAACAAGAAATCTGCGACCAGCAAAAACCTTTATTATGTCCAAGATGCGGAGGAAAAACAAGATTAAATCTTAGAAAAGATACAGAATTAAAGAATTTCCTGCTATTCTGTCCAAAATGTAAACAAGAAACACTAGTTAATGTAAAAGATTTTAAGGTTATAACAATTTAATATGTTACAATATACAAAGAGTGAGACGCTAAGACGCAGTACTGAACGATAAATCGATCAGATATTGTGTCTTTTTGTATAAAGATAAATAAAACAGAAAATGGAGAAAAGAAGAATGAGCAGCAATATCCTTTAAAGTGATAACATCAGAATGATCATCCATATAATCTATGATCTGTCTGGCAAGAGGTTTTGTATCAGATTCACTGTTTTCAATACGATATCGACGTGCTATTTGAAGTAACAGAGTTTGAAGCATAGACTTTAATATCTTTTGGGTATCTTCTTTTTTATCAGCATATTCTACAATTATAAGTTCTAAGATCGTACGGATTGCATGATCTTTTGTGACAGGCAGGTGGATATATTCTTCTGAAAATTTATTTGTTTGTGGTTCAACAAAAAAGCGGAAAAGAGCAGAATCTGTATATATTGTTGGAAGATATTCATGAAAGAAAAAATCCTGTCGATGAAAAGGTTCATGAATCTGATTCCCTTTAAATACACAGATTAAGATATCTTCATCATCACTTCCAGGCCAATACGAGGTGATATCTCCAGGCACTCCAGTATCCATCGGATGAAATGTTAGATCAAGAGAAGCAAAAGCAACTGCGAGTTTATGAATGGCAAGATCTATATATTTTTCACGCATAATGAGCACTCCTTTTCTTTTAGGTATTTTTATTATAAATGGTGATATTAGAAAATACCACTTAAATTATTAAGAAACTATAGTGACAAGGAATTGATTTCTTTATAAAATAGAAGTAATTATAAAAACTTTGGAGGTTTCTTATGACAGAAGAAGAAAAATTAGATGCAGGATTATATTATGATTTTTGGGATGCAGGAGTGAATGGGAGAAAATTAGGAACAATTAAATTTTGCCGTGAACTGCGAAAACATTACAATGTCACAATTCTTCCAGGTGTTACCATTGGCAATAATGTTGTGGTCGCAGAAGGTGCGGTAGTAACAAAAGATGTACCGGATAATTGTGTGATCGGTGGTATTCCGGCAAAAAAAATAAAAGATATTGAGAATGATATTTTATGACATAAAGGAGAATATATATGAATAGTATTTTTCATCATGTAAGTATAAGAAAATATAAAAATCAGCCAGTAGAAAAAGAGAAAATTCTTCGGATATTAAAAGCTGGTATGCAGTCCCCAAGTGCATGAAATCAGCAACCATGGGAATTTTATGTAGTAACAAATAAAGAAAAGAGGAAGCATTAGACAACAACAGGTAAGGCTGGCAGCATGGCGAAGGACATTATGGATCGACATGGACAGTATAAAGATCCATATACTAGAATTTAAGAGAAAACATAGAATATCTGGAGAAAGAAATTCAAAATCTTGAAGAAAGGTACAAAATAAGCGATAATAACTTTGAAGAAAAGTACATTTCATGCTATAGAAAGGAGCAAGACAATAATGTTTAGACTAAACAACGAAACACAAATTCCAGAAATCGGATTGGGTGTCTATAAAATGGAAGCCGGAAAAGAAATGAACGATGCAGTCAAATATGCTTATCAAAGTGGATACCGCCTATACGACACCGCACAGATGTATAAAAATGAACAGGCATTAGGAGATGCCTTAAAAGAAAATAAAATTCCAAGAGAAGATATCTTTCTGATTAGCAAAGTTAATAATTGTAACCAAGGTTATGAAAAAACAATCAGCAGTTTTAAAGAATCCTTACAAAAGTTGCAGACAGAATATCTTGATGCATTTTTAGTACATTGGCCAGGACAAGACAAAGCTAGAATGCTTGATACATGGAAAGCAATGGAACATCTATACAAAAAAGGCAAGGTAAAAAGTATCGGTGTCTGCAACTTTGAAATCAGTCAGTTAACTTATCTTTTAGAACACTGTGAGATCAAACCAATGATCGATCAGGTAGAACATACACCGCTCATGCACGATGAAAAACTGATTAGTTTCTGTAAAGAAAACAATATTCAGATCATGTCATGGGGACCTTTATTAAGAGGAAATCTTGAGAACAAAAAGATGGAGGAAATCGCAGAAAAATATAATAAAACAACTGCACAATTATTGTTAAGATGGAATATTCAGCAGGGAATCATCCCAATTCCAAAATCCAAAAATGAGCAGAGATTACAGCAGAATATTGATGTTTTTGATTTTGAGATTACAAAAGAAGATATGGAAGAGTTAAATCATATGAATGAAAATCACAGGACAAGTTTTGATCCGTTGACATTTGATTTCTAACATTTCGTGGAGGTTTATTTTATATGGTAAATACTTTAAAACTGCCAGTAGGAATCGATAGTTTTGAAAAAATCAGAAAGAATCAATTTTATTATATCGATAAGACAAAGCTTATAGAACAGTTAGTGGAAACAGGTGGAGAGGTGACTCTTTTTACACGCCACGTCGTTTCGGTAAGACCTTAAATATGAGTATGTTACGCTCTTTTTTTGAAATAGGTGCTGACGAATCATTATTTGAAAGTTAAAGAGTGGTATGACGGTTATCATTTTGGAAACACTGATATATATTGTCCATGGGATGTAATTCAATATTGTAAAAGTTTATATTTAGATGCTGCTGCTAAACCACAGGATTTCTGGTCCAACTCAAGTGGTAATGCTATCGTTCGCAGATTTATAGATAAGGCTGATATATCAACGAAAAATGAGATAGAATGTCTGATAGCAGGAGAGAGTATTGAGAAAGATGTTGTACCAGAACTTACCTATGATGAGCTTGATAAAAGCATAGAAAATTTGTGGAGTGTGCTTTTTACGACAGGATGGTATGAAAAATTTTATCAAGTATGGAGTTGCATGTTTCAAGAAGGTATGCAAGGTTGTGGTTGAGGGATGATTTTTAATTTGCTGGTTTGATGACGGAAGTTATTGGTGGAATATTATAAAAATTAATCAGCATAATGCTTTCTGAATTTCTGAAAATTCTTCCCACCCTGATATGCAAAAAATAAGAAAAGTACTGCCTGTAATCCTCTTTCAATAGGAGAATGGAGTGTTGGAAAAATAGCAACAATAAATAAAATCCAACAAAGAATACTGATGATTAAATACTTATAGTGTGTTTTAGATTTCAAGTTTGTTCACCTACCACGTGATTGTGCAAATATAATTATTATGTCAAAAAGGATAATACATCTGCTAAAATGATAAGTCAATAGTTAGTATGATTTTTTTACTAAAAATATATTACTAAAAGATTATTTTGAACATGAAATTAATATTATTTTAAATGCATATGTATAAAAACATCCAATCAAGGAAATAATACAACTATTATTTTCAGAAAGAAGGATGTGACAAAAATTGAAAAATCGTTTATGCATTGAAAACGTTATCGGAAGGGAAGTCTTAGATTCCAGAGGAAATCCAACGGTAGAAGTCGATGTGCTTTTAGAAAATGGAGCCTTGGGAAGAGCGATCGTTCCTTCTGGTGCTTCCACAGGGAAATACGAAGCGTTGGAGCTAAGAGACCGTGAAAAAAGATACCGCGGATTGGGAGTCGAAACGGCAGTGAACCATGTCAATCACAAGATTGCAGACCGCCTGATCGGCAAAAGTGCACTTAATCAGATTGAAATTGACCAAATCATGTTGGAAGCAGACGGCACACCAAACAAAGAGAGATTTGGAGCAAACGCAATCCTTGGAGCATCTCTTGCAACCGCCAAGGCAGCAGCCAGCGGGCTAAGTATTCCGTTATATCAATATCTTGGAGGTAGTTTTGCATCCAGACTTCCAATACCAATGATGAACATATTAAATGGAGGAAAACACGCAGATAACACCGTCGATTTTCAAGAATTTATGATCGCACCAGTAGGAGCAGATTCTTTCAAAGATGCACTGATGATGGGAACCGACGTGTATCATACATTAAAATATATTTTGAAAAAAAATCATTTGAATACAGGGGTTGGGGATGAAGGAGGTTTTGCTCCAAATCTAGAAAGCTCTGAACAGGCATTAGACCTTTTGGTTCAGGCAATTGAACAGGCAGGGTATAAAACAAAAGAAGAGATCGCGATTGCGATGGATTGTGCAGCATCAGAAATCTATAATGAAGATGAGAAAATCTATCATTTTATGGGAGAAAGTATGATGGCAGGCAAAGAAATTAGAAGAAATTCAGAAGAAATGGTGCAATATTATGAAAAGTTGGTGGAAGATTATCCGATTTTTTCAATCGAAGATGGATTAAATGAGGAAGATATGCCAGGTTGGAAGGTATTAACCTATCGTCTTGGAGAGAAAATTTTATTAGTAGGAGACGATTTATTTGTAACAAATGTTATGCGTTTAAAAGAAGGAATCGAAGAGGATATCGCAAACAGTATTCTGATCAAGCCAAATCAGATCGGAACATTGACAGAGACGTTAGATGCCATTGAAACAGCTGTAAAATCAGGCTACAAAACGATCATTTCCCACAGATCAGGTGAAAGTGAAGACACAACGATCGCAGATATCGCAGTTGCAACGAATGCTGGTCTGATCAAGACAGGAGCGCCATGCAGATCTGATCGAACATCAAAATACAATCGTTTATTACGCATTGAAGAAGAACTTGGAAGTTGCAAAAAATATGGTTTTTAAAAGGATAAAAATGTAAAAACTATGGAAAGTATTGCTGTTTTTCTTGCAAGTTTGATATGTCTATGTTAGAATAAATCTCAGTGAATGGAAATATATTAGGAGGCATATTGTGAAAACAGCATTAACTGTAATTTTTATTATAGCATCAATTTTATTAATCATATTAGTATTAATGCAAGAAGGAAAAGAAGCGGGATTAGGTTCTTTAACTGGTGCAGCAGACAGCGGAACATACTGGAGCAAGAACAAAGGTCGTTCTAAGGAAGGAACACTGATCAAAGTGACAACATTCTTTACGATCGTATTTTTCGTAACAGCAGCAATCCTTTGCTCAAGATTTATTTAGAGAAAAGATAAGCACTTCTTAAACTTGTTTTAAGAGGTGCTTTTTATGTCATAACGCCATAGGTAATATACATGATATGAAAATGATATTTCCATAAGATCAAACATATAGTAAAAAGAGTTGAATATACAGGAGAACACAATGACAGATAAACGATTTAACAGAAAAAAGAAAATTAAAGCGTTGATCAATGATCCGTATTACCAGCCAATGAAGCAGAGAGAAATCGGATACCTGATGCAGGTAGCTCCAGAAGATCGAGATGAGTTTGTTGAGATTTTAAATGAACTGGTAGAAGAAGGATCAATTGAAGTAAGCAAACGTGGAAAATACATGCCGCCAAGTGTGAAGACAGTCAAAGGAACCTTCAGCTGTACAAGCAAAGGCTTTGGATTTGTAACCGTGGAAGGGGAAGACGATGATTATTACATTCATGAGAAGAACATGAATGGAGCTTTCCATGAAGATACAGTCTTAATGCAGGTATTAGACGATCATCCAACTTCTGGAAGAAGAAAAGAAGGAAAGATTATCAAGATTTTAGAGAGAGGAATCAAGACAGTGGTCGGAACTCTTCAGAAAAACCAGAACTTTGGGTTCGTGATTCCAGATAATTTAAGATTTGACAGTGATATTTTTGTATCCAAATCTCAGTGCAAGAATCTTACCAGCGGATTTAAAGTGATGGTAGAGATCACAGATTATGGAGATGCCAGAAGAAGTCCAGAAGGAAAGATCATTGAAGTTTTAGGACATAAAGATGATCCAAGAGTTGATATTTTATCAATTGTCAAAGCTTATGGAATCCCAACCCAGTTTGAAGATGATGTCAAACAGCAGGTTGATACGATTCCATCTGAGATCAAAGCATCTGACTACAAAGACCGTATGGATATCAGAGACTGGCCGATGGTAACGATCGATGGAGAAGATGCGAAGGACTTAGATGATGCGATCACATTATCAAGAAAAGGAAAGAATTATTTACTCGGAGTGCATATCGCAGATGTATCCGAATATGTAACAGAGTATTCTCCATTAGATAAGGAAGCATTAAAACGAGGAACGAGTGTGTATCTTGTAGACCGCGTAATTCCAATGCTTCCACATCAGTTATCGAATGGAATCTGTTCCTTAAATCAGGGATGTGACAGACTGGCACTAAGTTGTATCATGAAAGTCGATCCAAGTGGAAAGGTTGTCGATCATCAGATTGCAGAGACATTGATCAATGTTGATCACCGTATGACATATACATCCGTAGCAAAAATCTTAGACGGAGATATGGAAGAACGTAAGAAATACGATGACTTTGTAGAAATGTTTGAGTTAATGAAAGAATTATCTGATATTTTAAGACACCGTCGCCATGAAAGAGGAAGTATCGATTTTGACTTCCCAGAGTCTAAGATCATTTTAGATGAAAAAGGTCGTCCGGTCGATGTTTATCCACAGGTAAGAAATGCAGCGACAAAGATCATTGAAGATTTCATGCTGTGTGCGAATGAAACGATCGCTGAGGAATTTTACTGGAGAGAGATTCCATTCTTATATCGAATCCACGAGATTCCAGATCATGAAAAGATTGATAAATTACAAGTATTTTTACAAAACTTTGGAATTTATTTAAAGAGCAGCCATGATGAGATTCACCCAAAGGAAGTGCAGAAGTTACTGACAAAGATCGAGGGGACTCCAGAAGAACCATTGATCAGCCGTTTGACATTAAGATCTATGAAGCAGGCAAAATATTCTGCATACAGCTCCATGCATTTTGGATTGTCTACAAGATATTACTGCCATTTTACATCACCGATCCGAAGATACCCAGACCTTCAGATCCACAGGATCATCAAGGAAACATTGCATAATAAATTTACAACAAGACGATTCAGTCATTACGATGCAATCCTGCCGAAAGTAGCAGAACAGTCCTCTAAGATGGAACGTCGTGCGGAAGAAGTCGAGAGAGAAGTATGTAAGCTTAAGAAAGCGGAATATATGAGAAGAAGAATCGGAGAAGTTCATGAAGGAATCATTTCTGGTGTGACAAACTGGGGAATTTATGTGGAACTTCCAAATACGATCGAGGGAATGGTGCATGTATCCATTCTTCCGGGAGATTACTATTACTATGATGAGAAGACTTATTCTATGGTCGGTGAGAGAACTGGAAGAACCTTTAAACTAGGAGAGAAAGTAAAAATCCGTGTCAAAGATGTGGATATGATGCTTAAGAATATTGATTTTGAGTTAGTGGAGGATGATGATTATGAGCAAAGCGAAGACGGATGGAAAAAAACTCATTGCAAATAATAAAAAAGCAAGACATGATTATTTTGTAGAGGATAGTTTTGAAGCAGGGATCGTACTTCATGGAACCGAAGTAAAATCCTTAAGACAGGGACACTGCAGCATCAAAGAAGCTTTCATTGATATTGATAATGGAGAAGCTTTCATTCATCAAATGCATATCAGTCCTTACGAAAAAGGAAATATCTTCAACAAAGATCCACTTCGTACAAGAAAACTGTTATTGCATAAATCCGAGATTTCCAAGATGATCGGGCAGATCAATCAGAAAGGATATACACTGATTCCATTAAAGGTATACTTTAGCGGAAGCCTTGTGAAAGTCCAGATTGGATTATGCAAAGGTAAGAAACTTTACGATAAACGACAGGATATCTCAAAGAGAGACCAGTTAAGAGAAGCACAGAGAGATTTTAAAGTAAGAAACTTTGGATAATTTCAAGTAAGATAAAAGATTGTATAAGAACTTGTACAAAAAGACTTGACATCTTATATAAGAGACTATATAATATAATTTCGAGACTGGGAAGATTCCCAGTCTCGAACCAAGCTAATTAATTCCGGGCTAGTAAAGGTTTCGACAGGGGTTATGAAGCTTGAGGAGCCATTGGGAGGGACCACCTTACGGTACAAACTTAAATATAAACGCAGATAATAAATTAGCGTACGCTGCCTAGTTTGCAGCAGTCAGCTCTAGATCACCTGTAGTCTGGAATCCTGGCTTCAAACATGCAGGACCCTTGACCGGTCAAGCTTTGTGTCGGTTAAAGTATTGATGAAGCTACTGAAACTGTGATCCTGTTAGTCGGAGCACAGTAGAGGGAATGAAAGAAGACTGACTGTAATGGGAGAGCCTCATGTGAATTGGCTTTTGGACGCGGGTTCGATTCCCGCCTAGTCCACTAAAGCTGAACAAGTCAAACTCTGTATATGATATTATCGTATACAGGAATATGTTTTGTTTGGTGTATCGAAGAAAATAAAAGTAACGACATTGTATGTTACGAAAGTGATATACAGTGTCGTTATTTTTATGCTATAATGCGGATATGAATTTAACAAATCGGAATTGAGATTTCATATATTCCAAGGGATTTAATAACTGTTATATTTTATTATCAAATATCTCTCAATCCCTTGAAAACACAAAGTTTATCGCAGGTGAGCTTTCCCTTATTGTTTCCCTTGTGTTATATCGTCCCACCAGTGTTTACGAACTCTAATAAGGGCAAAAACAAGGGCAAGAAAATTATATAAAACAGTATAACACAAAATAAAAGTGACATGGTGAACTGATTGAAATGCTTCTGATTTTTGCAACAAATGATTGATTTAACGATAAGGAGATTTGATACGATGAGAACAATATTTGCAGAATACAATCCAAAGCGCAACAGTATTGATGTTTATACCTCTGTTGGCTATATGCTCCGCATTGACTGTTGGGAAGCTGAAAAGGACTTAAAAACCACATCAGGATCAGACTGTGCATTAAACGCACTCGCCATTGATGATCCTCTTGAATATGCAAGATTATATCTTGATGGAAATTTGCAGATGTGGGTAGATGCGGAAGACTCATTAGATATTTTTTAATTTTTAAACAAATACAACAGTTTAAATCGCTATTAACCACAATATTTCCGGAAAATTCATTATAGGTTTGTGTAAACGCAAAGAAACGGCGGCTCTGAAAATTAAAGCCGCCGTTTCATAAGCGCGTGAAAATATGTCTGCTGTACGACGGCTTTTTTTCTTTTGCTGTCGTGCGACAGATAATCAATTCATTCTATTTTGAACTTCTTTTATGCTACCTGATGTCTGCAATAGGAATGAATCGCCAAGAATGTAAACACAAATAATTCAATTCCTGCCGAAATCAAAATAACATGCGGTGTCCAGAAACTCATTCCACCGATATTCAGATAATTGAAATTTGCAAGCTGATAAAGGAAATTGTTCTGCATACCAATTCCACCAGATGGAAGTATGGTAGAGAGCCATGTTGCTCCCATCGCCACATAAGCAAAAAGCGGCATGAGAAGAACTACAATAGAGATCAGCAAAACTGTCAATGTGTCTTTACATTTTGCAGACAGTAACAACGTACAGCTAACCGTTGCTAATACAGAAATCAAGCCCGCTGCTGCGAGAATTATCTGCAACTGCCCCAGATTGATGTTTGGCAGGTTAATGATAGAGTATAGCATCTGAAACGATGTTTTTAAGCAATCCGTCCCGAACGCTGCATCTAAAATCAGAATGTGTACCGTGATCCCGACAAGGAAAGTAACAACGAAAAGTGTAAATGCCGCCAGAATTTTTGTAATTGCTAATTGGTTACGCCCGTATTTGGTAGTTCGCAGGATGCTGTCACCGCCTGTTTGATATTCTCCGGCAAAAGTAGGAGCTGCGATTGCCACGCACAAAATAGCAAGGAACAAAATATAAAACTCAATATAATCAAATGCATCTTTAGAAATTCCAGAATGAATATAAAAAGGCGTATCAAGTTCTGAATATTTTTCAAGAGCTTTCTGCTGTGCGGTTTCGTTTTCTCTTTGCTCATTTCACATGACATGCTGTAAATGTTCTGCGCACTTTTCATAATAGGCTCCGTCAATGTCATTCGGGTCAATATCCATTAAATCAGCACCAATGCCTGTTAATGGATCAGCAAACGCTTCGGACAGACCTTTCAGCAAGGGACGGATCGGGACGATTTTTTCAATATTTACAGCCAGAGGAAGGCCCTCTTCCTCGACTGGCCCATATTCTCGAACGCAGCTTTGATAAGTTTCCAAAGCCGATTTGATCCTATCCGGTGTCACTTCACCAGCGGATGTTTTATATAAATCTTGTTTGTACTTGATAGCTGCCAAGCCGTCTAATTCTGTAACCGTGCCATCTTCGTTTGGACGGTTAATACCCTCAAATGAATGCTCATGTGCCATAAAGTAACACAAAAAAGCAATAGACAGCCTCCACAATTCCGTAATGATTGATGCTTGACGGTCTCCTGAAAGTTCGCTATAATAATAACCGTAAAATTTGAGTGGACTTTTCCGGATTCGGTCATCTTTTTGCCACACAACTGTCTTGTGATAGTTGTGTGGCTTTTTTGTTGCCTGCATCTCGGAAATGTTGACAGAATGGAGGATGATTTTTTATGGAAAACAACTTCTTATCTCTGATCAAGACGCGCCGTAGTGTAAGGGCTTATAAATCAGAGCCTGTCCCTTCCGAGGTGCTGGACGCTGTACTGGAAACGGGGACTTATGCGCCTACTGGCGGAGGACATCAATCTCCAACTATCATTGCAATTACAGACCCCAAATATAGACAGGAGATTGCAAAACTAAATGCAGAAGTGATGGGAAGCAATGCAGACCCCTATTATGGCGCGCCTGTCGTGATTTTGGTTCTGGCAGATGGCTCAGCAAGCACCTTTGTTGAGGATGGAAGCTGCGTTCTTGAAAATATGATGCTCGCTGCCCATGCCCTTGGGCTGGGAACCGTATGGGTACACCGGGAGCGGGAAATCTTTGACAGCGAAAAAGGCAAAGCCCTCCTGCGGGAGTGGAAGCTGCCGGAAACCCTGCGCGGCGTCGGTGCGATTGCATTGGGTTATCCAGCCCAGGGAAGCCGGTCAACCGCAGCACGCAAACAAAACTATATTGTTCGGATTTAATGTCCTGCTGTCCGGCGCAGTTTTCCTGCGCCGGACAATTTATGGAAAGGAGGTAGAGTATGCAGACGAATAACAAAATGGCGGTTGCTCCTGTCGGAAAGCTCATCTGGCAAATGTCGCTGCCACCGCTGATCTCCATGTTTCTGCAATATTCCTATAATCTGATAGACAGCGCGTTTGTAGCGCGTCTGAGTGAGAATGCGTTGACGGCTGTTTCTCTGTCATTCCCGATTACAACCCTGATGAACGCAGCGTCCATCTGGATCGGTGTCGGTGTGAATGTATTGATTGCAGGGTATCTTGGGGAGAGAAAGCAAGATGAAGCAAATATTACCGTTACACACGGATTGTTACTGGCCTTTGGAATTGGGGCTTTGCTCAATCTTCTGTCATTACTGATTATGAAACCCTACTTTGGAGCATTCACCAATAATGAAGAAATTTATCAGTTGAGTATGGCCTATATGAGCGTATGTTCGTTCATGCAAATCCCCAATATGGTGCATATCGCCATCCAGAAGATGATACAGGGCACCGGAAATATGGTCGCTCCCATGTGGTTCCAGATAGCAGGAGTGGTCGTTAATTTTGTATTCGACCCACTCCTAATTTTTGGTATTGGTGTTTTTCCGGCTATGGGAATCCGTGGCGCTGCGGTGGCTACTGTTGCGGGCTATTTGTTATCCATGATTTTGGCATTTGCCTTGCTGCTGGGCAAAAAGCAGAAAGTGCGGATAAAGATCAAAGGATTTCATTTGCAAAAGTGGCTGATTGGCCGTATTTTCACCCTTGGACTGCCGTCTTTTATTATGAATGCCCTTAGTTCTTTTATGGTGACTTTTGTAAACTTTTTTCTGGTCGCCTATTCCGATACGGCAATCGCTTTCTTCGGTGCGTATTTTAAGGTGCAGCAGTTGATTGTCATGACGGTCAACGGGCTGATCCAGGGCTGTCTTCCTATTATGCGGTTTAACTACGGTGCGGGAAACAGAGATAGGCTGCACTCTGCTTTCCGCTACGGAACCGCTTTGGTCACCGGTATGATGATACTGGGAACATTGACCGTCATCCTCTTTCCGGCGCAGCTTTTGGGATTATTTACGGCGTCGGAATCCATGCGCTCCTTTGGAATATCCGCTATGCGGATTATGGCGGTCAGCTACCTATTCTGCGGATGGTCTACCATGATCTCCACCTATCTTCAGGCAACAGAACAGGTCTTTCCAAGTATGCTGATCCAGCTACTGCGTCAGTTTCTGCTGCTCATTTCATTCATGTGGGGTCTGGAAAAACTCCTGAAGATTACAGGGATCTGGCTGTCCTTCCCTGTCACAGAAACGGCAACATTCGTTCTGGCGCTTCTGATCTTCCGAGCAGGCAGAAAAACAGAAACGCTTTGCAGCGGTACAAAAACACAGTAAGAACAGGAAAAGGAGAGACGATATGGAAATACATATTAAAAAAGGGCTAGATGCTCTGCAAACAGAAACCGTACTTCGCCTTCTATCTGGGCGCTGGAGATAACAGGAAAGCGGATCAGGCTGCAACGCAGGGACTTGTGCTTGCCGTGATTCATGGCGTTGTCATGACAGTCTGCTGTATCGCAATGATGCCGGCTTTTTTAGGAATGTTCACTTCATCTGAGACAGTGATTGAACTTGGCGTCCGCTATTCTGTTGTTGCGTTCGCTTTTACATTGATTATCATTGTTGGTGTAACATTCGAGAAAATATTCCAGGCAGTAGGAAACATGAAAACAACCATGATAAGCCTGATGTGCGGGTGCATCACAAACATTGTCTTAGACCCCGTTCTGATTTTTGGCTATGGCTTATTCCCGGCAATGGGAATCAAAGGCGCTGCGCTGGCAACCGGTATCGGGCAAACTCTGACGCTGGCAATTTATCTGGTCGTTTATTTTGTGCGGCCAATCCGCGTACATATTCGCAGGCAGTACATTCTGCCCGGCAAAGGAATGGTATTGAAGCTATATTCAATCGGCATTCCTGCCACCTTGAATCTTGCACTTCCATCTCTTTTGATTTCGGCGCTCAATGCTATTTTAGTAGCATTTTCCGAAGTGTATATTTTGGTTTTGGGAATCTATTACAAATTACAGACTTTCATCTATCTGCCGGCGAATGGCATTGTGCAGGGGATGCGCCCCCTGATCGGCTATAACTACGGCGCGGGCGAGAACAAAAGGGTCAGTCAGATTTATAAGATTGTCTTGTGCATGAGCGGTATCATTATGGTACTTGGAACAGTGATATGCCTTCTGATTCCCGGACAGTTGATGGGGCTGTTTACCCACACAAAAGCGACGATTCAGGCCGGGGAAACCGCCTTACGCATCATCGGGGCCGGGTTTATCGTCTCGGCGGTTTCTGTTACATCTTCCGGCGCATTGGAGGGACTTGGGAAAGGAACTCCCTCCTTACTGATTTCCCTTTGCCGGTATGTAGTGGTCATCATCCCGGCTGCGTTTTTACTCAGCAGGTTTTTCGGGGCCGTTGGCGTCTGGAATGCGTTTTGGATCACGGAAGCGATTACAGCAATCATTTCTATTTGTATTTACTACAAGGCAATAGCAAAGCCAGCCGAGCCAGTCAACGGTCAAGATGAACGGCGCCATACGCACCGCCGTTGACAGCCCCGCCTGCCTTTGCAGATTGACATCATTTACTGCTGTTTTGTCTTTGAACTGCTTGCTTAAATGCTCTATTTTCAGTTCCATGCTTACACTCCTTTCTTTTGCTTCGGCTGAACAATAAAAAGCCCTTGTTCAATAATCATTGTACCGAACAAAGGCTTTTCAATCTCAAAAATCACACGCTTAAATTCCTAAGTAATTCCTAAGATCACATTCTTATTTTCCTAAGCGGAAATGGGTAATGTAATCACAAAGTCTATAGTTTCGTTTTGACTGGATGCAGTAATCTTTCCACCATGTAAATGTATAATTTCTTCCGCAATAGAAAGACCAAGCCCCGCACCACCTGTATTAGAAAGCCGAGCATCATCCAAGCGATTGAATTTTTCAAATATACTGTTAAGCTGTTCCTGTGGAATTGTTTTTCCATGATTTTTAAAAGTAATCTGAATATCATGCTCTAATCGTTTGGCGGATATAGTGATTTCTGTCTGTGGGTAGCTATATGACGCTGCATTTCGTAAAAGGTTACTGAAAACTCTCGCCAGCTTTTCGGGATCAGCGTTCACAGATAAATTGTCCTCCGCAGTAAATACAGCCGTATTGCCATTTGCAGAGAGTGTCGGGTATATTTCATCTATTACCTGCGCAATCAAACAATGTAAATCTACATTTTCTTTTTTGATAATGACCGTATGTGCATTGTACTTGGTAATTTCAAAAAGCTCATTGATAAGTCTTTCAAGGCGCTCTGCTCTGTCCAACGCCACCTTCACATACTTTTCCTTTTGCTGTTCAGGCATGTCAGGTGCTTCATGGAGCAGGCTCAAATAGCCGATTACCGTTGTGAGAGGGGTGCGTATATCATGTGCCAGATACATAACAATTTCATTTTTCTTTTCTTCTGCCTGCTTTGCATCCTGCTTGCTCAACAGAACAGACATTTTAATCTGATTGAGCTGTTCCTCCAGTTCTTTCAGTGGCTCAGACAACGATACTGTATGATTGTTCTGCTCATAGACCGTTTGGGTTGCGTCAATTACTTCATCCAGATAGCCCCACGGCTTTTTCCAATAGTAATTGAAGATACATATAAAGCCAAGCATCAGATACAAAATAAAAAGCAGATAAAGCCGCCAGTAGAGCCATGCAAAAATACCGATGTCAAATTTTGAAAAGATGTAGTCCAAGATAAGGGTCAAACCATATCCAACAACGGTATAAACCAGCAATGATAGGTATAAGTGCGCTTTAAGGCGCTTTTCTGTTGCCATTTCTTTATTCGACATGAATACACCTCCTACCGATTAGCAAACAGAATAAAGCTAAGCAGGCCAATCACGACAACACTTACCATGCCTGCCAGAACGGAAAACAGTCTGTTTGCTTTTATTCTATTTCCGATTAACCGGGCCACCATCAAGTATACAATAAGCCCCAAAAGGCCGCCTGCTGTATTTGTGAGTACATCGGTAATATCCGAACGTCCGACTGCTAAGATATACTGCATAGTTTCCAATAAAAAACTTGTTCCAGCAATCAGCATGAACTTCACATATAATTTTGTTCTTGGCAGAAGCATTTGAAGGTAAATACCCATAGGCACAAAAATCAAGAAATTTTCGATTACCTCTGTTAAGTGAAATGCTGCTCCAATTTCCTTGTCATAGTGAAAAGGAATACAGTTTATACTTCTTACCTTGTCCAGATCACTGATTGAAAATTGTAGTTTGAAAAGTATGATCCAAACCAAGAGTGCCAGATAAATTAAGAATAAAATGGTTACGAAGCAATTTGATTTTCTTTTCATAGCGTACTCCTTTCGCTTAAATTTTGTAGCCAACACCCCAAATCGTTTTAATATACTGCGGAGTATCGGAAGTATCTTTCAGTTTCTCACGCAGATGCCGGATATGCACAGTAATTGTGCTGCTGTTTTTAGAGTAGTATTCATCTTTCCAAACTGCATGAAACAGTTCCTCAATACTTACAACATTCCCAGCACTTTCCAAAAGAACCTGGAGGATAGAAAATTCTGTCGGTGTCAGAGAAACCGGCTCACCGTTTAACAAACATTCATGGGTCTGCACATTCAAACACAATTTGTTATAGGAAAGTTCCGATGGAACTTTCTCTATGATGATACCGGGCGAATATTTCTTGTAACGTCTTAACTGTGCTTTCACTCTGGCAACTACTTCAAGTGGGCGAAAAGGTTTTGTCACATAATCGTCCGCGCCCAATGTCAGCCCCGTTATTTTATCCGTTTCCTCAATTTTAGCCGTTAGCATTATGATTGGATAAGTGTATTTCTTTCGGATAAGCTGGCAAAGTGAAAAGCCGTTCATATCCGGGAGCATAATATCCAGAATGGCAAGATCAATGTCGCCGCTTTCAATACACGACATGGCATCCGTTGCGCAGTAAAATTTATGAACGACGTAATTTTCGTTTTTCAAGTAGACCTCCAACAGATCCGCTATATCTTGCTCGTCATCTATAATCAATATCTTTTCAGACATACTTCCAACTCCTTTTTGCTCGTATTCGATTAAGTATAACAAATCCAGCATCTCAATTCTCAATGGATTACATGAGAAATTATTAAGGTTTTCCTAATTTCTGAATTTAGACAACAAAAAAATCACTGAAACTGATGTCATATTTGATTTTTTATGCACTATACATCCTCTAACATAATACATTATAGTTCTCTACTTATTGCAATACAAGGTTAGCAAGATTATTTCTCAATATGAATCGGTATAATTAGTCCTTATATCCGGCATGATAAGGTTATTCCTTTGTATAAACCGGAACGATACAATATTATTGAGGTGAACGATTATGCCGATTGATGATTTAACTGCTTTAGGGCAAAAAATGC